>Ga0209079_10000212_pt1 | contig 26542 bp, 26 predicted proteins | sample PPLLaktember2015_2_FD_187259 | JGI IMG/M metagenome (GOLD analysis project Ga0209079, IMG submission 187259) | Freshwater sediment microbial communities from Prairie Pothole Lake near Jamestown, North Dakota, USA - PPLs Lake P7 Core (6) Depth... | ecosystem: Environmental > Aquatic > Freshwater... | reverse complement strand
AAGTCCGTATAGATCACCATCAAGATATTCAAGTCCGATGAGTTATGAAATCCCAAGAATTACAACACCTCCGTTCTTACTCGGTGGTCTCGGTGGTGGAGGAGGAGAGAATGAAAAAAGACGAAGAATTGTGCGCCGTTTCAAAATTAGACAACCAATTGCGACTGGATACCAAGTTCTAACTGGAATAGGGTTACCAGACTTCACTTTTAACACAGCAAATATCGCTGGTGGAAAACAACCAGCAGGAGTTAATATGGATTTGTTAAAGAAGTTACGGAGGAAAGCAAATGTCTAATTTTTTAGAAAAATTTGTAGGAAAAAAATCATTACAGGAATATGAATGTGATGAGCCAGAGAGGTACAATCCTGCCGATGAAATATATAAACCTGAAGATAATATCAATAGTGAATTTTCAGACGAAATTGAGATACCAGAAGAGACGTATGTTGAGGAAATAGAAATCGCTGGTGGAGATGATACTTGGAGGGATTATGAGCCTGAACCTCCACCAAAAAGGCGTGTTATGGGCGTTGTAAAACGAAAACCGTTTTTACCACACCAAGTTTCAAAAGAGCAATATGCGGCAATGTCTCCTCCTCCTGCTCCAATGATAATAGATGCCGCAATACCAACTCCACAGCAGTATATGGCTGAAATGGGAATGCCGAGATATAATTATATGACTCCGAGAATTAGCGCAGAAGCACAGGCTCGTGAACAGGTACAACAGGAACTTTTATACAGGAGAGAACTGGAAAAGGCTCAAAGAATGGAAATGGCAAGGAATCGTCCTCGTGTGTCAACAAGCCAGAAGTTTTTAAATGTTGCTAACCAGTTTGCCCGCGGAGACGGAGGGGGATCCAATATTCAAATAGATACTACATACTTCCGTCGTCCAAAAGTCTCTGTACCCTCTCCACAAGCTCAAAGGGGAGAGAGTACACTTAATGCTCTGAATAACACTATTCGATCATTAGCTCCAAAAGTCGCAAAAAAGAAGAAGCGCTGAGCTATGAGAGCCTATTCTATAGTTATTTTTATTCTGGCTTTTCACGCCGTTCTTGCTATGTTTAACGGAGCGGATATTACCAACACAACAGGTATTTACGTCGATACTGGAGGGACAGGGAGCACTTTTACCGTACATGAGGGACGGTACGATATAACCCTGCCATCAAGCACACTTTTCAATGAGAGTGGAACTACAAAAGAAGAGGTAATAAATGGAAGTACTACAATAAAATCAACCCATTTTATCGGAGAGTATATCGAGAGTATTTTAAATGTTGGTAAAGTTTTCAGTGATTTTTTAACAACTTTCAAAAACATCGTATTCAGCATACATTATCTGACAGCTCCATATTTTGGTGAGGTAAATTCGTGGATTTTGGAGGGCGTTGTTGATTTCGTGCTTGTAATAGGCTTCTTCCAGATCGTGACGGGGCGTAGTTTCAAGACAATGGAATAATAATTTTTTCAATCACTACCCTTTTATACGATGTATTATAATATATTATAATATGATTAACTCAAATGAGAAATACCAAAAATTGGGAGTGTTCAAAGACACTTACAAGAAAGTACGGAAGATCACAAACAAGAACGGAATGAGAATATCAGATTATATGAAAAATATAATTGATGAGAAATATAAAGCGGAAGGATTTACTGAAAACGATATTCTTTTTGATTAATTTCCACTGGAAATATAGCCTTCCAGTGGAAGCATACCTTTCACTAAAAATAAATTGTGTTTAGAAAATGCGACAAAATTTTACTATTTTTCTACGAGGTTAAATTCATTCTGTTGGCATATTCGCGGTGTTCCTGATAGGTAGACTATGGATCTGAAAGAACACCATTATAATGCATTATAACACATTCCAGTGGAAATATACCTTTAATACCCAATCTATAACTATACATAATCGTTATATACTTCCGATAAAAGGGTTTTATATCCTTTGCGGTAATATATTAAAGTAGGTGCTAAATTATGTTGGAGGATAAAATAAAAACATCACTTGCGTTCACTGGTGAATTTGGAAAATGGCTTGATGTGTCATTACCCGAATTGATCCAAGATGTGAGTGTTACCGAAGATCTTGATAATTTTGATGATGAAGATGAGCCACTCCTGAGTTTTGAGGGTCAGGATATTCTTGTTTCGGAAAAGAAAATAAAAAGTAAAATTGCCGAGGTTATGCTTGAGAACAGGATAAACGATTATCTTTTTCAACAGGAATTTTCCAAATCGTCAAAGCAGGACGTGGAGGGATATCGATGAAGAAAACCTATAGGGCAGACGCTCCACAGAAGAAACGCGTACGGTACATGATGATGGGAGGAGCTCTATTAGCGGGGGAGCATGCGCCGATCTATATTCACCCAAAGACCCGTTTAAAGGCTCCACCAAAGGGTGGTAGTGCGGTTGCTAATGCAGGATCCCTGTTTGATATTGGAGAAGGTGCTGTAAGCCTTGGATTAAATGTAATGTTTGCCCCAGATAGAACTGCTACTAGGGTAAGACGAGGATTTGAAAGAGAATATGACAGGGCAAAAAAAGAGACGAGACAGGGTATTCTTGAGCCAGTTTTCTTTGGAATTACAGAAGATGAAATTACTAAGAAACACGCAAGAGAAAGAGCATATCGTCACGAAAAGATGATCCACGATCCCAATTATGAGAATATAATGAAGCGGGAGAGAAAATATAATCCACAGGATATTCAGCCAAATTATATTCCAACTGGAAGGAGAGAGCCGAAGGGAGATCAGGATATACGGACAAGTTACGAGATAAAAAAGAGAGTGTCCAATTTAGTACCTGATTTAAAACCCTCAAATAACTTTTTTAAAGAAAAAGGGGTTACAAAAAGCAGTTTTCCCGATTTTGATAATATTAATTTAACACACTCTGTAAAAAAGAGCAGTTATCCAAAATTGTCAACTGGTTCAACTGGAATTTACTTTCCAGATGAGACTATAAAAAGACCAAGAAAATCAAAAAAAGGAGGTAAATAATTATGTCAGCTAAATTACGTATGTCAGAAAAAGAATGGCAGGATTTCGCTAAAAAAACTGGAAGAGATCCTGTTACTGGTCAGAAAATAACTGGTCAGAGAAAAACTGGTAAAAATAAAAAAGATGTAAAATTACCCCCTGTTAGTGAGGCAAGAAAGCATATAGGTGAAACATATGATGTTGCCAGTGGAATGTGGATTCCAACATCAGAATATAATAAAATGATAGATAAAGACTATCAAAAATATATCAAGGATATTGCTGCTGGAAAAACTGTTAAGACACCAAATTTTTTTGAAAATACGCGTCTTTCTGGTGGACAAAAAAGAGCCATCCATGAATATGAAATGAAATCCCGTGAATATGAGAAAATACAAGAATCTGAAAGGAAAGCGGCAGAAAAAGAAGCCATTGCAAGAAAAAAACAGAATGCATACTTAGCTCAACAGGAGTTTAATAAAGGAATTGGAAACTACCAAGCCAGAGATTTCACCTCCCATATAACGAGTTGGACGGCATCGCAGGTCATACGCAAGCCCTTTAATCGTTCTGGGCTTAGAATGGAGTTTGTTTCGCGCGGTTATACAGATCCAACATCGGGACTTCCAAGTGCAGACTACAAGAACCGTACTACAAATCTGGTAAAAGGACGAGTACGGGGAACACTGGATATCGGAGGCTCCAGTAAAAAGGCATCGAATAGTAATCTTACCCCAAGTGTTACGCCAAATCTCAACTATATCCTCGGTAATCCTGCAAACTCTGGCATTGGGTCTGGTAATGTGATTATGCCAATTGCCGTAATGAAGTTCAAAAAACGCGGTGGCAAGTTCAAGCGTGACGAGTGGTGGTTATAATGGTTTTTCGCACGAATACTGGAGACAATGATTACCTGTTTGTCACAGACAGGGAGAGACTGAAGTACGAACAGGTGGAAATTGATAACCTGAAACGTAAAAGACGAAATCTTGATCTTGATATTGCCGAACAGCTCCGAAAAAAGCACGATGGTATAGAGAGGTGGGAGGGTCACGATGTTGATAAAGATTTACTGGACGACGGAATGGAAATACAAACTGGTCTGCACACTGAGAGAAATGTGCCACTCCACAAGCCCATAAAGCGGTTTGGACCAACCACACGAGGCTCTGCTTACGTCGGAAAAGGATCTATAGTCTTTGAATATGACAATAGCATTATTGATATGAGGGTGAAACCTTCCCACTCAGTAATAGGCGGAGTACACCGTATGAAAACTCCATTTAGCGGTACTGGGAAAATGAAAACTTCAGTAGACTTCGGAGAGAAACATAATCACGTCAACAAAATAGGTGGTTTCAAAATTGATCTTGATGTTCACCCTGAGGCGTTCAGGATGAATACAGACAAAATAAAAAATGTTGGTATCCGTAAACTCAAAGTTCAAGAGAGGGATCCGCGGAAGGGTATTCGTTCAGAGATTAAAGAGGGAAGAGATGACGTAAATGATCTCTCACAGAGATTATCAGGTTTTGTCAAAAAACAAAAAAAATCTGGTGGAGTTGATATTATCGGTGGAAAAAATCTTGACTTCTCTCTTGTCGGGATTACAAAACCTGTACAAAAAAAGAAAATACGGGGGTTTGAGATATGAGGAATATTGGGATTTCGGGTAATATGAAAGGGCATAAAGTTGCACTCATAGATCACCTGAGAGGATTAGAGCGAGTTAATACGGAGTTGGATCTTGAGAAAGACCAAAATAAAAAATATCTTCTTTTATCCACTCAAAAACACCATATAAAACAGATAAAAACCTTAATTCCTTACCTGAATAGTATAGGAAAACTCACAGACAAAGAGGCTATGAAATTAATGTCTTTGGATTTGGTAAAAGTAAAGAACCTTAATATCGGTTTCAAAATAGGAGGACGCTAATATGGTAGCATTTATCCGAAATTGGCTTACGGTGGTGATTGTTTTCTTCATCTTGTCGCTTGCATGGGCGGTGTTCAGCCCCCTTATGAACGGCACGTTCAATGACCTCGTAGATCAGGCGATAGGTACGAACGCTAATTTGCAGGGTAATAATGGAGATCAGGTAAGCTATTATCACCAGTTATATTCGGCTAAAACGCTCATAATAGGCTTCTTTAACCTTTTCCCGTTCGCATTGAGTTGCATTTTGCTATCGTGGGCAATTTTGAGCAGTTTGCGTAAAGAAGAAAGTGATTACTACGTGTAGGAGGTGCGTACATGGGAATGAGAGACAAAAGAAGAATAGAAAATGATATTAACAACATTTTCTCCCGTTTCGGTTATTCCGAATTTTTCTGGCGGGATGTGAGAGACTGTACAGAGAACTCTCCAGTGTACTACTCAAAGACGAACTCACTTATTTGTGTCGGAATGAAGAATAATAATAAAATTTACAGAATAAATCCAGCCTATTTTGATAATAAAAGTCCGTATAAGTTAAAAAAATCGTCACTATATCCCAAAAAAACTTGGATTGGGAAGGGGGAGGTGAATTATGCGTAACGTTTTTAAAGTGAGATCGGGAGAAGCCGATGTTGGAGCAATTGTAGCTATGGTGGTCACCGCGGCAGCTACGATCATAATCGGATTTTTAATGTTGACAACAATTGAAACAAACCAGTCTGTTGATATGTCAACGTCGGTACTGAGTGCGAGCAAAGATGTGGTACTTGGAGGATACGGGAACGCTGCTGGTATGCTTGCAGTAGGAATTGTCGTGATAGCGCTGATGATGATCGTCGGAATTGTGATGAGTTTGAATAGAGGGGAGGAATGAAATGTTGAAAACAAAGAAAAAACCAAAATTTGATCCAGTACAGTTGAAAATCGGTACTCAGATCGAACTTGAACATCATTTGGGTGTCAAGAAAGCAACACAGATAGCAAAAGATCACCTGATGGAAAGTGAGCGATACTATATTGAACTGGTCAAGATGGAGAAGAAACTTAAGAAAAAATAATATCACCACCAGTAATATATTAGCCTATTTTTAATATTATCATATGACTGATATGGAGAGTATATTTCAAAAATATGAAAAGTTCATTTGGATTGCGGCTGGAGCTGGACTGGGAGCAATTGGTCTTTTGATTTATATAATGATGAGGGGGATGGGATGACGAACAACAACCTGACGAGATGGATCCTCTATGGGAGCATTGGGGCGCTGATGGTCTCGCTGATGATCTTGGCGTACATCAAGATCCGTTGATTGCCTGCTTCCACTATATGAGGCAATGACCCGAAAATATCTCTTTGAGAATTTGTCCGATTATATCTTTTTTTCTCAAATTGCATTAATGCGAAACATATCGGTAATCCTGCTTACCTGAACTACTACAATAATGGAAACTTCCGATCTTTTTTCCATAGTGCAGGTACTTGAAAATACCTTACCTTTCTAAAGTGTCCTGTTAGTAGGAAACTCCTGTCAAAAGTATGTTTTGAAAGGCATCACTATCAATTATTTTTTGTTACACTTTTGAGAGCCTGAAAAATGGCTTCCAAAAGGAGGGGTAAAAAAGAGTGTTTTATTCTCCTTGCATTTTTCTACTATATTCAACAAAACTTTCAACAAGCAAATCCATTACGTCTGAATTTTCCCATCGTGTATCATTACCCCAATGATCCTTTTGATAATTATTTTTCATATAATCACGAATGAGCTTAAATTTTCCAAATTGTGTATCATCAACATAAATTTTGTGCTTCATTTTCAATCTCCTTTTACCACTAATGATATGTTTTTACTACTATTTATGCAAAGTGATTAAATAGAATGGACGCGTTAAGCAGTTAATCACTATATATAAATATATCCCAAAACCAATACTATGTTAGGAGATATAATATGGATTTTTTAGCAAATCTTGACTGGACAAAGATATTTATCTCGACAGGAATAGCAGGAATCGGATTTTTTATTTATCTTTATGGAACGCGCGGAAAAGAACTATGGCGAGAACTTTGTTTTGACACTCACACGTATGGAGCAGACGATATCTGTATGGTATGCGGAGCGAAAAATCCTGTTTCAAATAATGTATGTCAGGAGTGTGGGAACTTGAAGGAGGGTTTTGAATAATGTACATTTGTCCTGAGTGTGGCGAAGGGTCAAAAACTCCTGAAGAGAGATGCCCGAATTGTGGTCATTTTATGGGAAGAAAACTGAAAAAATGGAAGTTGCAGACCGAATTTTTATCATTTGATGAGGAGTTGGGAGAATTAGATAAATTTGTGAAAACGGAGAGGATGGTGAGGAGATTATGAGTGATTATCCAAGACTTTTTCAGTGTGCTCATTGCGGGAGCAGGGGAGCTTTGTTTGAACATTTTCAGGAGTGTACTGTTTGCGGAGCTCCAATAGACGATGAAACTGTATTTTGTGACGGGGAAGAAGATGTTTTTGAGACAGGAGAGGAGGAATACGATGATAAATACTAATTTTATATATGTTTGTCCGAGGTGTGGCGCAAAACAAAGTGCTCCCACGGAGCATTGTAACTCGTGTTATCAATACAATGGAAAACATTTTGAGAGGTGGGGGAGGGAATATGCAAAAACTTCTGAAACAAATTAGATCTATAATCAAGCGCAAAAAAGAAGTACCTCCTCCAGTTGCTAAGCCTGTACCTGTCGTTGAGCCTCAGGTCATTGAGGAATTTTCAGTAGGAGAGCCTATTGATGATCCTATTCCTGAAAATAGAGTAATTGTTCATTGGAAGGGAAAATCAAAAATTAAGGAGCAGGTTGAGCCTGAAATTGAGCCAGAGGATGATGAAGAAATATATGTTTGTGAACTCTGCCCAGAAACCAGACTGCACAAAAGAGAAGATATATTCCAGTGTCAATATTGCAATCTTTGGTATTGCGAGAAACATTTATCGTGGCACATATATAAAAAACACAGAAATAAAAACTATACCGTGTCGGCTAATACCGAAGGGGGAGCGACGTACAAGGTGAGGTGATTTAATGGCGAAAAAAAGATTTTTAGATGATACTTATAAAGCTTTTGAGCGAGATAGAAAATCGATGGAACGTGCGTTTGGTGGAGGGGAGAGGAGAGAACAACCTCGTAAATATTATCCACAGAACCAAAATCAAAATAGTAACACAAATACAATTAACGTTAACACAATTCAACCCCAACCCATAATTTATGATCCAAATGCCGCAAAAATGAGGCTTTACAGAGATCGTGAGAATGCCCGATACAATTCTATATTAATGGGAGAGTTTTTTAGAAAATATAAAAGTTGGGTTACTTTAAAAGTTGCAATAGTTTTATTAATATTATCTGGTATTTTTACAATTCTTGCCCCTGTGAAAAATACAAATATAATTATCGAATTTATATTTATGTTCATAACATTTTTAGTAATTATAGGGTTAGGATGTTTCACAATTTCAATTTTCTCGGCTTCTCAAATATATTGGAGGGATAGGTAGGTTTATATTGTATAACTCGCGTATGATATCGCGATGAACCAGACAGAAGCGGAAAATCACCCTTTTTCCCTATACTCAGTTCACGATTTGGGATTTTCTTGGGAGGAGGCAGAGGTTGTTGTGAAAGGATATTGTAGAGATCATAATATATCAGACGAAGATTGTGAAAAACTCCTGAGTATCAGGAGTAGAAAAATAGAAGAGCCGTTTATACGATTATATGATGACGGTATAGAGCCGTTCAAATTTACAAACAAAGACGGTATCCCTGTCAACATCTACCAGTTAATGGAGGAGTGCGGGTACAAGGGAGAGGAAGCGGAGATCGTCTTAAACCAGTACTGTGACCATATGAAATATGATAAATTGAAAAAAGAGAAGGTATTTTTTGAGTGGAAGTGCTACCAGACAACCCCTGAAGAGATTATGAACGATTTTTTGAGGGCAACACATCCACGATCTCATCAATAATTTTTCCTTCAGGCGTTTTATAAGGCACGAGTTTTATTTTTCCAGCCTTTATTGCGTCCAGTACGCTATTCTGAAGTGCCATTTGCTCTTTCACATCTGCTAATTCTTTTTTCAGGGAGGTTACGGCATTTGTCGTAATCCTGTGATCTGCTCTGGTCAAGTACAGGGCGCTCTCTCCAGCGTGGAACTCTTCTCTGCGCTCTTCATCGGTCATACGTACATATGTACCGTTCAAATACCCCGTATGCCTCATAAGACCTTCTACAAGGTCAATAGACATCGTTTTAACAGCGCGAGTGCGGAAGTACTTGCGGCAGGAGTGCGGAGTACACATATTCCCGTCATATTTTCCCTTCTCACCATCAACTGCCATATACAGGCGAGTAAACCACTTATAGAACGAGGCGTAGCCTACTCCAAAAATCCTGTTGTCGTTCTTAGGACGAAGGATCCCCATTTTCATAAGAGATATTGAACGGGCATCAACAACCTTTAGGTACTGCTCCCTTTCACGGAGCCACAAATCAAGATATTCTCGTGCCTCGCTGGTAAGATATACCTTACCACCTCTTCCGCCCTTCGCGATCTCGTTTCTAATGAGTACTGTATCACCATCAACGTCAGAGAGTGTGAGCTGACAGAACTCTCCAGCCCTGCAACCAGTACTGATAAGAACAGACAACATAGCCCGTCCATGTACGTTGGTCAAATCCATCATTTTCTGAAGTGTCTCTAACGATATTGGTTTATCATTTATCTCCTGTACAGACTTTTTCATAATAACATTCTTCTCAAGAGGGTCAAACTCAACTCCATTGAGAGAGAAGTACCGATGTAGGATATTCAGAGTGGTTTTCTGACTGGAGGGCGCTCTGTTTTTTATCATTACCGCAAATTTTATGAGGTTTTCAACCTCCAAGTGATCGTGGACTTCTTCAAGCGGTACATTCAGGGATTTTGCATAGCAAAGGAGCGCTTTTTTATAATTTTTTATAGTGTCCTCACTCCTGCCAGCAGCTCTCAAGAGCGTAAAATACCTGTCTGCCGTATATTTTGGAGGCATAATCAAATATTTAGCGCGTACGAGGTGATAACCTTTGCGTGACGCTCAAAATTATTATGATACTATGTGCGGTTACGCACAGGTTATTTTTATAAAAACAATAATTTGAGGCTTATTTAATAAATAAGCCTTATTTAAAGGAGATTTTATCAAAATTCAGGAGAGGGGGAAAAGATCAGCCTCTCCTGATTATTTTATCTATAGGTGAATATGAGACAAAATACGATACTATACTGAGGGCGGGGGATGGGTGTCTCCCACCCAGAGGTAATAAATCGGCAGTCGCTGACTGAGAGATCGCGTGGAGCCAGCGAGCTGCAATGTGAGAGGTTGACAGGAGGGTAGAAAAAGGTAATGGTGCGGGTAATCACTTCGCATAAATATACGGAATGCCAATACTATGGTATGATAAGCCCGATAGAATATTACAAACAAAATGAAAATGTGAACGATGAGGAATACACACCAATGTTTGATGCTGATGTACTCAAACAAATATGGTGCGGAGAAGAGAGTGTCAACAAAATCTAAAAAGTATTCATTTTGATATTCTTTTTTAACTTTTTTATACTAAAATGCTCATATTTGAGCTTCTTTTTCAAAACGGGGATCAAATTTTGCCTGTAATCACCATCTTTATATATCTATATTTACAAATTATATACTATAGGAGAATATGAAATGAACATTGATGTTAATAAAATATACTCCGTTGATGAAGTTTCAGAAATTATACGATTAGAACGTCAGACGGTAATCAAGGAGATAAAATCTGGTAAAATCAAAGCATATAAATTCGCGACAAGATTGTATCGGATATATGGATATGATTTAGAACAATATCTTGAAAATTGCAGGGTTGGGGTAAAAAAATGAGCGAAGAGAGGTATTTTCCGTGTCCTTATATATTCGGAATTACCTGTAGTCAGAGCTCTATAACAAATATAGGGGTTTGTTGCGAAGATAAAAATTTTTCAAAATTAATCTTGGGATTAACTATTGAAGATATCGACGCAATGAAAAAAATGCGCAGGGGAAAAAAGCTGGACAAATTTGTAACGGATAAGATGATTGAATATAACGTTTATTGTTGCAGGAGTGAAGATAAGTGACAGAAATAGCATCTGTTGCGGATCTGGAAAATCCGCAACAAAACGAGATGTTTACACAATATAGTGTGTCCTCAAATGATTTAAACGTTGCGTTTAATATAAATCATAATTTATTTATTCAAATGGTTATGGAACTATATGGAAATTATCAGGATAAAATAGATGTTTTATTAAATGACACGTCTGGTTTATCAGATCAACCTGAATATACTGAGTTAAGACGTTTAAATGAGATTAAAAACAACTATCCTGAGATCTCGCAGTTAATAACTGCAACTATGCTTTATTATTATTATAAAAATGTAGAGGGAAAAGATTACCCAAGTGAGGAGGAAATTTTAGATAATAATAAATTTGATAAAAATGGAAATCCTGTCGGAGCTGTAGTAAATCAAGAAGCTATAGCAAATTTTTTTATTAAAAAGTATGCTGTAATCACAATATTAAAATCAATATTTCTATATATAGATGACAGGTACTATCACGACCCTGAGGGACTTCTGCTCAAATCTGAAATTCAGAAAGTACTATCGGGGATCCCAACACAGGATATAAAAAATACTGCTTTTACCGTAAAGGATTTAAAAGAAAGAGTTATGAATAAAACCAGATTAATGGGTGAAAATATTCTTCCATTTATCAAAAATTCTTACATTATCCCAACGAAAAAAAATACTCTGGTGCGGTACAAAGGTAATGTTATAAAAATACCAAATACCCCAGCTACAGGTAAAAACTGGACTTTGGACGCTGAGTATATTGATGATATTGATACGTCTGAACTTGTCAAGTTCTTGGAAGATATTACCAACCCAGAAGCAGCTAAAATACTGATACAAGTCGGTTCTCAGGCAATATCGCAGGATGCAAAGTACCAAAGATGTTATATGATGTTAGGTGAGGGCGGAAACGGGAAGTCACTTTTATCTAAACTTTATTATAAATTTTTGGGAGTGGATAATTTTTCCGTTGTGTCAATGCAGGATTTTAAAGATAAATTTCGATCTTCTGAACTATGTAAGACACTATTGAATATCAACCCTGATATTCCGAAAACTGCAATGACCATAGAAGCTATCAATGCTATTAAAGCTCATACTGGTGGGGATTACAGGACATTTGAAGATAAGTACGAAACTCCATACAAGGACAGACCTACCACAGTACTGTTATTTGGTGCTAATGGTTTACCAGACCTGCCATTATCGGAGGACAAGTACTCTTGGTGGCGTAGGTGGGATATTATCGAGTTTCCGAAAACATTTGCACTTGATCCACACTTTGAGGAGAACTTTTTAAGCAAAAAAAATGTTAACTCGTTATTTAAGCTAATCGTTGATGATCTGGATAGGTTAGAAAAAGACGGGTTGATTATGACCAATACATCGGATTATATGAAAGTTATATGGGAGAAAAGTGCAAACTCCGCTTATGCGTTCATAAGTGATAATTACACTATTGAGCCGTATGAGTTAGAGAAGGAAGATTGGGTTGTTAAAAATGATCTGATAAAAATGTATGAGGAATATTGTGAGGATAAGAATATTGAAAAAATAAATATATTATCAAAAGATGCGTTTTGTAAAAAATTATTGAAGATGAAAATAATCGATAAAAAGAAAACTATGGAGGGTGGTCAAAAGAGAGAACGTGTATATACAAATTTAAAAAGACTGCCAGAAGAGACAGAACAAAAAGTAGATGTGATGAAAAAAATAGAACCTGAAAAAAATAATGATGATGTGGTTGGGTTGGTAGATACCAGATCAAATGATGATATAAAGATAAAACGTAAAATTATAAAAGAGAAGAGAAGAGACTAAAATTTACTTTTCTATGTATAAGCAATAATGCATTACACTGACACTTTTGATTATATTTTATTTATAACAATTATATATAAATTATAATTATAAATAACATTTTTAGTAAGTGTCCAAGCTGGTGGTTGGACAGTCCAAGCGAAAAGTGAAAAGGTTGGACACTAAACGGACAATAATTTATAGGGTATTTGGGTAATTGCTCCATTTTAAATAGTTTTTGAAAAAAAGTGTCCAAGCGTCCAAGCGAAATGACTAAACCTTTTATAAGAATATTTTATATTTCTCTATTTTACTATTTTACTTTTTAATATATAGTAAAGTAGGTTGGACGCTTGGACAGTGTATCTAATTTTTGTCCGATTTTAATTTTAAACATTTTAAACGATTATTTTTGGCTGCCCTATGGTTGGACACCGCTTGGACATTATATATTATTTTAAATAATACATAAAATATAAAAATTAGTTTTATTAATATAAATTTTTATATAACAATTATATTAATTTATATTTTTGCTACATACTTTTATACCAAATTATATTTTTCTGCCAAAGAAACAGCCTTGGTACAAGTCTACAGAAGAACCCGATAATCGTACTGCACGAAATCAAAAAAGGGATCACCCTCAACACCCCAAACCCGACCCAAACTGCAAAATTTTTTCCACCCTCTATTTGAATATCGAAACTGGATACGCCTCAAAATCACCCTCTTTTTGTCCAACCAATATGCAACTTTTCTCTTCATTTTATATGGATATTCTATTACCACCACGAATATAAACCCTTATATGGCATATAATATATGATATAAAATGGCATTAACAAAATTGGAGACAAATACAATCAAATCAATGTTGAATAAGAAATCCAAACTTGATTTGATAGCAATTTCTGCTGATCATACAATCATGAAAATAGATAGAGACACGAACAAACTGCTTGAAATATTCCTCGCTCAGTACAAGACACTCACTGGAGATACGAAGATCGGGAAGAGTGCGTACCTCTGGCTCCTCCTGAAAAAGTTCGCGTATGAGCAGAGAGCATTAATCCGTTTCAATGGACACGTCGATCCCAAAGTGTTCGAGACGGGTATGCTTCCAGCACTTCAGGGCTTCAAGAAAATTATGCACGACTATGTTGATAAGAATATCAGGAACCAGACGGACGCAGTTTTAGCTATTGTCATGTACAGCACAGTACGGGCATTTGAGGTACAGAACGATTTGAAGGTTGACGATTATCTTGATAGCGAGTTATACGACGAGGAGGACGCGTTAAAATATCCTGAGAACACCATAAAGAAAGAAGTAAAGACTATACCTCAACTTGTTATCACAAAGGACATTTCTGATCTTTTCGAGGAAAACGAACCAGACAACCTTATTGCAATTCCGCGTTTCTCTCTCCGAGGTGAAAAGTAATGACACTCATATTCAAGTGTCTTGAATGTGGAAAAGAATTTCCAGCACCCTCTGGGAAGAAGATCGTAAAATTTTGTACTGACAACTGTTACAAATTATATCGGAAGAGACACGGTACACAATTTGTAGCTGAAGCCGAGGCTATTTTTGTACGTGATGAACCAGACAGGAGAACTGCCAGAAACAAAGCCACACCACTTCCTTTGGCAGATCAGGGTGATGATGAGCAAACTACCGCAGGTGAAAATGAAATCGTACAGAACGCTGATAATGAGGTAATCTCTTTTGAGGACTTGAGCCTGTCTCAACTCAGGGAACTTATCTCAACCTTACTTGATCAGAATGAGAGGTTATCACTGGAGGTAGAGCAACTCCACCAGCAGATTACTTTAAGTGAAAAAACACCGTCAGGACTTCGACAGGTAGTTTGCAATTTCATACAGGAACTTGTATCTCTCGATGTGCCAGACGAGACACTACCTCTCATACCCTCTACCCCCTCTCTCCCCTTAACTCTCTCTGGTCAGTTATGTGCAGGAAAAGGATGTAGTAAACCTATTGGGAAAAACCAAGTGTTTTGCTCTCCTGAATGTGCCAAAACAGTACTTAAGTCTCCGTCGATAATGATGTTGGAAAGCGGAGTGCTGGTCACCACTCCACCGAAGAAGGAGGTGATGGCAGATGTCGCGTAAATTAACCGACGAGGAATGTAAAGCCAGAGATGAGAGACAGAAGGAAAAGAAAAGACAATGGCAGAGAGATCACCCAGACTTGGCAGCTCAGTACTCCAAGAAGTGGCGGGAGAATAATCTCGAAAAACATAAAGCTGCACTAAAGAAGTGGGGAGAAGAAAACCCAGATAAAAAAATTGCTTATGTGAGAAAGTGGCAAAAGTCAAATCCTGATAAAGTACGAGAGACACAACGTCGGTACGATGAGAAACACCCTGAGCGCAATAAAGAGAGATGGGAGAGGATAAAAGCAGATCCAGAAAAACACGCCGCACAAAAACTTAAACAAAAAAGGTACTATGAGAGGCATAAAGAGGAGATACGGGCTAAACAACGGGAGTATATAAAAACTCACGATCCGCCTTCAAAATTCCGTCATAATGAGTACCAACGACGCTGGAATGAGAAAAATTCTTTACGTCTAAAGGAAATTCAAAAGTCATACTATTTAAAGCGTAGAAGTACTATACTTGAAAAACAAAAAGCATACCGAGATGATCCGATCAACAAGGAAAAGAAAAAAGAATATAATAAAAAATGGCGAGAGGAACACCCAGACTATTATCAAAAATATCTTGCGAAAAAGAAACAGGAGGCTACTATTTGAAGGAGTACTGGATTTATTTTGCCATTATCCTCTCCTGCCTTGCCCCTCTGAGATCGCCAGATGGAGTAATAGCATATTTTGTTGACACGCCAATTACGGCTCTCCTGAACACGTCGTCATTTTTTGCAATTTGTGCGGCAGGCTCTCTTTTTGTAGAATGGATACAAAAGAATAAAAACTAAGGAGAATTTGGGACAGATGTAGATTTTATCTGTCCCGTATTATAAAATGTTTACAGTGAAATATTCAATAACCCCCCGCTAAAGCAGGGGGATTGCAACAAGAGGTAGTCGCTAAGGAAAACACGGGTTGTTGCTGTTTGGAGAAGTTTGCTTGCTCAAACGCAAGCCTTATTCTCTCAGGTCTATTGAAAAGACCTCTACTAGCTATTTCCTGAATAGGAGCGTCGCCAGCTACTTTGCGAATATGGTTCATTGCAGCGTTGACATCTGCATTAAACAAATGCCCTGTTATAGATTTATATAATCCACGTTTTATTCTACGGGATTTACCATATTCCTGTTCTTTAACATCATCTAATGCTAAAGCGTCTGTTCTTGAAGTGTATGCTTCACTACCTTCCCCATGATATTTGATACCATACAACTTACATTTTCCATCAAGTTTACGTCTGAATTTATCATAGGGGATTTGAATAAAATTCTGGTTGTCTTTCTTTTGGGCTTTACGATTTTGTTTTATACCATCCCATCTGAGGCATACAATATTACCAATCTGGTGCTCTACCGCATATTTTATGATAAAATCAACATATCGGTTCATAGCCTCGTTGATCTGGTTATCCCTTTTTATAAGCATTCTGTGTTGCCTGTTTGTAATTCCTTTGATACCTTGTTTATCCTTGATGCTTTGTAATTTTGCATTTTCCTTATTATACCACCGATTGAGAGATTTGAGATACTTACCATCTATAAGAGTGGCAGTCCCGGTAGCATTATCTAAAATAGTAGCAAAATTGTTCACACCTAAGTCAATTCCAAGATATTTGGTGTTATCAAGTTTAACTTCTGGTAACTTTTTTATCTCGTAACTAAACGAGATTTTATAACATTTTCCATTATGGATAGGTAATAGTGTTACTTCTCGTATCTGGTGTGGTTTGATTGATGATGGAATTTGAAAAGTTAACTCTTTTCCATTACAACCATACTGCTTTTTAAAGACTTTTGATAAACCAAGTGTTACTTTATTACCATTAACCCTGACACGAGGATACGATACTTTATGTCTTCCATTTTTTGAAAGATATTTCGGAGTGTTGACAGATTTATTATATTTTCCTTTGAGCTTGAGATCAAGTAATCCAAAAAAACTTCTATACCCTTCTTCTACATCCTTCAAAATTTGTTGAGCTGCATCAGAATATAATAATTTATAATTCTCATTAACTTCTGATAGGCGATAATTACAAAAGTCTTTTTGAGGGTGATCTTTCCCTCTGCTATAAGGAATATAAGAATCTGTTAACTCAAATAAGTTACCTATAATATCAGGTCTAATTTTTTTCAAATCGGGTTTTGCTAACTGAATTGCGTGATAATGTTGTCTTTCGTTGTATATTCCAACGTTATACAAATTCTTTGAGAGAAAACAAAGAGTATCAACTATCTTGAATTGGTTTTTATCCAACCGAGCATAAACTGATACATTTCGAATTACCTTCTTTCCCTTCAAGTGTCCACGCTGAAATATTATATGATGTATAAGTATTTATGTGAAGCGATTAATAATAATATATGGAGGTGGCGAGGAGAAATGGCGCAATTCCTCCCCCACTTAAAAGTGGGGGTCTCCTTGCTGTAACTTAATGACAAAATTTTTGTAGTTCGACTGGCAATAGGTTCTCTCTATCACCAGAATATTATTTGATTTTGATATATAAAAAGAAAGTGATTGGTTCTCAAAACGCGCATTATTTTTAACCTGTATTTCCACTGGAATGTGTTATAATGCATTATAATGGTGTTCTTTCAGATCTATAGTCTACCTATCAGGAACACCGCGAATATGCCAACAGAATGAATTTAACCTCGTAGAAAAATAGTAAAATTTTGTCGCATTTTCTAAACCAGATTTATTTTCCAGTGGAAGGTATGCTTCCAGTGGAGACCTTTGCTTCTTGTGGAGAATAAGCCCAAATTGGGGAGCGCACATCTTAATTTACATAAATCTTTTTTATAATATCTACACCCTCATAAACCGTATAATGCTATACACGAAGTGCCATTTTTTCCTGTGGAAGTTATTTTTCATACATAATTTAACATAATCATTATATACTCTATATAAAAGGGGTATTTATACTTTCAGATACAACTATTTAAGCAGGTGTGATTTTTAAATGGCAGGAGAAAGTGTAGATCCCTCAGAGATGGGGAATATAGAAGTTGCGGCAACCTCTCAACAGACTTCAATACCAAGGCAATTATCAGTATCTGCCGTCGATGGTACGATAATAAATGCGGCAAGTCAAAAACTCCAAGAAGATTTGGTAAAAAGTGAAATAGCGAATAAATTGAACCCAGTTTATAATCAGATAAATGATATTCTCGCAAGTACTGCAAACGTGAAGGAGGAAAAACTTGCAGGGAACGAGCAGAGATATCAGGAGCTTAAGGTTGAAGCAGAGGCTCTGAAAAAATCCCAAGAGGGTATGACAGGGGGAGCTTACAAGTCCATTACTATCGGGTACGAGCAATATCTTAAAGACGTATCAGATCAGCGAAAAGTCGTAGCAGAATACAAAGAGCAGCTCCGTCAGGCGCAGGAAAAGAATGATCCGTATGAGGTAAGTCGTCTTATCGGGAATTATAAAACTGAACAGCGAAAACTTAATGAACTCTCAAAAATTGATCCGTGGAACAATGAGAGATATCCAGTACGAAAAGAGGAAGTCAGGGTAATCGCTCCGACTTACGCCGCGGGGTATGGAGAAGGAGGCTATTTTGGCTATGGGGAAGGTAGTGCAGAAAGAAGAGATATTTTAGCGGGAAGAATATCTGGTGGTACAGTCGGAGCAAGTACAAGAGATACCAGAGCCGCAGCAGATCTTGAAAATTATTTAAAATCTGGAGGAGAACTCGCCCCAGAAATCACACAGGACTATATCAACACAAAACTTGAAATTTTTAATAAAAATCCTTACTCTGACGAACTCTCTCAAAGAGACAGGATCATAATTTCTGCTTTTAAACAAATTGAAGATCCCACATCAAATTATACCACATCGGGACTTGCACAAATTGCACAGAGGCTCGTTGATGCAGGACTAACACCCTCACAGGCAGGTGCTATTGTGTCTATAGCGCCTCAGGGCAAAGGATCAGTGGCTTATCAGGATATTATGAATATTCTTCAACAGCAAGACAATATGAAGCAAACTCTCCGAGCCACAATAATGTCTCAGGAGGAAGCAAGAAAGCCGACCTCCCCTCTTACAGTTAACCTCGGAGAAATGAAAAAACCATTTATGAGCGTGATTGCTACTTCAAAAATGGAAACATCGGAAAAACCAGCACAAAAAGATATGCTCTCAAGGGTAAGTGACTTTTTTGGCGGATCTCCAGTAGGATCACGTTTAACAGGAAAACCAGAAAGTGAAGATTTGAAAAAGTTTAATCGGTACGTCGATCTTGCCTCACCAGCTCTTATGGTCGGCGGATCTCCTAAACTTCCAGCAGGTACGGTAAAAGGAGCAACATCATTTTTAGACACCCTTTTTGCAACAAAATCACCTTCACTGGTAAAAGGTGGTATATCAACAAGCGCAATTATCGGTGGAACATTAACTCCGAAGGGTACTGAAAAAGTTATTCCGTCTACATATGAAAGCGGAAAACCAGCTTGGACGGATCTCAAATTGTCTACTACAGTAGATAAAATTGTACCACTTCCAGCAGGGGCTAAACAAGCTGTCCCTCTTGAGAAAGGATTATTCTCAAAAGAGTTTTTCTCAGCAGAGACACCCTCTCGGTTGAGAGCAGGATCATTATCTCCCGAAAAGTGGACACAGGTTGAACAGCTCGGAGGAGGAAAAGATAAAGGCTCATATGCCTCGTTTAAAGCAATTCCAAGCGATATACAGAGCGCTTATGAGTTTAAGTACGATAACAATTCCCGTACAGGTTATGCGTTCATTGACAAATCTGGTACGTTTCAAGTTTTGGTAGATAGCGGAATATGGAAATCAAGCGGTTCTGAGGCAAGTTGGAATAATCTTTTACAAAAGGGTATAGACCCACTTCAAACGGCTTTAAACGAGCGTGGCGAGGCTGTTAAAGGCACTCCAGCAGATGTTGCTGTTTTCCTGCAAAAACACGGCAGGTTGATCGATGTACAGGATCCAGCCGTTCTTAACAGGTTCTATAAGAATATGGAGGCAAAGCAGGACTTCATAACTCAAATGAATGTCGCGAAAGCTGCCGATATGGATCTGATCCAGAGACACAGGTACGAACGCGAAAAAGGTATTCCTGTAGGCACTCTGTCAGAAAATATGTGGAAGGATATACAGGCAAAACAAACGTCTCCTGTCACACTGGACACGATGAATAAGAAAATAAATATTCTTGGTGCAGACGCGTACTCCAATATAAAATTAAATGAGACCTCGCCATATGAAGGTCTCCAGTTTAAAACCGATAAATCAAGAACTGTGTCAGGAATATTAAACTCTCTCGACGGCTCACCTCTCACAGAGCAACAGAGAAAAGCCATTACTTCCGAAGGTAAAAATCTCCCGATTGAAGATAAGGTAGTACTGGATAAATTTTTGAATATCTACGAAGGGCAAAACCGTACTTATGAAAAAATCTCAAACGATCTGAAAACTTATAACCCAGAGGATACAAAATCACGAGCACAGGTCATATCAGATATTCAGGAGTATAGCAAGTATTCTCCTCAAGGGGCGAAGGATATGCTCCAAATGGTTAAAGACCTCGACATCAGTACACAGGTTCAAAAAGGTAATACAAAAGTTGTACAAGTATCTTCCGAAGCCTCACCATTTGCTTTTAACTCCGTCTTAAAAAATGGTAAATTGATCCCTGTAGATAATACAAAAACTCCACTTGCAAAAACTCTTTCTGAGCAACAGGATTTAATTAACAAAATAAAAACTCCAAGCATACGGGAACAAATGCAAATCTCTCTCGATGAGAGTGTACAGTACGGAAAAATCAACAGGGAACTCAATAACGCAGACCTCTCTTCGGTAAAATCTTTTGAAAGTATGGTTAACTCTTTAAAGTTAACACCACCTGAGCAAAAGACTGCATTAATCTCCCAGTACAAAACTTTTGGGGAAGCCAAATCTCTTTCTGATAAAGCAGATACGTTGATTGAGAAGGCTCCCAAGTACGGTATAAGCGATAAAGAGTTATCGGACTTAAAAACACAAATGGCGAAAAACCCCGTTCTCACATCTGTAAATGAAAAAACTGGAAAACCATATAACGAGGAGATTGTTTCTGGGCTTGAGAATATAAAAGCGGGAGTTTGGACAGTTAGCGACTACCAGAAAGCCACTGGTGGACTTGATATTTTCACCAAAATTAACCTCGAAGCACGAGCCGCAGCTCAACAGGATGTAGAGGCTCGTGGACCAAACGTATTTAACGTCGGAGCCTCTGCAATATCAGGTATTGGAGCAGCTATACCACTGACCTTATACGGTACACTCCGAAGCTTTGGTATTGGTGGAGCAGCTCAGGAAGCACAATTACAGGAAGGTACGAAAGCATCTATACCGACACTTGGATCGATGGCTAACCTCGGTGATATAATAGTTGCACCTCGTACCGAACCATTTACAAAACCTTTTGTAGCACCTGCACGAGCCATTGGTGGAGGAATTGGATATGGTGTAGGGCTTGTTTACGATATACCAGCCTCTGCTCTCGAAGGCAGGAAGTTTGGGGATATTGGATCTGGTGGTCGTACGTACGGAAGTGAAGTATTTGCTACACTTGCCAGTGAACCTCTCGAAAAACCAATTTCTGGTGGAGTACTGCCGTACTTGGGCGGAATTGGAATTGGTAAAGTTTTTGGGGCAATATCAGAATACAAGACTGCAAAACTTATCGCTCCTGCACTTGAGCGTAATGCGAAAAAACTTACAGATATTGAGGAGCAGCTTGCAGCTACCCGCGGTGGAATTGTAAAAGCAGGGGAGACAAAGTTTCCTCCAGCTACAACAAGAAACCCACTGGCACGAGGCGGATCCGCAGTAGTAGACGAGGGAGCGTCAGCAGAAGCTACCCGTCTTGCTCTCTATAGTCAGGAAAAAGCAATATCGAGAAGTACCAAGATGTGGAAAACAGCAGACACAGTAATTGATCTGGGAATTTCAGCGCCATTTTTGGTAGGTATGGGCGCAGATCTGTGGTCAACTCGTGAAAATCCAACGATAACTGGGCAGAAAATAAATAATCTTATTATTATGGGTGGTGGAGCGTCAGGAGTAATTGGTAAAACATTTATGATGGAGGCACGACTTGGGGAAGCAGGAATGGGAGGGTCTGGGTGGAGAGCCGAAAGCATAGGACTTCGTACGAGAATGCCTCTTGGAGAAGTTGAAAACTTTTACCCTGCAATTTCACTGGTCGCCTCTCCAACTGAGGGAATACGTTTACCATTTACTTCTAAAGAGACAGGTTATTCTATACAACTCGGTACTCCAAAACTTTACTCAGAAGTACGTGATATCCAACCAGCACGTACTGCTATGAGCGCCTCAGACGAGGCTTTTTATACGATGATGGTAAAAGACCTCGCTCCTGATGCTGCAATAAAAAGTGAAATCCCCGCCTTATCAAAGACCAAGAAGGTTACTAAAACCGATGCACTTATCCAACAGGTATTAAAAGATTTGGATCGTGTTGACAAACGAAAATATGAGAAACTTCCAGCAGGGGAACTTGAAAAAATCGCAGAGATGAGCGCCAAGTATAAAAATATAGCTGACTTTGAGGGTGGAGTTACACCTTCGGGTAAAATTGTACCAAAGGAAGTAAATACAGGGATCCTTTCTGCCGAGATGGTACGGCAAAGCAAAGTTTTCAAGGATGTAAACACTCTCTCCCCACTGGGAAAACAAATTTTATACGAGACAATTTTAGAAGCGAATAAGGGAAAAGCCTCAACACCATTATCTCGCAGTCTTGTGAATGCAGAGAATAAAATCTCTGGTAAACCACAGACGTTTGATTATGCGGAGGTAAACCTTTTACCGACGAAAAATGAGCGTCTTTTCGGTGAAGCTCGTTTAAAAACGATGAACCCTCTTGAGGCTCAGGTAATTCAAAATTTTTTGAAAGAGAGAGAAATCCGTACTGTTGCAAAAGCAGATCTGGAAGCCATTAGAATACAAAAACGCATCAATGAGCGTCAAGCTGTAATAAACAAACTTGAAGATGAAGTACTGAGGACTGGACGAGCCGAAATATCACGACAAGATATAGCATATTCGGGTATTGAGGGATTGAAACCAGCAAAAGACGGGAAATTTTACATTACCGAGAAGGATCTTGCAAATGTACACGAGAGAATAGCAAAAGAGGAGATCCAGTTAACTTGGCTGTCCCAAGTCCATGAGGCAGCGATTGAAACTCCGTGGGATAAAATACTTTCACCAGAGTTAAAGGGATATAAGCCACAGAGAGGAGAACTTGAGCGTCCATTTTTAATGGATCAGTTTGGCGGAGATATAAAAACTGAATTTTTTGCCACTCCGCCAATGGGAAACACTCCCTCGTCTGTAAGAATTACAAGAATTTTACCAGAATTTGTAATGAACAAATTATCGGGATTTACTGAGAGACAGTACATTGCAAACGAAGCACACGTCCATCCCGCTGAGCACCCACCAAGCGCGTATGATGTCATGCAATTATTCAAATATCCCTCTCAAGTCCAGCTTGTCGAGCACTCAATGGTAAAAACTCCAAACTTGAACTATTATGTTGTCGGGAGACCGAAAACTATTCGTACAGGCGGAAAACGTTCAGAATCGTTTACACAGCCAAAGGTAGAGGCTTTTTCGATGATGTTGCAGCTCGGTCAGAATAAGATATTATCCGAAATGGCAAGTCTCAAGAAAGGAGAACCAGTAGCAGAAGGTAGTTGGCTCGCGGAAAGTGGAATAAAAGTATTCAGTGAAGATACACAGGAGAGAGCACTACAGAAAAACTTTTTTGATCAGGCGTTTGCTTTTCAAGTACCGACGTTCAAACTCTCAACAGAGAAGAAAACTGGAAAAGTTGTATTGGCAGAGGATTATATTGGCGATTTAAATACCAGACTTGCAAAATCCTTACACCGCTTACAAACTCTTGAAGATATCAAAAGAAAATCTGTGATCGGGTCAGAACCTGTCATATCAGAGGTTGGGTTGGCATTACAAAAAGCCAAAACGCCGATGAGAGAGACACGGCAGATCGTAGAGGACAGAATACCAATTGATCAGCGTGAAACATTCTTCAGACGACAGGATATAGCAAAAAAACCCTCAAAAGATGTAGAAAAGATAGGTAAGTCATATTATGAAGCTAAACCCGAAGAAAGGGTAGTTGTTCCCGATGTTAAGGGTAGTCGGTCTCCATCTACAGTACCAGAAGTTGGAAAGTTTTATACCGAAGAAAATCCACAAAAGAAAGCCTTTGAAAAAGAACAAGAAATATATGATAAGTATCTTTACAAGGGCTTTGAGGGAATAGCCCGTCTCCACGTACTCGCAGATCGTGAAAGGTTTATTAAAGAAGGTAAAATTGGAGAATATTATAAAACCCCACTCTCTGAACGTGAGGGTGTAATCCCCCAAGTTAAAATTAATTCTCCAAAAGATGTACCTCTCGTCGGAAAATATCACGAAGGGTACACGTACTTAACATATAAAATGGGAGAGAAAATACCTGAAGAAATCAGGAGTAAAATACCAGATGACGCATCGTTTGGTCTGAAGGACAACCCACAGCGTCGTATTGTGGTGTTGCAAAAAGGCGATCCTGTAGCAATGGCATCGTACAGAACTCCTATAATGGAAGGAAACGCGTTAATACTTGACGAAATTGCAAGTTTCAAAAAAGGTAGTGGAAGAGAGCTTATCAGAACGGCAGAAGAGGTAGCTCGTGAAGAAGGACTTACGAGGATCGAAGCTAAGCCGACAAAAGATGTTGAAGGATTTTATACAAAAACTGGATTTAAACCCGCAAAAGGTGGAGTATGGGAAAAACCAGTTTCAAAAATAACATTTGAGAGACGGGATATATCCGCACAACCGTCAGCAGGCATGCATATGGCAGAGAAAACGCGTATTGAAGCAGAGCAGGTAGTGGGAGCGTTAAAACGGAACAATATCACCGATGAATACCTTAAGTCTGTATGGAAGGAGAGAAAAGAACAGGCTACAATGAGACCAGAGAGCGAAAAAATACGGCTGGAGCGTCAGTTACAAAAAGATACTTCAAGAGTGCAATTAGACCACAGGAAGCACATTTTACCAGCCATAAAAGATATGCTCGATGACAGAAAAGTGCCAAATTCAGATAAAGTTGCAAAAGAAATTATGAAGGGGTTAGAGGAGCAGGATGCCGTACTGTACGGCTCACTTATTCAGGATGCCAGTGTGCGTCTCGCGAAAGCAGAAAAATTGCCATATAGTCCAGCGATTACCAGAAAAGCACGAGATATTGATGCTCATTTGAGAAATCCAAATATTGCAGCTTATAAACTCACCGATATGATCAATAAGGCGGCAGGAGATAAAGTTGTCGAGGTAAAAGAAGGTAATCCGACTTTTGTTAAAAAGTATGATAAAGAGCAGTCAAAACTCTTTGACCTGCACGATGCTGATGCTGAAGGAATAGCAGGAGACAGGGGAGCGTACATCGGGCGCGGTATGGTTCAACCCTCACGCCTGACAATGACAAGGAAGCCTTTGATTATGGAGGGTGGAAGTCTTAAATCTATCACCCTGTCAGAACAGGCAAGTCGTAAATTTGAAGGTACTGGAGTGTTTACAGAGCAACCACGTAAACTTACAACTGAGGAAGGAGTGAGCACAGCAGGATCTATGATCCCTGAGCACGAAGGACGTATAAAAGATATAGGCGATGCTTGGCAGATTAAACAATTCCAAGCTGACCTCCTCGAAGCAAGAGGCAACCCACTGAAAGCGGAAAAAATACGGAAAGATGCAGATCGCTGGTTAGATTTATACGGAGAGAGTGTTGCAAAAGACGCACGAGCAAAAGCTAAACAGGCAAAGTTTGACTTTATGAAAGATATCGGGTATGACACCAGAAAACAACAATTCAAAGTGCCATCTCCAGCTATCGCTCCAGCCGCAGCTCCAAGAAAATACACTCCATCACAGGCTCCACAACAAAAATATTCACTGAAGATTTCAGAGCCACAAAAATATAATTACAGGGGGTATAAATCCCCATCAAGAGCAATAAGTGCCTCCAGATCGTCAATACAGAGCCGTTTATCGAGCCAATACGCCCCATCGGTATCAAAATCAATGATTAGCCCGTCTATCAGCAGAATGAGATCACCATCTCCAAGTCCAAGTCCTTACGTATCTCCATCTCCAAGTATCAGTCCAAGCATATCACGAAGCATAAGCAGATCAGTCTCACCAAGTGTCAGTCCAAGTAAGTCTCCGTCTACAAGTCCGTATAGATCACCATCAAGATATTCAAGTCCGATGAGTTATGAAATCCCAAGAATTACAACACCTCCGTTCTTACTCGGTGGTCTCGGTGGTGGAGGAGGAGAGAATGAAAA
>Ga0209079_10000211_pt1 | contig 26613 bp, 25 predicted proteins | sample PPLLaktember2015_2_FD_187259 | JGI IMG/M metagenome (GOLD analysis project Ga0209079, IMG submission 187259) | Freshwater sediment microbial communities from Prairie Pothole Lake near Jamestown, North Dakota, USA - PPLs Lake P7 Core (6) Depth... | ecosystem: Environmental > Aquatic > Freshwater... | reverse complement strand
GAACCGCAAGAACGGGGTTCCGTGGCGCGACACGATCGAGCTCCCAGCGCGTCAGCGTCTCAGCCCCGGGCCAGCGGCTCTCGTCCCATCCGGTGGCGACGACCCACTCCCCGGGTCCGCGCCCCCGCGCCGCGGCCCGCACGGCCGCGATCGCTTCGTCTCTCGATCGCCCCGCCAGGTCGACGTGCCAGCCGATGTCGGCGAGTCCCGTCTGGGCAAGATGCACGTGCGCGTCCACGAAACCGGGGATCACCATGCCCCCACGCACGTCGACCGTCTCGTCGGTCGGGCAATCCATCTCGTCGCCCGTGCCGATCCACGCGATCCTCCCGCCTCGAAGGACGACCGCGTCGCAGTCAGAACGACCCCAGATCTCCCCGCCGCGCAGCGCAATGGATGGGCCGCAGCCCTCTGCCCTAGATGACATTGGCATCTCGCTCCACGCTTCGGGCGACTCCATGCGCTGTTCCCCTTGCCCCGCGTGCCGGTTGACCTTCCATGGTTCTTCCATCTTACTTTCCACTCACCTCCATGGATACCTCCGCGGTTTGAGATACGCTAGCGCCGTTCCCAACTTCTGGGAGAAGAAAAGCAAGCGACCCCAATGGGGTTGGCTGTTGAGGAGAGGGGGTGAACTCCGTGCCGAAGAAGGAGATTCTTGACAAGCTCTCGATCTACATTCCTCAGAAGAAGATGAGCGACCGGCCCGTCGAGCGGCTGATGAAACTCGGCGAGAAGCAGGATCGCTCCATCAACTACCTCGTCGTCGACGCCATCCTTCAGTACCTCGAGCGCGAGGAGAACCGAAGCTAGCGCGCCCGACCCATGGGACGTCGGCCCGGAGAACGGGACGGAAGAGGCTGTCCCCTTCCGTCCTTTCGTTTGCCCCGACTTGTCTACAGCAGCTCCCGAATCGCCGCGAGATCGACGTGCTTCGTCACGAGATCGCGCAGCCGTTCGACCTTCTTGGTCTCTTCCGACGTGATGAGCGGCTCGATCTTCTCCACCTGCATCGCCACGGCGTAGGTGTCGCCGGGGACCAGGAGCAGCGGGATCTTCTTCTCCGACGCTCGCGAGGTCACGTTCGACGGCGGCAGGATGTTGTTCGTCAGGACGATGGCCGACGTGCCGCCCGCTTCGATCGCCGCGAGGATCATGTCGCTGCGGTCTCCGCTCGTGATCACCATCTTGTCGGGCTCCTTGATCGTCGCTCCGCTCATCGCCGCGGCGACCGACATCGCCCCGACGGTGACCTTCCGGACGACGCGCTGGAGCCCGTCCTCTCCGGCCACCACCCGCGCGAAGAGCCGCTCCGCAACCGTCGCCACGGTCATCGTCGTCAGCTCCTTGTCGTAGGGGATGACGCCAAACACATTGACGCCGAGCCGCTCGATCTCGGGGAGCTGAACCTCGCGGAAGTCCTCCACGTGGAGCACCTTGTTGACGATGACCCCCGCCACTGTCGCTTCGTCGGATCCGACGAAGCGCTCGATGAAGGCGAGGTCGTCGGCGATGTCGTCCTCGCTTCCTCCGGCCACGATCAAGACGGGGAACCCCGTCTCCTGGGAGATCGTGAGTGGGTCCAGGTACACCGATGCCCCGTGCGCCAGGTTCTTTCCGCACTCGATGAGCACCGTATCGCGGTCCACGCTGAGCGACTCCATCACCCGCCGCAGCTCCTTCGCCATCGAGGAGCGGTCGTACATGAAGCGCAGCTTGGAGTGGTCGAAGCCGATGCTCATCGTCTCCGGCTCCTCACCGAGTTGAAGGAGCCGCGAGAACAGCGCGGCATCGTAGTCCCACAAGCGCTTCTTTCGGTACAGGAACCGATCGCCCAGCGGCTTGATGTACCCGAAACGCCGATCGATGGCGCTCGCCAGGCCGACCAACACGCTCGTCTTCCCAGCCCCTTCACGCGTCGACGCTACGATCAGCGACTTCACGCTGCGTCACCCCCCTGATGGTCAAACAGGATCCGCACGTCCACTGCGACGACTCCCTTGCCGTAGTCGTAGACGACGAGCGGGTTCACTTCGATGTCGGTGATCTCCCTGCACTGCGCCGCAAGCTGCCCAAGTCGCACGACCACATCTGCGACAGCTCCCACATCCTTGCGGCTCTCGCCACGCACGCCGAGCAGGAGAGGATACGACCGGATGCTGCCGATCATGATCCGCGCCGTCGCCGGCTCGACCGGCGCCGCACGGAACGCGACGTCCTTCATGACTTCGACGTAGATTCCTCCGAGGCCGAACATGACCACGGGGCCGAACGAGGAGTCCTGCCTCGCGCCGATGATGGTCTCCACTCCGGCTCGAACCATCTCGACGACCTCAATCCCCTCGATCACCGCGTCGGGCTTGTGCGCGAGGCAGCTCTGGAGGATCGCCTGGTAGGCGTCGATGACTTCTCTCGGCGTCTCGAGGTCGAGGGCGACTCCGCCGGCGTCGCTCTTGTGGATGATGTCCTTCGACACCACCTTCATGACGACGGGGTACCCGATCTGCCCCGCGGCGCGAACCGCTTCGTCCAGGTTCCGCGCGAGGATCGACCGCGGCATGCGCAGCCCAAGGATCTCCGCCACGGCCGCCGCCTCGTTCGCGAGGAGGAAGCCTCGCCCGTCTTCACCGGCTTTGCGAAGGACGGCGCGGATTCCGGCCACGTCGATCGTGGGAGGCGGCGACTCGCTCTCCGCGACCTCGCTCTGGCGCGCCCACGACCGGTAGAGCGCACCGAGGACGGACACCGCTTCGTAGACGTCCCCGAACACCGGGAGCCCCTCGAGGCGCAGCTCCCGCAGGATCTTCTCGATCCGCTCTCCCCCGAACAGCGAGAACACGATCGGCTTCCGCCCTCTGTACCGCTGGTACACGGTGCGAAGAAGCGACGCGAACTGCTCGGTGTCGAAGAGCGCCGTCTCGCAGTACAGGGCGATCGCGGCCTGCATGTCGTCTCGCTCCAGCACCGCCTCAAGCGAGCGGGCGTAGTCCTCGGCCGTCGCCTGGCCGGTCAGGTCGACCGGGTTCTTCGACGATCCGAAGTCCGGCATGACGTCGGCGAACGTTCGCTTCAGGGTGGCCTGATCGTCGAACAGCTGGACGCCGTACTTCTCGCAGGCATCGGTCGCGAGCACGCCGATTCCCCCCCCGTTCGTAACGATGACCGCCTCTTCGCCTGAGGGAAGCGGAGCGTCGGACAGGAAGCGGACCCAGTTGAAGGCCTCCTGCACGCTCTCGGCGCGGAGAACGCCGCACTGCCTCATGATGTCGTCGAACACGGCGTCCGCTCCCGCGAGGGACCCCGTGTGCGACGCCGCGGCCATCGCGCCCCGCTTGGACCGCCCCGACTTGATGGCGACGACGTGCTTGCGCGTCGTGATCCGCTTCAAGGTCCGAACGAGCCTCTCGCCGCCCTTGACCCCTTCGATGTACATGAGGACAACCCTGGTCGCGTCGTCCTCCGCCAGGTACTCGAGCAGATCGGACTCGTCGATGTCGGACTTGTTCCCCACGGAGATGAGGGCAGACAGGCCGAGCGACTCCGCCGCGGTCTTCCCGATCATGGCGATCCCCAGCGCGCCGCTCTGCGTGACGATGGCCACGTGTCCGGGGAGGATCCCCCCCGGCCCAAACGTCGCGTCCAACCGGCTCGCTGCCGAGTAGATCCCGAAGATGTTCGGCCCGAGAACACGCATCCCGTGTTTCCGCGCGTACTCGACGATTCTCCTCTCCAAGTCGAGGTTCCCCACCTCGGAGAACCCCGACGTGATGATGACCAAGTGCCCGACGCCCTTGTCGGCGCACTCCGGAAGCGTCGACTCCACGCAATCGGCGGGGACGCACAGCACAGCGACATCGACCGGACCCGGGACCGCCCCAAGGGACGAGTACACCGTCCGGCCGAGGATCTCGCCCCCTTTCGGATTGATCGGGTAGATGCCCCCCGCATATCCGGACTTCACCATGTTCTCGACGACGCGATACCCGATCTTCGCCGGGTTCGTCGATGCGCCGACGACCGCGACGCCGCGCGGGCGGAACAGGCGGTCCATGCTTGCACCGCGCTCCGACTCACCCGAACAGCATCCTGAGCTCATACACGCCAGCCCCCCGTTTCTTTTCAATCGAGAACCCCGCTTGTTCGAACAAGTGCATCATCGCCCGGTTGTCGACCAGGACCTCCGCGCTGAAGCCCAGGAGACCCTCTCTCTTCGCCAAGAGCGTCAGGTACCGGAGAACCTCTGACCCGATGCCGCGATTCTGGGCCTCATCCCCGACGACGAGCGCGACCTCAGCCGTGTGGGTGTCCGGGTCCATCCCGTACTGCCCCACACCGACGACGACCTCCCGCTCCTCCTCTTCGATCACGGCCAGGATCACCATTTCCGCCGTGTAGTCGATCACCACGAACTCCTGCAGGCGCTCGTGGGGCATGTCCTTCCGCGAGGAGATGAACCGTTGGTACACCGACTGGTCTGACAAGGAGTAGAAGAAGTCCTTGAGCAGCGGCTCGTCGCTGATCCGCACCGGTCGCAGGAGGATTTCCTGACCGGTCTTCGTCGTGCGGTAGGTCTCGAGGTGTTCCGGGTACTCGCCGCGCTTGCCCGGTACGTAGGCCTGGTCGCTGTAGATCAGTTTCCGCGCCTTGGCCTCGCGCAGGAGCCACGGGCGGAACTTCGGATGGGCGACGCGGATCAGCTCCATCGCCCGCTCACGCATGTTGCGTCCATGGAGATACGCAATCCCATACTCCGTGACCACGTAGTGCACGTCGCCGCGCGTCAGCGTAACGCCGGCGCCTTCGCTCAGCACCGGAACGATGCGCGACACCTCGCCCTTCTTCGCGGTCGATTCGAGGACGAGGATCGACTTCCCGTCCGGGGCAAGCACCGCGCCCCGCATGAAGTCGGCTTGTCCCCCGATCCCGCTGTAGAACTCCGTTCCGAGCGACTCGGCCGTCGCCTGTCCGGTGAGGTCGATCTGCAGCGCGGAGTTGATCGCCGTCATCTTGCGGATCTGCGAGATCACCGCCGGGTTGTTCGTGTAGTCGACGGGACGGAACGACACCGCCGGGTTGTCGGCAAGGAACTCGTACGTCGCCGTAGATCCCATGGAGAAGGCGGCCACGGTCTTGTTGCGATCGATCGGTTTCTGTGTGTTGTCGACAATGCCCGCCCGCATCAGGCCGGCAATCCCGTCGCTCAAGAGCTCGGTGTGGACCCCGAGGTGCTTCTTCCCCGACAGGTGGGACACGATTGCGTCGGGGATTTTTCCGTATCCGACCTGGATCGTTGCCCCGTCCTCCACAAGCCTCGCGACGTACTTCCCGATCCGATCGGCCGTCTCGTCCGAGCCGCCCGCTCCGTACTCGAGCAGAGGCTCGTCGCGAACGAGGATGCAGTCGATGTCCTCGGCATGCAGGAAGCTGTCTCCGTGGGTGCGCGGCATGTACCGGTTCATCTGACAGATCACGACGCGGGCGCAGTCCACGGCCGCCCGCACGATGTCTACGCTCACCCCGAGGCTCACGTAGCCGTGCTCGTCCGGAAGCGACGTCTGCACAAGAGCGACGTCGATCGGAACGACTCCTCGGTAGAACAGCTCCGGCACGCGCGAAAGGGAGATCGCGGTGTAGTCCGCGTCGCCTTGGTTGACGGCCTCCCGCGTGGGCTCGCTGATGAAGAACGAGTCGAGGCGGAAGTTGCGCTTCACCTCTTCGCGCAAGTAGGGCACAAGTCCGAGCGTCCAGATGTGGATGACCTCGGCGTCGAAGAACGCCTTCGGGTTCGTCTGCGTGAACTCGACGAGCGCGTCGAGCAGGTATTGGGGCTGCCCGCATCCCGTTCCGATGAAGATCCGGTCGCCACGGTGGATGTGCGCAAACGCCCGATCCGGGGCGACGAACTTGTCGGGGTAGGCCGTTCGCAGCCGTTCGACGTTCTCCAGAGCCCTGCCGATCAACCCATCCGCCATCGCCAAGTCGGGCATAGGATCCCGAACGATTCGCAGCTCCCGTTTGTGGAATGCCTCAGGACGCATCGCGTCCCGAAGCGACGCTTCCCATTCTCCAGAACGAACGCCGAGATCGCAAGCGACGGGATCGCAGAAGCGGACGCGCGGCGGAAGTCGACCACCCGTCAGACGGTCCTCACGGTGACGAGTCGCGTTCACGGAACCCCACTCATCACGCGTCGATCTTCCGCCGCGCCTGCAAGGAGGTGCTGCGTGGGCGATGCGGATTTCCGCGTCGGGCACCACCCGGAGCCGACTCCGATGGGCGTGATCCACATCACCTACGACTACCTTCGCAGGTCGGGTCTCCGCAACCGAGGCCACATGGCTAGCGCGGAAGGGACATCCGCTCCGCCCGAAAGAGTGACGGTTATCCCGATGCGGCGCCGAGTCCCGCGAGCCGGCCCGTGACGAATGCCCACAGGAAGTTGTGTCCGCCAATCGGCCCAAACGCGTCGAGCACCTCACCGCAGAAGAAGACCGTCGGAACGAATCGGCTTCCGAGCGTCCTCGGGAGCACCTCGCCGAGCGGGATCCCGCCCCCCGTGACTTCGGCCTCGGCATACCCGCCTGCCCGCTCCACGGGGAGCTCGTAGTTCGAGAGGGCCCCGAGGACCTGCTCTCGGTCATCTCGGCGCAGCGTCGAGCGCTCGGCGTCGTAGAGCCCGAGTTCTTGGAGAAGCACGTCGCCCAAGCGTCCGGGAAGCGCTTTCGCGAGCGCCGCGCGGACGGTCCCCGGGCCCGGAGCGAGGATGTCGTCCCACTCGGAGGCGTCGCGATCGAGCCACGACGCGCGGACGGACGGCGTCGCTTCGTTCGGCCTTCGCCGTGCGAAAGCGTGAGCCGCGTTCAGCACGACGGGACCGCTGTAGCCTCGGTGAGTGAACAGGAAATCCCCGGCCAACGACGTGCGCGTCGCTCCCTCGCCGACCGAGAGGCGTACCGGAAGCGACAACCCGGCCAGGCCGTGGTGGGCCGGCGTCCCGCCGTAGAGCGGCACGAGCGCCGGGTACGGCGGAATCGGAGTGTGACCAAGGCGCTCTGCAAGCTCGAAGCCAAACCCGTCGCTCCCTGTCTTCGGGTACGACCTCCCCCCCGTCGCCACGACGACGTGGGCCGCGACGATTCCGGGCCCCGATTCCACCACGACGCGCCGTCGCTCATCGGGCAGGACGTCGACGACTCGGCACTTCCCGCGCACTTTCACTCCGGTCCGCCGCAACGTCTTGATGAAGGCGTCCCGCACCTCCGCTCCGCCTCCGCTTCCCGCGGGGAAGACCTTCCCCGTCCTCTTCTGGTCGATCAGACGCAAACCGATCGGCCCTTCGAGAAACCCTCGGACCTCCTCCAAGGGCCAAGACAGGAGGATCTTCCGCAGCGAGTGAGGCGACGAGTCGGTGACGCACGCATCCGGCTCCACGGAGAGAGGGAGGATGTTGCACCGCCCTCCCCCGGACAGAAGGATCTTTTCCCCCGGCGAGGGGCGGGAATCGACGAGCAGGACGTCCGCTCCGGACTTCGCCGCAAAGTACGCGGCCGTCATCCCGGAGGGTCCCCCACCGATCACGAGAACGTCGAACCCGGTCTTCTTCGTCACGCAAGGAGCATACCCGAGCGGCCTCCCGTACACGAACGCCGCATCCCCGTCCGCGGATGCGCCGCATCCCCGTCCTCGGACGCGCTGCGTCACCGCGCTCGGATGCGCCGCATCCCCGTCCTCGGATGCGCCGCGTCCCCGGGCTCGGACGCGCCGCGCCTTCGCGCCAAGACCCCGTATAATCCGATCCTCATGAGCAAGAACGAAACTGGCTTGGACCGGCTTCGATCTCGTCCCACTCCCGCCGGCATCCCCAGCGCAGTCCGCTTCCCTGACTACGCCGGCATGTCGATCACCGCAATCCCGGATCTCGTGTGCTCGGCCCTCGGACTTCCGACCGCGCCCGGCGCCCTCGTAGAGGCCGCCGCACTGGAGGCGTTTGACCGGGTTCTCCTCGTCATTGTCGACGGGCTCGGATTCCACCGCGCGGCACGCTTCCTCGACGGCGCCCGCGACTCCGCCCTCGCCCACATCGCGAAGACCGGTTCCCTGCGGCCCATCACGACCGTCTTCCCCTCCACCACCGTGGCCGCGCTGTCCACCTACAGCACAGGGCTCGCGCCCGCGCAGCACGGACTCATCGGGTACCGCCTCTATCTGCGGGAGATCTCGGCTGTGACCAACATGATCCAGCTGTCGGTCGTTGGAGGAGACGCTCCGGCCGCCGCTTCGGGCCTCGACGTGGATGCCCTCCTCCCGTGCCCCACGATCTACGAGCGCCTGCGGGACAAGGGCGTCACGACCCACACCCTGCTTCCGCGCTACATCGCCGGAAGCGGTCTGTCCCGCATCCTCTACCGCGGCGCAACCCACATCCACCCCACCGTGAGTCTCGCCGACATGCTGACGTTTGCCCGCCACATCCTGGAGCGCTCGGCGCGGCGCACCCTAGTCACCCTGTACTGGCCGGAGCTCGACTCCGTCGCCCATACGCGCGGGCCGGACTCCGACGCCTACCAAGCCGAACTCCAGTCGTTCGACGATGCTCTACGGCGCGAGCTCGTCGGCCGGATCGACCGCACGCTCCTCATCCTGTCTTCCGACCACGGATTCGTAACCATGGAGCCCGAGGACTACCGTCCCCTGTCCAGCCAGCCCGAGCTCCCCGAGCGCCTCCTCTTGAGACCGGTCGGCGAGCCGAGGGCCAGCTACCTGTTCCTGCGGCAGGGAAGCGCCCCCCCTTGGGCGCTTCCCGCCACGTTGGACGACGGCCTGATCGCCCTCAGCGCCCGCGCCGCCGTGGACGCGGGGCTTCTCGGACCCGGCGTGCCTCACGCGGAGGTCCTGTCGAGAGTTGGGGACGTGCTGGTCGTTTCGACCGGGAAGGACGGCCTCTACCATCCGTACCCGGACTCCCCCTTCCTCCGCGGCATGCACGGCGGATTGACGGAAGACGAACTCTACGTGCCGCTGTTCGTCTCGCCCCTCATGTGAAAGGAGTCTCCGATGGTGGTTGTTGACAGCAAGAGCCACGTTTCCCCTCGAACCTACGACGACGGGACGACGGTCCGCGGTGCAGAGAAGCGCGTCCTGATCGGCCCCAGGACGGGAGCGCCGAACTTCGTCATGCGGCACTTCACGCTCGCCGCGGGGGGATACAGCCCGAACCACTCGCACCCATGGGAGCACGAGGTGTACATCCTCGCCGGGCGCGGCGCAGTCCGCTTCTCCGGAGGGAGCCGCCCTGTCGGCCCGGGCGACTTCGTCTACGTTCCCCCAATGGAAGAGCACCAGTTTGCGAACGCCGCGGAGACGCCGCTCGAGTTCCTGTGCATCGTGCCGACCCAGGGCGACGACGGGTAGAGCGATGAAGTCCGTCGTCGTGTGCCTCAGCGGCGGAGTCGACAGCGCCGTCGCCGCACACCTTCTGAAGCAACAAGGCTACGAGGTTGCCGGGCTGACGTTTTGGCTTTGGTCGTTCTCCCGCGCCCCTCAAGGGACGAGGATGTCTCCCTGCTGCTCGCTCGACGCCGCCGCCCAGGCGGCGCACGACCTACGCATTCCCCACGACGTCGTCGACTGGAGCGACGCGTTCGAAGAGGTCGTTCTCGCGGAGTTCGTCGACCGCCGTCGCCGCGGCGAGACGCCGAACCCTTGCGGCCGCTGCAATCGCCGCTTCCGATTCGATGCCGCCCTCGACTACGCCCGCGAGAAAGGGTTCGACTACGTCGCGACAGGGCACCACGTCCGCATCCGGCGCGAATCCGACGGCCGCTTCGCCCTCTACCGAGGGCGCGACCCCCGCAAGGATCAGACGTACTTCCTCTACGGACTCGCCCAAGAGAAGCTCCCCCGCCTTCTCTTCCCGGTTGGGGAGTTCGAGAAACCCGACGTCTTCGCCATCGCGCGCCGCGAAGGCCTCTCGGCCGCCGAGCGGCCCGAGAGCCAGGACCTTTGCTTCGCCGTCGACGGATCCACCGCATACCTCTTCGATCCGAAGGACTCGCTTCCCGGCAACGTCGTCGACGTCGAGGGGCACGTCCTCGGGCGGCATGACGGCTTGACCCACTACACGATCGGGCAGAGGCGCGGGCTCGGGGTCCCCTCCGACCGGCCGCTCTTCGTGCTCGACCTCGACGTCCGGCGCAACGCGCTCGTCGTCGGACCGGAAGAGGACCTGTATGCCTCGTCCCTCGAAGCCGGCGAGGCGAACTACCTCGTCGATTCGCCGGCTGCCGGCGCCGTCGTCGACGCGAAGATCCGCTACCGTTCGCCTGCATTCCGCGCGACGTTCCGGCCGCTGCTGGAGCCCGACTCGTTTGCGCTCGACTTCGACCCGCCGCAGCGCGCCGTGACGCCCGGCCAGCTCGCCGTCCTCTACGAAGGCGACCGCCTTCTGGGTGGCGGGACGATCCGCTCACGACGTGCCGGCCCGGCGACCGAACCCCTATAATCCGCGCCGGAGGGGTGGGTGAGCGGTCGAAGCCACCGGTCTTGAAAACCGGCAGGCCCTCGGGCCTCGCGGGTTCGAATCCCGCCCCCTCCGCCAAGGGCGACTCGCCTACGGCGAGTCGCTCGGGAGTTCCGTCGTCTTGTCGTGGAACTCCTGGCCGGCGCCGACGGCGGCGAGTCGCTCGGGAGTTCCGTCGTCTTGTCGTGGAACTCCTGGCTGCGACCGAGCAGAGACGAAGCGGTAGGTTTGCCCGCGTTTCCGCCAGGCAGTAGAATCGCCGCGTTGGAGAGGTAGTCAAGCGGTCAAAGACAACGGTTTGCTAAACCGTCGAGGGGTTCACGCTCCTCCGCGGGTTCGAATCCCGCCCTCTCCGCCAGCGCCCGTAGCTCAGCGGATTAGAGCGTTGGCCTCCGGCGCCAAAGGTCACAGGTTCGAACCCTGTCGGGCGTAAAGAGGAGTGCGGGCCCATCCGGGCCCGCACTCTCTTTCCTCTCAACGGGCGAGAAGCCGTCGGAGTTCGCGCATGCGAACTCACGAGCTATCCGAAGGATAGCCCAGGTTACGAACCCTGTCGGGCGTAGAGAAGGGGTGGGGATTCTTTCCCACCCCTTCTCTACTTCCAACCGGTGAGAGCTTGTCCGAGTTTCGCGCCCGGCCACTGCGAAACTCACGAGCCATCTGAAGGATGGCCCAGGTTACGAACCCTGTCGGGCGTAGATCGGGGGTGGGGAGGACTCTTCCCACCCCCGATCTATTCCCGACCGGCGAGAGGCTGTTTGAGTTTCGCACGACCCATGGGCCTCTCAGGCTATCCGAAGGATAGTCGCCGCCCCGTCGGGCGTAAGGCCGATGCGGCACATCTGATCCGCATCGGCCTCTGGACAGTCCGGTCATGTCGCTGGTCGACTGCTGCGTAGGACCCGTTTGGGCTTCTGGCGCGCTCGCCGCCAAAAAACCTGCGCGGCCTATCAGGACGTTGGCTCGAAGGGCTCTGCCAGCAGCGTCTCGATGAAGTCGGCCTCTAGGTCCATAGGATGCCCGTTGTACCGAACGATCCCCGTCTTGTCGACAACGACCGAGCGCGGAATCCAGTCCACTTCGTATAGCTGCTTGATGCGCGTCTTCTTCCCGCCAGGTTCCCAGATGCAGATCAACCCTGTGAAGCCATTCGCGGCGAGGTAGGTCACAGGATCCTCAGCCGCAGCATCCGTGCTGATCGCGAGAACCACGAATCCCTGATCGTGGTACGTCTCCCAGAAAGCGTTGATGTGAGGCATGCTCTGCTTGCAGGGCTTGCACCACGAGCCCCAGAACTCGATCAGCACAACATCACCGCGGAACTCGCTCAGAGTGATCTCTTGCCCATCCGTACTCAGAGCGGTGAAGTCGTAGGCCTTGTCCCCCACCCCCGAGCCCTCCGGCACAGTCTCGAAAACGTCGACGGAGACGGTTGCGACATCTACCTGCCCATCGGCGGCAGCCACCGTCAGGCACGCCTGATACTCCCCCACGCCCTCGTACACGTGAGGAACGAGCACGCAGAAATCGTCGCCCTGCACCGGACCCGTCCCATCTCCGAAGTCGAGCGTGAACGTGCCGGGTCCACCTGTGCCGTACGTCGAGCCGCTGATACGGAACTCCACGCGAAGAGGAACAGCGCCCTCTTCAGGCGACGCCTCCAACACCGCCTCGATGCCTCGAAGCTGACTGCAGCTGGCGAGAAACAGCGCTCCGAGTGCGGCGCAGAGCGCCGCTGAGCGGCTCACCCGTACCCAGGCGGAGTCTACTGCCCGAGCGGCCACAGGAATCGCTTTCCCATCTGAGCCACCCACACCGCGAAGCCACCGACGAGGCTCTTCGCGTCGAGATGGCCGTTCTCTATCAGCATCTTGGCGATCTCATCGCCCTTTGTTCCGTCTGCATCGTACACAACGATCAGGGTACCGGAAGGAAGCAGACTCACCGACGCGGCGAACTGCTCGTACGGGATGTTCACCGCCCCGATGATGTGGCTTTGCGCGTACGCCTCGGCGGAGCGCACGTCGACCATGATGTAGACGAGGCTCTTCAGATCGGTGACCGCAATGTTGTACGTTGCGAGACGGGTAACCTCCCCCGTGAGGTGCAGGGATAGCGCCGGCTTCTTGGGGTCGTTCGACTCAACGGACACCGACTTCGTCACCGTCTTTCCCCCGTAGCCGGAGGTATTAAACGTGACCTCAACCTCGACGGACGCCCCCGGAGCCAGTTTGGTTGTGGCCAAAGAGGCCACCGTGCAGCCGCACTTGCTCACCGCGCGGAGGTCTTCGAGGGGGCTCGTCCCGACATTGGTGATGACGAACCGATGGGTGACAAGCGTCCCCTCCAGCACCGATCCGAAGTCATACCTGTCGGCATCCACCGAGATGACTGGAGCAGCCGACAGCGCCGTCGCGAGGATCCCCACCATCAGGATTGCCGTGCCGAGTATCCGGATTCTCATGTCGTACCCTCCCACTGTTCTCTCTTGGACCGCAGCTGAGTTCCCGACGCGCAGCCCTACAACACCCCGTAGATGTGATCCAACGACAGGTAGATGCCGACCCCAACGAACACGGCTCCCGTCGCCCAGCGCATCCAGCGCTCAACCTGAGTCATCTTGCTGAACAAGCTCCCAAGGAACCGGGCGCCGGAGGCAAGGAGTACCGACACCACGATCACCGGTAGCGCGGTCCCGATACCAAAGAGGAATGGAAGAACCACACCTGACCCGTGCTGAATGGACAGCGGAATAAGGCTTCCGAAGAACAACGCCGCAGATACCGGGCAGAACGTCAGGGCGAAGACCACTCCCAGCGCGAGCGCGCCCAGAATCCCCCAGCGCTCCACGCGCTGCTGAAACCGTGCGCCAAGCCCGCGTCCTTTCAGCGTGATGCGCACGAGATCCAGCATGACCATCCCGACGAGGATCAGGAGCGGCCCAAGGATCTTGCTCATCCAAGCCTGAAGCGCGATCGACACGCTTGAAGCAGACAACAGGCTTGACACGAGAAGCGTTCCGATCAACACGTAGACGGCCGTCCGTCCAAGAGCGTACAGGAGGCCGGCCAGCAGGACCCCGCGCGGCGATCCCGTACGGCGGCCGACGAACGAGATGGCAGTGATGTTCGTGGCCAGTGGGCACGGGCTAAGTGACGTCAGAATCCCGAGCCAGGAAGCCGTCAGTGCTGCCCACAGCCAGTCGCTCACGAACATCCCTCCAGATACCTCCGAACGCTGTCCGTCACGTACATGGAGAACCTGAAGGCATTCCGGATCAGTCCCCACGTGTCGCCGAGCGGCGTCCAGTCTTCCACGGCGCCGCCCTTCACCCGGAGGACAACGAGCGTCGGCATCGCAAGATCGAACTGCGCGACGTACGGCCGGTTCTCCTCCTCTTCCATGTTGAGGGCAACCCACGTGAGTTGTCCGCTCGCGAGTTCGGCGGAGAACGTCTTCTCTACGACCTCGCGGGCGGTTCGTTCGATCTCGAGACACGTGGAGCAGCGGTCCGTGTTATGGAAGTAGCAGGCGACGATGCGGCACGTGCCGTCCGCGCTCCCAGGATCCGTCGCAAGCGGGACGATCCTTACGGACGGCTCGGCCGGTTCGCGATGGGTGACCTCCTTGGCGACCAGCGTCACGACGCTCGCCACAACGAACGCCAACAGCAGGAACGCCGTCGCCCTTCTCAGCCAGATCACGAAACCTCCCCAACGACAAACGCCATCGCCAAGCAGCGCGGTCGGTGCCCGACGGCGCTTACTTCGGGCAGCACTTGATGTTCTCCGCGATGAGCCTCTGGACGTCGCCGAGCGCGTCGTGCGTCCAGCAGTCGTCGCCGCCGGCGCTCTCGCGGAACGTGAGCGCCATGATGTAGCTGAGCTCCTTCAGCGTCGCCCCCGCGGCCAGGGCACCCTTGAAGTGCTTGAGCAGGCAGGGCCTCGAGCGGTTCTTGATTGAAAGGGCGAAGCAGATGAACTGGTAGGTCTTCTCGTCGATCGAGCGTTTGTCGGCGTAGATCTCGTCGATCTCATCGAGCTTCTCTGCGAATTCCGGAAACCACTCGGCAAGCAGTCTCATCTCTCGTCTCCTTCCCGGTGCAGCGATCCCCCTACGAGAGCCACTTCTTGATCTCGTCCACCGTCGGGATCTTCCCGACGGCCTTGACCTGGCCGTCGACCACGACTGCGGGGGTCATCATCACCCCATGCGCCGCGATCTCCATGAGATCCTCGATCTTCACGACCTCCGCCTGGATGCCCAGCTCGGCCACGGCCCTCTGGGCGTTCGCCACGGTCGCCTTGCACTTCGGGCACCCCGTTCCCAAGACCTCGATTCGCATTCGTCCTCCTTCCGACTCTGCTACACCGCAGTGTAGATGAGGTAGGCGCCGCCGCAGATTACCAGAACGCCGCACGCGCGCTTGACCCACGTGATCGCCTTGCTCTTTTCGTTCCAGTGCAAGTACTTCTGTACCGCGCCCATCGACGTACCGGCGGCGGCAATCACGGAGCAGTGGCCCACCGCAAACGCGAGAAGGAGGGCCACCGCCAGCGTGATGTTCGACGTCCCGAGGTCGAAGGCCACCGCAAGCATCGGCGCCATGTACGCGAACGTGCACGGCCCGAGCGCGACGCCAAACAGAAGACCCAGGACCAACGCGCCTGGCAGGCCGCCGAGCCGGACCTTGGCGCCTGAGGGGATGGCCCACGACAGCGAGATCACGTCGAGGAGATAGAGTCCGACGAGGAAGAACACCGCGGCCATGATGTAGTTCCCGATTCGACCAACGTCTCCGATCATCCGGCCCGCCGCGGCCGTAACGCCGCCCACCGCGGCGATCGTGATCAGGATGCCCACCGCGAACGTCACGGAGAGAGCAAAGGACCTACGGGTCGACATCGATCCCTGTCGCCCGATGTAGCCCACGATGAGCGGGATGCTTGCCAGATGGCACGGGCTCAGAAGAATGCTGAGCACGCCCCAAGCGAAGGCGGCCCCGAGGGCCAGCGGCACGCTGCCTCCGATTGCCTGAGAGAGCGCGGATAGGACGGTTTCCATCGGTTCTCGACTCCCCTCTCCCGGCTAGGGGCCTACGTTGACTCCCAGTTGCCGCCACTTGCTCAGGATGTCTTCTTTCGAGTAGAACCCGACGTGACGGTAGAGCTCCCGCCCCTGTGCGTCGTAGAAGATCTGGGTCGGGATGATCCGGACGTTGTACTTCTTGCCTTGATCCGGATTCACCCAAACGTCGATGACCTCCACCGAGAAGAACGTTTTGTGCGTCTCAGCCAGCTCCTCCAGGATCGGCGCCATCTGCTTGCACGGGATGCACTTGCCTGCTCCGAGGTCGACCAGCCGCGGGAGTTTCGCGCTCTCAGGTGAGGGCGTTGCGACAGCCTGCGTCGGAGAGGGCTGGGCAGACGGCTCCGCGACCGGTTCCGCATCGGCCTTCACGGACGGGCCGCCGGAGGCAACGGAGGAGCCCGCTCCGGGCACGGTTTCCTCTCCCTGCGCGTCACCAGCTGTGACAGCAGGTGCCTGAGTGGACGCCGCTGCAGGCGCCGTCTCTTGCGGCGCCGTCGCCGGGACATCGGCCGCTGCCTGGGCCTTCGATTCGAGCGGTTTCGAACACGCAGACGCCACAAGCAGCAGCGCGAGTCCCAGCACAACCACAAGAGCGCCGCCGCCTATCCTGCATCCAGCGGACGACGCGCGAGTTCCCCTCATGCAAGTCATGGACCTCCCCGTTCTTCAGGCGACCCGCAACTGCTGTTCAGACGCTCGGACGACCGCGGCCATCGCGTCGTCCGTCACGTTCGTCAGACCCTTCTCGAAGCCGAGATCCGTCACACAGATGTGGCGAAACAGACCGACTCCCGCTTGCTCGAGCGTCTTGCTCGCACAGCGGAGCGGGCACCCGTCGATGGCCAAACGCAGACCGGCCGCCTCGGTGGTCTTCACGATGCCGCTGACCCGGCCGCCAATGCCGGCAAGGCAGTACATCTTCGCTGTTCCATCCTGTTCCAGCTGGCGTGCCGCGCGGTCCGCCAGCTCCCCGACATCAGACCCTCCGGACCACGGGAACACGAGCTTCACCACTTCCCCCGCGGTGCAACCGCACGTCTCAGTCATCGTGGGCTCCTCACCAGACTGCGCAGCGCTTTCCAGCGCCTACTTCCCTGGCTCTCATCCTCGGGGCGGCCGCCCTCAGCCCCGCGCATCAGGCGATCGCTCCGAAGAGCTTCCCGGTCAGCGTCGCCGCAACCACAACCAACGACACGTAAGCCAACGTCTTCTTCGTTCCGAGGACGCTGCGGATGACGAGCATGCTCGGGAGGGACAACGCTGGCCCGGCAAGGAGAAGCGCCAGCGCCGGGCCGTCACCCATTCCCGCCCCCATCAGCCCCTGCACGATTGGCAGCTCGGTCAGCGTGGCGAAGTACATCAGGGCGCCAGCGAAGCTGGCCACGAAGTTCGACAGCCAGGTGTTCCCGCCCACGGCGGCACTGATCCACTCGGGCGGAATGAGCGCGGTGTGTCCAGGCCGGCCGAGAAGGAACCCGGCAACCAAGACGCCTCCGAACAGGTACGGCAGGATCAGCTTGGTGTACGACCATGTCGAGCCGCCCCATTCCTTGATCTCCGGACGCTTGAACCAGAGACCGAGCACGACGAGCAATGCGACCAAGAACGCGCCGGCGATGTAGAAGCGATTCTGGTAGATCGTTGTGTACGGGGACGGGGCATAGCTGACCTTCGCGACGGCCGTCTTTTCGATCGACTGAACCTCCGCGTCTGTATCGCCAACCTTGTAGCGGATCGCATCGGAGGTTTCGCCGGCGTAGGTGGCAACGATCGTGTTGCCGCTCGCCGTCTGGATGTTGACGCCGCCGGGTTTTCCCCAGTTGGCGAACACGAGGATCCCGATCATCAGCGCAACAAACGTCGCCGTCTGCCAAAGCGGCCGACCGGCCTCGGGCTCCGGCATTGCCAGCGCCGCTGCTTCCTTCTCGCGCTCTTCTTTCCGGAACAGGAACTGCATCGCGAGGCCGATGACCACCGAGAAGAGGATCGCTCCGATCGCCCGAGCCAACCCGAACTTGATCCCGAGGATCCGCCCTGTGAGGATGATGGCGAGGATGTTGATCGCCGGCCCCGAGTAGAGGAACGAGATCGCCGGCCCGAGCCCCGCCCCGCGCTTATAGATGCCTGCGAAGAGCGGAAGCACCGTGCACGAGCAGACCGCAAGGATCGCTCCCGAGACCGAGGCCACCCCGTACGCCAGGACCTTGTTCGCCTTCCCGCCGAGGTACTTCATCACGCTGCCTTGGCTGATGAAGACGGAGATCGCGCCGGCGATGAACAACGCAGGCACGAGGCAGAGGAGCACGTGCTGACGCGCGTACTCCTGCAGCATGAGGAAGGCCTCCATGATCGCGTTCCGCACAACCGGACTCGAGAACGGAACGAGGTACGCGAACAGGAAGACGCCAAGCAGCAACCCCAAGATCCGCAACTCACGCTTCACGTCAGACCACCTTCTCCCTCGTGACCTCCGCCAGTTCCTCAAGAACGTGGAGCAAGCGAGGATCGGCCAGCCGCCACATCACGCGCACGCCCTCGCGGCGCGGGACAACAAGGCCGGCGCGCTCGAGCACAGCGAGGTATCGCGACACCATGGAAGGATCGATCCCGAGGACAGGGGCGAACTTACAGCCGCACTGCTCGCCGTCCGCGAGGAGCCAAAGCATCCGCTCGCGGAGTGGGTGGGCGAGCGCCTTACCAACAAGCGTGAGACCCGTCGCCCCTCTCATTGAGACCTCCTTGGTTCATTGCGCATTATGGCACGCATCATAGGCACGACTCTGGCTCGCGTCAAGGGCAAGCGCCAGACGAGCATTCGTCCAGTCCCCCAGAAACTTCCCAACTTGTGCCGGCGGGGGCTCGCCGCTCCTTAGGCCTGATGGCTCCCTGCCAATCCTTGCCCCACGCAACGACTGCAGGACAGGCACTCCGAAGAGACTGCCCAGACTCCCGTCCCACGCTGCGAACGGACAGCCAGTGGTAGAATGACGGCATGGACCTACGTCTGAACCGCTGTCTTCGTGATTCGGCCACTCTTGTGCTCCTTGTCGCCCTCATGACCACGGCGGCTAGCGCCGCGCAGTTGCCTGTCGTTCTCCAACCAAACACGACTTCTCTCACTGCTGACGAGGTCGCAATGCTTGGCGGGGCTCTTAGCCAGCTGGAGACTACGCTTGCCTCGCCCACCTGCGCGTCACGGAAGACGCTCGGCGACGGCAGCTGGGGTACCTGGACGAGCGCGCAGCTCGCTACGTACACCGCCGGCGTCTTGACTGGGAGTGGCTATGAGACGCGGCTCGCCAGCGCTCCCGGGTGGCCGGACGGGGTCCACACTTGGGTCCTCGTGGCCGTTTCTCAGAACGAGCACATCACTTGGATTCCCGTAGAGGCCTGCCCCGAACCGGGGTCGCCCCAACTCGTTCTCGGGACTATCCCGCAACGAATCGATGCGCAGGGAGTCCTCTGGTTCGAGGAACGCTACGTGAGCTTCGCCGATGCAGCAGAAGTCCCGGCGAACCTGATGCCGATTGCGCGGATCACGACCAGGAAGTCGTCGGTGTCCACCACCCATTGGACGATGCTCATGGGCGGAGCATCCTACGATCCTGATGGTGCGATCCTTTTGTACGTTTGGGACTTCGGCGACGGAGAAGCTCCTTCCTCGACGACGACGTACTACGTCAGTCATCGTTTCAGTACAAGCGGCACGTACGCGGTGTCGCTGACTGTTGTCGACCAACAGGGCGCGATGGCGACAGCAACGATCACACTTGAATCTGCCGCCGGCTGCGGGTGTAGCGGGTAGACAAGCCTTAAGATCCACTAGAAGGCGTGGCCAGCGCACACCTCCTCACGTTTCGCAGGCCTTCTCGTCACCGTAGTGTGGCAGCCTAAGAGGGCCCCGGCGCGTCACCCGGCCGGATAGTGTCCGGATTCAGTTCGAGAGTAGTCCCGTTGGGTCACTCCGCTGGACGATCCTCGAACCCGGTTCGAAAGCAGTCCACTAGTAGGGGGTAGAGCGGGTGGGGGGGGAGAGCTCTTCCCACCCCTTCTCTATTCCCGCCCGGTGAGAGGTTATTGGAGTTTCGCACGACCCATGGGCGAAACTCCCGAGCCATCCGAAGGATGGCCCAGGTTACGAACCCTGTCGGGCGTACAGCGGGGGTGGGGTGTTTCCCACCCCCGTTGTACTTCTGACCGCTGAGAGGCTGTTGGAGTGTCGCGCGACCAAATAGCGAAACTCCTGAGCCCTCCCGCCGGTAGCTCGGAGGGCCCACTCCCCAGTGCAGCCCTACGGCACTGCCGCCAGGAAGGCGGGCGCGGCCGCCGCAAGATCGATTGTCGCAATTACGTCGTTCGTATCGGTGCTGAAGACAGTGATCGCGCCTGGACCGGCGCTCAGGTAGTTCGAGACATAGCCCTTGTGCCCAATGATGGCGAGGGCGACCGGGCCCGCCCCTACCGAGATCGTGTCGACCACTGTGTTCGATCCTAGACTGATCACGGACACGGTGCCGTGCTCTAGGTTCCCGCCGTTGCCGGCGTAGTTCGGCACGTACGCGCGATTGCCGCAGATGACGATGTCCCAGGGCAGGTCGCCCACGGGAATCGTGGTTGCGACAGACAGCGTTGTGGTGTTGATTACCGTTACGGTGCCGTGCGCTGCAACCCCGTCGCCACAGCTGTTGACGACGTACACCTTGCTCCCACTGGCGGCAATCGCCCGCGGCAGAGAACCAACCTGGATTGTCGCGACTACGTCACTGCTCTGTGTGTCAATAACGGAGACGCTCCCGCGCGCCCCGTCGTGGCCGTAGTTGACGACATAGGCTTTCCCTCCGAAGACCAGGATGTTCCTGGGTCCCTCCCCAACAAGGATCGTCTTCGTTACCCAACCGCCCTGCGTGTTGATCACGGAGACGGAGTTGCTGCCGTAGTTGGCGACATAGGCGCGGCTCCCGCTGAAGGCGATGCAGCGCGGACCGCTCTGCACCTCGATCGTCCAAACGAAGCTGTTCGTTGACGTGTCGATCACGGACACGGATTGGCTGAGGAAGTTCGCCACATAGGCCCTGCTTCCGGCAATGGCGACGGCTCGCGGTCCCTTGCCAACCGCGATTGCCTTCTGCAGCGAGTCCGTTGACGTGTCAATGACGGACACGAAGCCATGGTCGCTGCCGTCGCAGTAGCTGGGCATGTACGCCTTGCCCCCCTTGAATACCGCCGGGAACGGGTCCGGATCCACCATGAACATGCCCATCGCAATGTCGCCCACTGCGTTGACCACAGACACGGCGACGTTGTCCATCGCTCCCGGGGAGTGCAGAGGCGAGTGCTCCACGTAAAGCTTCCTCGGCCCGACCGTGATGTAGTCGACCTTCGTCTTCGTTCTCGTGCCCTCAACTCCACTCGGAAGGCCGATCGTGATGCGCAATCTGACGGTGTAGACGCCAGGAGAGGAGTACGTGTGGGTGGGATTGCAATCTCCGCTCGACGTCCCGTCGCCGAATCGCCACTCCCAGGACGTTGTGTTCCCGGGCACGGTCGAGGTGAACCCGACCGCCAAGGGGAAGTTGCCCTCCCTCACGGACGCTGCGAAGTCAAGGGTTGTCGCGGGGGAGCCGAAGCATCCCCACGCGAGCCCGGAGAGAAGCACGACACAAAGCGCGATCAAGCCCAAAGGGCCTCCTCGGCCCGCCACGCCGCCGCACGCTCGCACCTGCCTTGTTTCGGCGTTCATGCTATCGCCTCCTGCAACTACGATGCCTGGATAGCTGCTATTGTATGCTCTCTGCCTGGGTCCACGCTCCTGCTGCTTTCTGCTATCCTCTTCTGTGCCCTTGACACCCACTCTGCCCTCCGCTTCGACGCTGAGGGCAGAGCGCCAGAGGATGGCGGCTCCACTAACTGGCTGGTTGGCCGCCTGGGCATTGACTTCGGGGTCCCCTGCCTGAGCGATCAGGAGTCCGAGGGCGGCCACGCGATCGCCCCAAGTCGCTCCGCCTCGTTCTCCGGCCACCTGGTGAAGTAGCCTCGCGCGAACAAGGGGGAGACGAGAGACACGGCCGCCTGGAAGAACGATGTCGTTCCCTCGAACAGCAAATAGAAGGGGCCGCGCTTGTAGCCCTGCATCACGTGGCCGTACTCGTGGCGGATCGTGCCCTCACTGAGGAGAGGCTTGCTGACGAAGATGTACCTCCCCAACGAGGCTGCGAACGGGGTCTTCGTCAGGATGATCTTCGGCCCGGCGGTCTCGATCGCGTCCAGGACGTTCCCTGTGAGTTGGAGGACCGCGTGGTACAGAATGCCGAGGATGTTCTGCGGAAGGCAGAACGTCGCGTCGGCGACCCTTCTGCGCAGCCTGGCCGACTCTGAGAGGGGAGGCATGCGGTCGGCGATCCTGGCAAGGTCCGCCGCCCCGGTCGCGAGCCGGGCCGCGCCGGAGGTATCGGAGTGTGCCGGTTCGCTGACGGCGAAGGCGAGACACACTCTACTCGGCTGGGGCCGGTCGGCGTGAGCAGCCACGGCCGGAAGGCCGTACGCGACCAGCACGAAGAGGACAACCACCGCCGTCCCTGTTCTCTGCACCGGCATTCTCCCACTGTAGCGCACCCACCCGACCTCGACGGCTCACCAAGCGCGAACTCGTGGCTGGAGGCCTCTCGTCTTGTCTCCGCCCCCCATCAGCTCGACGTGGTGCGAGCAGGCCGAAGGAAGGGGCGTGCCGCACGTTCGCAGACGGGGACTCGCGAAAAGAAGAAGGTCCCACAGGCTCTCAGGTTGTGGGACCTTCTCCCTCCGGGTGACCCGGCACCCGTAAGGAGGTCTGTCGCGGGTCTCTGCCCGCACATTCATACTTGTACCCTTCGAGAGTGTGCGGACCATGGCGCGCACGTGAGCTTCGTGTGAATGCGATCGCCGCGCCGGCGGCCCCCGTCTGTCTGCGGCGACCCTGCTAAGGGTAGACCCACGCCTCGAAGCTCGAGCCCAGGTCGCAGCCGCAGTACCGCTCGGCAAGGGCGCGGAAGAACTCCGTGGTCGCGATGCCCCAGGAGAACGTCGCCACGTAGTCTCGTAGGAACGAAGCGAAGACGTCCGGCCCCAATGTGAGGCTGAGGTCGTACACGAACAGCGGCCCGCGGCCGTAGACGATCGGGCTGTAGGCGGAAGGCTCGTAGGCCGCAACGGGAAGGCCGATGGGGATCTCTTCACCCCGCGCGCGGGACCAGTTGCCGAACCACTGATTGCGCGCCGTTCGGGCTCCCTGCGATCCGTAGGCGTCTTCGAAACAGAGGCCGACCGCGTACTGGGCGAGCGCCTCGTCGAGCCAGGGTTCGTTCACTTGGTCGTTGCCGACAAGGTTGAAGAACCACTGATGCGCGATCTCGTGAACCACGTCCCACTCGAGGGCATCGGGGGCCGGGACGCTTCCCCAGATGACGGCGTAAGGATCGTAGAGGGGACGCGAGAGGACGACCGCGCCGGGGTACTCCATGGCATTCCCGCCGGGAAGAAGGGCGTTCACCACCAGATCGAGCTCCGTGTACGGATACGGGCAGAACCGAGCGCCGAAGCTCGAGAGAGCCGCCTCGGCGAAGGAAAGGACCTGCTCCGCAGCACGCAGGTCGCTCTCGAACGCGACGCTGCGGATTGTCGTCTCCCCCACGATTTTCTGAACCGTGACGAGGCGCTCGGATGCGGCCAGGTAGAAGTTGCGGGCAGGGCCGGCCGCGAACGTTCGGATCTGCCGAGACTCCGTATCCTCGCGTCGGACTTCGCTCCCCGTCCCGACGAGCGTCAGGCCCTTCGGCGCCGACACCCGCACCACGTAGAAGCTCGCGTCGTAGACTGCGACGTCCCCGAAAGGATGGACACGATCGAGGTGCCAGCCGTCGGCGTCGCAGACCGGAATCGATGGGAACGCCTCGTCGAGCGACAGAATCCCGCCGAAGGAGGAGAAGAGCCCGTACCGCGCCGACGGCCTCTCGGGAACGGCAACCTCGAACTCCATTCCGATCTCGACGGCGCCGCCCGGCGCAAGGGGCGTCGGAAGCGGGACCCGTAGGTCAAGTCCACTCTGCTCGTAGATCCCTACCGTCGCAACCCCATCGACGGTCAGTGACCGGACGTCGGCGCGCCCTCCGGCCGCGTTCGGGTAGAGGCGGAAGTAGACTTCGCTCAGGGGGCCGGCCTCGCGATTGGTGTACAGGACCTCCTCGCGCCCCGAGAGAGAGGAAAGGTCGTCCGCGATCTCGACGTCGAGGCGGTAGATCGTCGCACCCGGAAGCCCCCCGAGGGCATCCTGTGCCGACGCCACAAGCCCTGGCTGGAAGACCGTGCGATCCGTCCACGGAGCGTCCATCGGCGAAGAGGGAGACTGCGCCGGCTCGGCGGCCAGACCGACCGCCGCAACGACCATGAGAAGGCACACGCCTTCGGTCATTCCCATCCTCCAAGTCCGCCTCCGCATCGTCTCCTCCCCTTTCGCCCGTCGCCGAGCTACTGCCTGGAACGCCTGAGCATACTCGGGCGCCGAGAGCGCGAGAACCGCTGCCGGAAAAGTAGAGCCCGGGAGCTTTGAGCTCCCGGGCCAGTCCCCTCTCACGCTTCTCTATTCGCTACCGCACGGGCCTCCTTCGGTCGTCCGACCTCTCTCGCGAGGCAGTTCCGGTACTCGTCGCCTTTGTCCGCCGCGGACCCTGGGTCACCGACCTCAGGAAGCCGCGCCGGCATGCAACGGTTCCCGCCCGAACGTCCGCACATCCGCCGCATCTGCGCAGCGCCCCACCCTACGCGGCCCGGCGTCTCTCCTTCGTCCGTTCCGCGTCTCGTGCTCCGGCACGCAGACGGAGGCGCCGGGCATGGCACGGATCCCGGGTCGCGGGATCAGCACAAGACGAGCGGGCACGCTCGCTTCGCCCCCATAGCTCCGGGCCCATCAACGGGCCGCGGGAGCTTGTCGAGGGGTGTTGTCCGACGCATTACAGCTCGGCGGGACGAAGCCGAGACGATCGCCGAGTACGCTCGATCGCTGGTACGGGAGAAGAGGAGGGCAAGAGGACATGTATTGGAAGTACGTAGTCCGGCGACTCATCTATGCGTTCCTGACGTTTCTCGCGGTCGTCTTCATCTTCTCCGCGCTCTTCAACACGATCGCCGACAGGGTCGTGCGCGCCCAGATCCAGGAGCAGGTGAACGGCGAATCGCGTGCTTTTGCACGCCAGGGGACCCAGCGCACTCAGGACCAATTTGTCGTGTGGAAGGCGCAGCGCACGGCCGAGCTCTACGGCATGTATCACCTCGAGGAACCGCTGCTGAGTCGCGTCTTCTGGCGGACGATCGACACGGTGTCGTTCCGTCTCGGCGAGTCGACGATCATCCGTTCATCAGACGGCCAGAGGAGCGTGATGAAGATCGTGCTGGAGCGCATTCCGCGCACGCTCCTCCTCTTCGGCGTTGCCATCACGCTCGACCTCCTGATCGGGGTGTTCCTCGGAATGTGGAAGGCTCAGAAGGCTGGCGGTCTGATGGACAAGACCACGTCGATCGGAACGATGGTCGTGTTCGGCATGCCCGCCTGGTGGCTCGGAATGCTCCTCGTCATGTTCCTCGCCTTCACCGTCCCCATCTTCCCGTCGGGGGCCATGCACTCGACGCCGGCTCCACAAGGGATCGGGTACACGCTCGACCTCGCCTACCACATGCTCCTCCCAGTCCTAACCCTTGTCGTGATCGGCTTCTGGGGCATCAGCTACACCGTGCGCAACATCGTGCTCGGCACCATCCAGGAGGATTTCATCATGTCGGCGAGGGCGCGCGGGGTTCCGGAGCGGAAGATCCTGTTCGGGCACGCGCTGCGGACGGCCGCCCCTCCAATCGTCACCCTGTCGGTCCTCGGCCTCTTGGGATCGCTGTTCGGCGGGATCCTGTTCGAAGGGATCTTCAGCTGGCCGGGGATGGGAAGCCTCTACTGGCAGGCGGTCCAGCAGAACGACATTCCGGTCCTGATGGGGAACCTGTCCCTGACCACCGGCATTTGGATCGCTGGACTCGCGTTTCTCGATCTGATCTACGGCTTCCTCGACCCCCGCGTGAAGGTGGCGGGAAAGGCGTAGGCTAGGCTCGGCAGGCGGAGCTCCGCTTCGCCTGCCGACCCCTGCCGGACTGCGCGATTCGCTCCCCAGCCGCGCTCTCGAGAGTCGCACGGCCCTGGCCTAGAGCAGTGCAGATCGCGCTTCCGAGATCGCCTGCTAGTTCTCGTTCTCCTCGCGGGCCACGTACTGCAGAATCGCCAGAACCACGAGGTTGTTCACCGATCGATCCAGCCGCTTGCCGATCTTCATCAGCCGCTCGACCGGCTTCTCTTCCAGCCTCTTCTGCGGGATGTAGATCGACAGCCTGTCGACGATCTCCTTGCCTGCCATGTCCAATCCCCCTTCACCCGAATCGGCCCTCGAAGCAGGACCGGCCGCCTCCGCCGCTCCTCCAAGCCTCTCACCAAGAAGGCTCGCGCCCGCGCCTGCGGCCCTCCGTTCACGCTTGCCGCTCCGCCCACGGCCCTCCGTGCACGTTTGCCGCTCCGCCCACGCGTGCAGCTCCCCCTCACGGCACTCCGTCCGTTTGCCGCTCCGTCCGCATTTGCGCCCCGTGCATGTTTGCCGCTCCGCCCACGGCCCTCCGTTCACGCTTGCCGCTCCGCCCACGCATGCAGCTCACTCTCACGGCACTCCGCCCGTTTGCCGCTCCGCCCACCGCACTCCGTCCGTTTGCTGCCCCGTGTGCGCTCGCGCCCGCACCTGCGGCCCTCCGTCCACGTTTGCCGCTCCGCCCACGGCACTCCGTCCGTTTGCCGCTCCGCCTACGGCACTCCGTCCGTTTGCCGCTCCGTCCACGCGTGCAGCTCACTCTCACGGCACTCCGTCCGTCTGCCGCCCCGTGTGCGCTCGCGCCCGCACCTGCGGCCCTCCGTCCACGTTTGCCGCTCCGTCCGCGTTTGCGCCCCG
>Ga0209079_10000210_pt1 | contig 26631 bp, 20 predicted proteins | sample PPLLaktember2015_2_FD_187259 | JGI IMG/M metagenome (GOLD analysis project Ga0209079, IMG submission 187259) | Freshwater sediment microbial communities from Prairie Pothole Lake near Jamestown, North Dakota, USA - PPLs Lake P7 Core (6) Depth... | ecosystem: Environmental > Aquatic > Freshwater... | reverse complement strand
GTGCGGCCAGGGGTCTCAAGTCCCTCCGGGCGTAAAGAGAGCGAGGGGGCATTCCGGCCCCCTCGATCTCTTCACGTTCGAAGCCACCTTGATCTCCCGAGTTTGCAGCCTCCAAGACGGCAAACTCGTAGCTGTCCAGAGGACAGCCGCTATCCGAAGGGCGTTGAGAGTCCTCTGGACGGCCGGGGTCTCAAGTCCCTCCGGGCGTAGTAGCACTGGAAGGGCCGTGTTGATGAAACTTCCACGGCCGACCCTTTGATCGCTCTTGGACTTCAGGGTTCTCCGTACCACCGCGATCCCGATTGGGTAAGGCTTGACCCATTCCGTGGACCGGCTCTTCGGGCTCAGGTCAGGAGGATCAGATGTGCTCTAGAAGTGGGCCAAACATCTGGGGCAGGTTACGGCAACCGGCAGGCTATGCGCCTATGCCATTGGCTGACTCAGCACCCTTGCCAGATAGTAGGAGGTAGGCAGCCAAGGCCGTCACCCAAAGCAGGAAGCTGAAAGCCATCGTTCGTTCCTGGGTTCCAATCATCGAGGCCGTTGCAGCCGAGGAAGACGAGCTCGCTGTCGCGAACCTCACGATAGCCAGAATAACGTAGCTTACCGGTATGCCGATCGACAGGATGCGCAACCAGCCGTTGAAGGCTATAGCCCCAATGATCATCGCCAACACGAAACAGACGACACTGAGGAACATGAGGATCACGCCCACGCTGCCGAAGGTCGGTCTCTCACCGAACTGGGGCGGGAAGAAGACCGTGGCGGCAAGCCCCAGCACTGCGTTTCCGGTCACCAGCACGGCAACGACGCGCGGAAGAGGCGCCGGCCCCCCGACCCGCCAGATGCCGACTCCGAACGCAATCATGAGCACAGCGGCCACGCAAGTGAGAGATACGACAAGCGATCGAACGGGAGAGCCGGAAGCGCTCAATTCGGTCATCGACTGAGCCGAGAAGCTGTAGCCGCTCAGAAGCATACCCGCGAGCCGATCCGTCCCAAAGTGAAGCAGCGGGGCGAGGACACCGCAGAAGAGCAAGATCCTGCTTGTCACTGCCTACCTCCTCCTCGAACCACCACTTTCTCCGACACTCCTGCTTCTCGTCGGGAATCGCATCTCCTACTGAGACAAGCCTTCAGGCAAGTCGCAAGGCCACCTCCCTCCGCAGGGCGCAGGCGGCTCTTCGGGGCTCTTCCTCAACAGACCGCACTGGATGCTCTGGTCGGGCGACTCCAATCGGCCCACCACTAGTTCCCGCTTGCTGCGACGAACTTCCTTCCCTCGGCCCGGCAGATGTCTTGAACCACCCTTCGACCGGACAGCGCATTCAAGAACAGGGCCCCACCCGAGGTCGCCCACGCTCCAACGAGATGGAAGTTCGCAAGCCCAGGGAGTCGGCTATCGAGCTTGTTGGACAGAAGGCTCGCCAGCATGCTGGGCGTCTTTGTCGGCATGTTGACGAAACCGCGGTCCCCGCCCATGAATCGCTTCCATGTGATCAGGGTCGGAACGTCTACGACCTCCACATCGTTCCGCAACCCAGGCCAGCGACGTTCAAGGATGCGGATAACCTTGTCGGCCACTCGCTCCTTCTCTTCCTGGTAGCGCTTCGGATCCTTCGCCAGCTGCTCCCACAGGGACCAACGCGAGAAGAGCTCAACCTTGATGACACCCTTGCCTGGAGGAGCCATCGTCGGATCCATCCCGTAGATCTGCATCTCGAGGCTCCTGCACGTGTGTCCCGCTATCTCGATCGGCTGGTCCAGGAGCATGACGAGCGAGGAGGGTTCCTTCGAGAGGTCGCGGTTCACGCCGAGGAAGACGTGCACGGCCCAATTCGTCTCATCCGAGGCCGTGCTCCGTTCGCAGTAGGCCCGGGTCTTGTCGTCGACGAACTTGCCGCCGAGCAAGTCCATGATGGTTGCCCGTCCGTCGGCATTCGAGATCACGACATCGGCCTCCACGGCACTGCCGTCCGCGAGGCGAATCCCGGTGGCCTTGCCGTCTCCCGTCAGGATCTCCGTCACGCGTTGGCCCAGGTGCAACTCGCCCCCCAGCGCCTTGTACCGCTCGGCCATCGACCGGGCGAGCGTCGTGGCGCCTCCGACCGGCCAGGCGATGTCGCCATTCATTCCGTAGGCGTGCATGACGAGGTGAAGGATCGCTGGATTCGTCGGCGCCGAATACAGGGTCAGCGGAAGGCCGTCGCGGAGCAGCGGGTCGCTGAATCGCGCCCCGAGGTCGGCCATCGTCGACGTGAACGACGGCCAGAGCGCGACAAGCGTAGGCAGCATTCCCAAGAGCTTGGCCTTGCTCCCGAAGATCATCTCACCGAAGAAGTCATGCCGCGCGCACCGTCGTATCTCCTTCACGTACGCGTCGGTTGCCCTCCGGTCCGCGGGAGCAAGCTCGACCATGTGCTGACGCAGATGCTCGATGTCGTAGTAATCCACGAACAGGCGCCCGTCGGTGCCCATGACCGCGACGCACTCCTGTGTCGCCACAAGCTCGCGCGGCATGACGCCGAGCTCATGCCACAGCTCGTTCAGCCGGGACCCAGGACGACAGCCGAAGAGGTGGTGAATGCAGCCGTCGAAGGAGTATCCCTTCCGTGCCCAGGTTGCCGCCTGCCCACCCGGCACCGTGTGGGCTTCGTAGATCGAGGTCCGGTACCCGTTCGCCTGGCCATGGATGCCGGCGGACAGACCGCCCATCCCCGCCCCAATGATGACGATTGACCTATCTTGCATCGTTTGCCCTCCGTGCTCTCACTCTACAGCCAGGGCAGGAAAACCCGAGCGCGGTACGCCGGGTACTCGTTGGGAAAGTCCCTGGCGAGCTGACGTTCTTCGCTCGGCGCGAAGATCCGAGATGAGACGTAGAGCGCGACTCCGATCGCGAACCCGACCCAGGTGTCAAGGACAAGCCCCACTCCGGGGATCACAAGCAACGCAACGAACGTGTAAATCGGATGGAGCACCAGGGAGAACGGCCCGGTCGTGATGAGTCGGCCCCGCGGGACATCGATGAGGATCTGACCGACGGCCCACGACCAGAGCGGCCCACCGAGGGCGAGGAACACGATCCCTGCAATCAGGCCTCCCGTCCCGAACCCCATGCGGAACACGCCCGGCCAGATGATGTTGGCTGCGATCCCCGCGGCAGCAACCGGAAGCATCCCGGCAATGACTCGATCACCCGCACCCACGAGGTCCTTCAGCTTCACTCGCTGCCTCCTTCGGGCTCCGTGATCCCAGTTTCGGCTCCGAGTCTAGGAAGCGCACCAGCGTCGGTCAAAGCGAAGTTGCCTCTTTCTGCCGCACTCCTCTAGAGTGGCCCGGAACACGGAGCAGTCTCGTGTGCCGCAAGCGAGGATCAGGAGGCTGCGATGAAGAGGGTCACCGCATTCATCGGGACTGGAAGGCAGGGACACACGCACGACGCCGTGCGCCGGTTCCTGAACCATCTTGAGGCGTTCGGCAACGTTGAGTCCGAAGTCGTTCGCCTCGGCGACCATCAGCTCAAACCCTGCATCGGCTGCAAGCAGTGCTTCCAGCACGGAGAGGCGTCTTGCCCGCTGAAGGATGACCGGGACATCCTGATCGCGAAGATGGAGGCGTCGGACGGCGTCGTCTTCGCGTCTCCGAGCTATCTTTTCCAAGTCACGGGCACAATGAAGACTTTCCTCGACCGCCTCTCATTCTTCGGGCATCGCCCGCGGTTCTTCGGCAAGACGTTCACGAGCATCGTTACCCAGGGGCTTCCGTTCGATGCCAAGATTGGGAAGTACCTCAATCTCGTGGGGTCGTGCTTTGGCTACAAGACAGTCGCCGGGAGTCGCATCACGGCTCTCGACCCGATGACTGAGAAGGAGGAGCGAGCCGTCGACGATCTCCTTCAGAAGCATGCCACGCGGTTCCACAAGAGCCTTACAGTGAAGGAGCTTCCCGCCCCGTCATTGGTCATGCTTGCCGGTTTCCGCATCGGACGAACGACGATGAGCCTCGAACAGGACGAGAAGAGCTACGATTACCGGTATTACTGCGAGAAGGGCTGGCTCAACTCCGACTACTTCTACCCCGTCCGCCTGGGACCGGCGAAGAGAGCGCTGGGCTTCTTTCTAGATGTGATGGGCCGACGGATGGCGAGGAAGCGATGAGTCAGTTCAGTTGATCTGAAGACGAGCTGCCAACCAGGAGGTGGCGATGGCAGGGATCATCATCTATCAGAGCACGTACGGGAGCACGAAGCAGTACGCCGAATGGCTCCGCGAGGAGACCGGGTTCCCGCTGTTCGAGAGTCGGGACACGTCGATCCCGTGGGCCGCGGACACGATTGTCATCGGGTGCCCGCTCATGGCGTTCAAGCCTGCGCTCGCGGGCTGGATCACGAAGCGCTGGGACAAGCTCGCCGGGAAGCGCGTGTTTCTGTTCACGACGTCCGGCGCCGATCCCGCCAAACAGCCGGTCCGTGATATGGTCGAGAAGGCCCTGCCTGACCAGATAAGGAAGGGTGCTCGGGTGTTCCCGCTGGCCGGCCGGTTCGACTACAGCAAGCTGAACGCCGGCCACAAGGTCATGATGCGATTGGCTGCGATGTTCAGCGGGGACATCCGGCGGCAGATGAAGCACCCCGTAGATGGTGTCACCCGCGGCAACCTGAAGGAGCTTATCGCCGCAATCAAGGGATAGCCGTTACCGGCAGGAGTTCAAAAGTAGTCCCGCAGAGGGTAGCAGCGCCGGAATACGGGTACTCATGATGTGTTGGAGATGAACCCTGTGATCGGTCTTGACCTCCAGTGCTCTTGCACGTGGTACGCACTCTCATTCGCCTCCCGAATCTGCGGGGCCGTCGGAACCGACAGACGAGGCCGCCGCCACCTCACTCCCATGCCCCGGGAGCAAGTGTCGGGGCATGAAGAAGGCGTTCGCGATCAGGGTCGGAATGAGCGCGCTTCCGATGACCACAGCAACGAGATACGAGTACTGAGCTTGGGACACGATCCCGTGGGATAAGCCATACAGCGCGGAAATGGTCCCGAATGTCAGGCCTGTGGACATGAGGAGCGTGTAGTACCAACGCTCCTTCCGATCGCGACGGAATGCTCGGATGACCGGATGGAGGCCAAGGATCTTGGATGCAACCTTGCCCAGGAGAAGGACGACAAACGCTGCCGGTACCGCAAGAAGGGCCGGCAGCGAGACGAGCGTGCCGGCCCTGAGGAAATAGATCGGGGTCAGAAAGCCGACCGTTAGGGTCCGCAGGCGACGCACGAAGGACGGGTCGCCGCTTACCGTTCGCGCCAGGATCATCCCTACGATATAGGCTGGAAGCACGGCCTCGCTACCGGCCCAGATCGCTAGCGCGCCCAACCCGAACAGAACGAACAAGAACCATTTCGTGCGTACCGCCGCTGTCTTGTGTCCATATCGGGCGGTCAGGTGCGACGTGAGCCACGGCAGCAGGAGGCACGCGAGCACGCAGACTCCAACAAAGACGAAGGTCCGGTACGTAAACGGCGCGAAGAGGAGCCCAAGTGCAACGACAGTCCCGAGATCGTTGACGAAACACGCGCCGAGGACTCCCTTGCCGAACTCCGTCTTGTTGAACCCATACTCGAGCATCACTGCGTAGACGACCGCCATGGATGTCGTCGACAGGGCGACCCCCGCTAGGAGGCTGGCTGAGAGGCTCCATCCGAGGGCGAAGCGGGCAAGCGCTGCACAACCGAGAAACGGCGCCGCGAACCCGATCAAGCCAACGATCAGGACTTCCTTCCATTTCGCGCGAAGTGCCGTCGGATCGAGCTCGGTGCCGGCGAGGAACGTGAGCAGCACAGCGCCCGTGCTTGCTAGGAACCGAAGCCACGACAGATCCGACCCGATTGCGCCGGCTCCGAAGAAGTGAGCGGCGACTGCCCCTGCAGCCACGCCGATGCAGATCTCAATGAGCGCCACTGCGATCTTGAGCCGCGAAGCAAGAACGGTGGACAGGACGGCGAGAGCGAACCAGACGGCAGCGACTTGGAAGTCCCCCATGACTCCTCCTCGGCGACGCGCCTCAACAGGGCGCGTCGGTAGGAGTCATCAGCTCCGTCTGGAGCACTTCTGAGGGGGACTCCATCCCCAAGTCGAAGGCGATTCTACTCCCGCCCATGCGCAGTGCAATAGTGCTGAGCCCGGACTCGAACCCGCGCCCTTCTCTCGGTCAGGCGGACCTCCTCGGGCGCTGGCATCCCCGCATCACCTTGGCGGCGTGAGCACGAGCACAGCTCCCTATTCGTCCCCGTCGTGTTCCTGGCTACTGTCCGCCTGTGCCTGGGGCGTTGGTTGGCGTCGCTGCAGCCCAGCTAGACCGGTCTGGAACGCGGAGCGTCGACCGGTGGGCGGGTTGGTCCCGCCCTGCCCAGGTCGCGTCCGCGGAGGGCGAACCAGACCGTTCCGGCCACTCCGCACCCCAACGCGGTGAGCAGGTTCACCTCAGGGTGGATCGCCCAAAGGAACGCGCCGCCGAACGCGGCAACCGAGACGATCGTGTCGCGGACGAGGTAGTAGAGCCCGAACATTCCCGCCTTTCGATCCTCCGGCGCGAGGTCCATGATCAGCGCCTTCCTCGTCGGCTCGCCGAACTCCTTGAGCCCACGCAGCACGAACGCAAGGGCGAGGACTCCGAACGAGTGCGAGAACAGGAGAACGAGCGGGAAGGCCGTGAAGAAGGCGAAGGTCATGATGACGAACGGCTTCTTCTGGCTGCGATCGGCGAAGTAGGCTACGGGGATGTAGATCAGAATGGCCGTGGCCATCTCGATCGTGCGCAGGACCCCGAACTGTAGAGCCGTGACGGGGCCCGGCGCGGCTGCGGTCCCGACCGCCCACACGACGACGAACGCGTAGGGGATCTGCTCGCAGAAGCGGACGAGGATGTCGGCGACGAGCAGTTGCTTCAGCTCCGGGCGCATCTCGCGCCACAAGCGCCACGGCCGGCCCTCCGCCTGTTGCGGTGTCCGCGTGCCGCGCGGCGCATCGGGCTCGATCAGCACCTGTTGCAGGACGAGCGAGACGCCGGCGAAGAAGAGTGCGGCGCCGAACGCGACCCGCACGCCCGTCTCGACGCCGAGAGCTCCGATCAACGCGCCGCCCATGATCGGACCGAGCGCCATCGGCACCCGACGCACGAGCGAGTGCATGGACACGCCCATCGTCCGCTTGTCCTTGGGCAGGACGCGGGCGACGAGGCCCATCGTGGCAGGGAGCGAGATCGCCGTCCACGACAGGAAGAGCACGGCTCCTCCCATGACGGCGAACCACGACCGGATGAGGATCACGAGGAGGAATCCGACCATCGAGAGAACGTTGAAGATGAGAAGGGCGCGTTTCGTCCCGAGCCGGTCGGCGAGGTAACCGCCCGGGAACGAGTAGAGGGCCCCGAGGAGGTTGTCCATCCCGTTCAGGATTCCGACGGAGATGAAGCCGCCCCCCAAGGCGATGAGATAGAGGGGCAAGAACTGCTCGGCCATGTGCTCGCCGAGCCCGACGAACACGACCATGCCGAGGAGGCCCACGATGCTTCGTCGCAGGCCCAGGAACGCCGCAACCCGAGCGCCGATCGACCGAAGTGACATCCTATCGCGCCTCACGCTTGACAGTCACCGCCAGAACAACAGAGTGGGTCGCCCCGGACGACGGTTCGGCGGGCAAGCTAGTCTACCCTGTCGCTCTATCGCCTGCCGGCGAGTCCACGCGAGGAGCTCAAGAGGAGTCCTGTAGGGGTAACTCGAGAAGCGGGACCAGGCAGTCGACCTGGTCCCGCTTCTTCGAGCGCTTCGAAACCGAAGGGCGCCGAGCGCCCCGAGTTCGCGACGGATGAATCGCGCGAACTCGCAGGCTGTTCGGTGGGTTCGCTACAAGTAGCCCGAGATCTCGGTCTTCACGGCCTCCGTGAGGTCCATGCTTGTCGCAGGGCCGGGGTACAGAACGACGCCGTTCTGCTGCAGGACGAGGTCGAGGCCCTTCGCCACGGCGATCTTGACCGCCGCCTGCTGGATCTTCAGCGTCAACACCTGGTTTGCGAGCTTCTCGAGTTGGGAGTAGCCGCCCTGCAGCTGCGACAACCGCATCTGGAACTCGCTTGCGCTCATCACGCCTCGCTTGGCCATCGACGTGAGGCTCTTGGCGCTTTCGAGCATGGGTTGGGCCTGTTCGCGCACCTGCTGAAGCGACGATCGCACGTCGGAGAACGCGGACGAGGCGATCATGCGATCGAGGAGGGTCGTGTACACGGAGATGTTCACTTCGAGCAACTCGGTGCTGAGCTCGCCCGCCCTCTTCTGGTACTGGTCTTCCTTGACCGTGCCCGAGCTATAGGCCATCTGAAGCTCGCCGATCTCCTTGGCTTTGGCGTTGCTGCGATTCCGAAGGTCGCTGACCGCGTCGAGGAAGACCGTTCCGGCGGCGTCAACGTTGACGAAGCCGACCTTGAGCCCGGCGGGGCCAGCCTTCACGACGGACGGCTGGCTTGGGTTCTCCGCCTTGGACGGGACGACGAACTGCACCACGAGCGCCGCCGCCGCGATAACGAGGGCGACGCAGGCGAGCACGATGAACAGGGTATTGCGCGGCATGGACTCCTCCTTATTCGTGAAGAGCCCAGATTATGCCGCAGCCGAACCGGCTTTGCATGCACCTCGTGACAGAGCGAAGCGACGCGCAGATCTGCCTCGATTGGTCGCCGCTCCGGGCGAATCGCGAGGTCTCTGACGGACCGGTCACCTCGCTGCGCCCACCGTTGTGGGGTCGCGCCCGTTTACGCGCTTGGAGAAAGGGACTTCTGCATGAAGGCCCGCCACTGCCCTTCGGGAAAGCCCTCGAGCCGGCCGAACTCGCCGTACCCACGGGCCGCGTAGAACTCCCTTGCCTGCCACTTGAAGGTGTCGAGGTAGGCGGCTCGGGCTCCGAGGCGCGCGCCTTCGGCCTCCGCCTTCGCGAGCAGCGCCGTGCCGATGCCGCGGCCCCGGCAGGACTCCGCAACCCAAAGCACGTCGATGGCGAGCCAACCGAGGAACACCGTCCCGATGAATCCGCCCACGAGCGTGCCGGACTCATCGCGCGCGGCGAGCCACACCGGCGAGTACTCGATTTCTCCGATCGCGTCGCGGTTGAATGACCGCAGGTTGTCGCCGATCGACTCGACGTCCCGATCGGTTGCTTGTGAGATCGTGATCATGGCGTTCATGTCTCCGAATACGCTCTCTGGCGGCGTCCCGATGCTTCTCGAAAGTGTACCTGGCCTGGCGCGATCAGTTCCAGCGCGCAGAGCGGACGCGTTCTGAAAGCAGTGGTGGCTGCCTGCCTGTCCTGGTTCCGGCCGGGCGGGGCTTTGTTGCGGCCTATCGGTGGGAGTAAAGTGCTGTCGGTTTCGCACGGTGGAGCGGACCAGGAGGACACGCATGCCGAAGCGCGTGGGACTGGCTTTCGTGGTTGTCTTGTTCGTGGGAGTTGCGCTGCACGGGCAGGACTGCTCGACGCAGTCGTACTTGGTGACGCGAGGGACCGCGGAGGCGGCCCAAGGCGCCATCGTGCAGACGATCGACGGGGCCGTGCGCTCTCTGGACATTGCCGTGTCAAGCTTCGCGGATGGCGCGGTCGGCGACGCGGTGATTCGGGCTGCGCAACGCGGGGTGTCGGTCCGCGTGGTTCTCCCCGCGTCCGCTCGAACCGAAGTCGGCGGCCAGTACGCGAAGCTCGCGGCGGGGACCGTGCCGCTGAAGCTCGTGCCGGCGTCGACGCCGTTCTCGTACCGGTTCGCGGTGATGGACGGAGCAACCGTCGTCTCCGGAACGTACGAGTGGGCGGGAGGCACGAACCAGGCGACGTATGGAACCCTCACGGTGATCCGGTGCGGTACTGCGGCCTCCGGGCGCTCCAAGGCCGACGAGTACGCGGCGGACTTCGCGCGGCTGTGGGACTCGCTCCTCGGCGTTCAGGCGCCGACCAAGCCGGCCGGGGCGGCGCCGACCTCGACGTCGGTCACCATTCAGGAGATCAACACGGACGAGCAGTGCATTCTCCTGTTCAACCGAGACGCAATCCCCGCGGACCTGAGCGGTTGGGTGCTCACCGACTCCGAGGGGCGGTACGTGTTCCCGGAGGGGTTCGAGCTCGGTCCCGGCGAGCTGTACCACCTGTGCATCGGTGCGCTAAACCCGGTCGACGTCTTCCTCTTCTACCTCGATCCGGAGCAGGACGAGCTCTACCTGATCGCGCCCGACGGAACGCTCGTCGATCAGGTTCTGTGGTAGTTGCGTGGGTGCTTCCAGAAGACGCTGCGCGAGCGCTTCTGCCTCAGCAATGCACGCTTTCCAGCCGCTTCCGGCATTGCCGTGCTTCGCGCCGCACGGCGCTGGGGGCTTGACTTTCAAGTGACGAAACGGATAGTCTGCCGGGATTCACGGTGCTCGAGAAGGGGCAAAACCGTCGAGAGACGGTGACGCAAAGCCACGGGACCTGAGGAGGGGTCAGCCGAGCTGCCGAGCTGCCGATACTAGATGGTGTGGTGTGGTGAGGCGAGACAATGCGAGGATGGTGTGGCTACGCTCTGATGCGGTCCGCTTGTCGGACCGCGTTTCTTTTCACGAAGCCCGTAGAAGCAAGGAGGATGGGAGTTCGGTAGAGCGACACGACCTGACCTGAGAGACAAGACGAAGGGAGCCTAGCGATTTGCTTAAGTTGTCCCGTGCCCACGGAACCGCTCTGCTCCTCTCTAGCGCTCCCTCGCCTTTGCCTTTGCTCTCAGTCTAGCCGAGCTCCAGAGAGGTTGGGGGACCGCTGCGGCGGCGAGCGGGGACAGAGGTTCGTGGTCGGAGGGGTGGATGGCTAGGGAGACGCGGAGTGCGAGACGAGGCGGTGCGAGGCCGGCTGAGCCCGAGCAACTGGGGCCTCGGCTGACGCTCTTGTGGATCGTCGTGGCGATGCTCGCTGCGGCGAGCTGGACGTCGTTCGGTGGAGTCGTGTCGGGGCAGTTCGGGCTCGAGATCGGCGTTCGCAGGATCCCTGCCACACTGACGGGGGACATCGTGCTCGACACGCCGACGGAGTACGCGGAGCTCGAATTCGCCATCGCCTCCGACCTCAACATCAGGGTCGACGGCGGCTTCGCCAGCATGCTCATCGATGCGGTCGTCAACATGGCCGGGCCCGAGCACGCGGTCCTGATGGGCGATCTGCCGATTGAAGACCTGACGCTCTACGGGTTCGTGATCGACAAGCTGCGCTTCGTCCCCGAGGTGTGGTTCGCCATTCCTTTTGGTTCCGTGACCGACGTCAACAACCTCGCGAACTCGACCGTGATCCCACCCGGCAGTGCGCTCTTCGTGACCGGGCGCATCTCGACGACATGTACGATCGGCGGGTTCACCGTCAAGCACGTGGCAATGCTCCAGGACGTCAACTTCCCGAAACCGAGCACGGCGTACACGGCGCCAGACACGTACGAAGCTGCGGATCAGGATTTCGCCTTGGGCAGCCTTCTGTACGTCTCGTGGCGGTCGCCGTTCGGCTACTCCGCGCGCGCAACGCTCGGCCTGAACGCGAGCCAGGCGAGCACGAGCGTCAAGGGATACTCGGCGGTCGGCAGCGTCGATCCCGGGAACTGGTTCGCGTCCGGATCCATCGGCGGGATCAACCTGGACACCCTGATGGGGGCCTCCGATTGGCTGACCGACGTCCAGATCGGCGTAGGGTTCGTCGCCTCCACGACCCAGACCATGTCCGGCACCGTCGACTTCTCCGCTCGGCTTCGCGGAGGAATGGGGATCGGTGCATCCCTCGGGTTGTTCGCCAACGCAGGGTCGTACAGCGGGATCAGCCTCTCCGGCGGCATCGGCTGCTTCCACTTCGCGATCCTGCTCGACGAGATGGCGATCACGTCCCTGTCCGCGCGCTTCAACCAGTCCCTCAACCTCGGTGTGATGAAGGGCGCGTTCAGCGTGAGCGCCACGGGCCTCCAAGCCGGCCTGACGGGTCTCTCGATGCGCCTGTCGCTGACGCAGGGCCTGTTCTCGGCCGGAACGAGTGTGTCGTTCGCCGACAGCTCCTATGGGTTCAAGTTCGCCAGCATGGCGACGCAACTGACGTTCCGCCTCACGCCGGGAACGATCTCCGTGCAGGCGACGTTCAGTCGGTACGGCCTAACGCGCGCCGGCCTCGGCACGAGCGTGACGTTCTAGGGGGAGACGACATGAGAGAAAAGAGACTTACGAACGCGCATGGTCCGTCGACAGGCTTCGCCAAGGCGCTCGTCGCCCTCTTCGCCCTGCTTGTGCTGTGTGCGGCGCCGGCGATGGCCGCGATTGAAGTTACAGTCTCGATCGTGGACAACGGTGACCTCGCAGCCTGCAGCGGCACGGCGATCTGTCCCGAGCCGTCGATCGTCGGGGAGCAGTACGCCGTTGAGGTCGAGATTCGCGTGACGGGAGACAACCCAGACAGCCTCACTCCGTATGGGACGCTTACCGTGACGGACGGTCACGGCGCCAGCAACAGCATTACCTTCTCCACTGGGGACTCTCCGAATGGCTGGGGGGCGAGCCTTTCCCTGACCTCGTATACCGCCGGGGAGTTGACGATCACGGCGGAGTTCGTGCCTTCCGATACCAACTTCACCGGCGACTCCGACACGGAGCAGCACGAGGTTCTTGCTGCGGATACCACCGTGTCCGTCGAGTCCTCCGTCAATCCGTCTGTCACCGGGGAGTCGGTGACGTTCACCGCGACCGTCTCCGCCGTGCCGCCGGCCTCGGGAACGCCGACGGGGAACGTCGACTTCTACGTGAACGGCGTGCTGTTCCAGGCCGATGTCGCCCTATCGGGAGGCGAGGCGACATCCTCCGCGCGGTCGTTCACCCATTTCGAGGGGCCCGCTGAAATCGCCGCCTACTACAGCGGCGACGCGAACTACAACGTGAGCGACAACGCGGCGGTTCCCCTGATCCAAGTCGTCGACAAGGCTGACACGACCACGACCATCACCACGGCCCCGGTGGGGCCGGTGGAGGTCGGAGGGGGATTCACCGTGGGCGGCACGGTCACCGTGAACTCGCCGGGAAGCGGGACCCCCACGGGAACTGTGGTCGTCAGCACGGGCTCCGGAGACACCTGTGCGGCGAACCTGTCCGGCGGCGCGTGGAGCTGCTCGCTCGCCTCGTCGGCCGTGGGCACGACCAACTTGACTGCGGTCTACGAAGGGGACGAGAGCTTCGCCGGGTCGAGCGACACGGCGAGCTTCGAAACGGCGGCGCTCGGGGCCAGGATCACGGTCTTCGTCTCCGACACGCCGCTTGTTCCCGGTGAGACGGCCACCGGAACTGTGTTCGTGCAGGGTGCCGCGGGCAACTTCGGCGCGGCCCCAACCGGCACGGTGACGCTCACGCATACGGGAAACGGAACCTTGACGAACACGCCGTACGTCCTGACGGAAGCCGACGGGGGGTACTTCGAGTTCACCTACACCCCGACGGACGCGGCGCTCACGCCGCACGTGATCACCGCGAGCTACGTGGGTGACGACGTGTATGCGGCGGGCAGCGACTCGTTCGATCAGGCGATCGACGAGCGCGCGTGCGATGTCGTCATGCTCCTATCCACAGTGATCGCCTACATCAATCAAGGCGTAACGGTGTCGATCTGCGTCGAGGACGACTCGACGGCGGGGACGCCGGGGACGCTCAGCGGGCAGGAAGTCGTGCTCACGACCGACGGAACGGGCTCGTTCAGCGACTCCAGCCCGACGCTTGGCGCCGATGGTTGCTGCACCGTCACCTACACGCCCGGACCATTCGAGCACCTTCCCACTGGGGCGGGCACGACAACCCTGACCGCGACGTTCGGAACAAGCTCCACAGTGTATGAAGAGAGCTCGACGACGGAGATGCTGGCGGTGGAGCTGCGGCCGACGGAGACGACGGTCACGGGTTCGTCGAACACGCTGCTGGTGAACCAAGGGTATGGGTACACCGTCTTGGTCGAGGATATCGCGGAAGCGGGAACAGCGATTCCGCCGGGGGGACCGCTGACGTACACGTCCCACCTCGGGGCGGACGCGAGCCTGGTTCTGCCCTTGGGGGCAGCTCCCTCGGGCAGCTTCATCTACACGTGCCTCGGTCTCACCGGCGAGGCCGGCATCGATACGATCAAGGCCGTCTACACCCCGTTGGACGGCATCCACGCAGGCAGCGAGGGCTACTTCGGCCAAGGCGTGCAGAGGCGCCCGACCGTCACCACGGTTGAGGCTACCGTCACCCCCGTCACCTTTGTCGATGGTGTCGCAAGCGGTGGACTCGTCGAGTGGACGGCGACGGTCGAAGAGGATGAAGACAACGCCGGAACCGACGCCGCTCTCAAGGGCGACATTCATCTGCTCGAGCCGGATGAGACGCCATGTGCCGGGATCACCGGTGCCACGCTCACCTGCTCGGACAGCTTTACCTCGATCTCGCCGTATACCAACGTGACCGTGCGGTACGAACCGACCGACAGGATTCACCTTGGATCGACCGGTTCGGTGAACCTCGAAGGCACATTCACCCCGGAGGAAGGGGATGGGACCACCGGCGCCGAGTGCGATGACGGCTGCGGGGATGGCGGCGCACACATCACCCAGATCCTCTACAACCTCAACGCAGCCAAGGTCGCTCTCGAAGCTGTGAAGCTGGGACTCGACGTCACGACCCTCGTGCTTGACGTCATCCCGGACGGAGTCATCACGGGCGGACTCATCGTGCAGACGGGGGTCACGATCCCCTACAGCGACATCGCCAAGGCGATCGTTGCCGGCGCGGGCATCGTCCTGGATGTCGCGATTCTGGCGATGGACGTCGACCTCGATGGCGACGGCCTCCCTGACGTGGTTGAGGAGAACACGACGCACACCAGCCCCACGGATTGGGACAGCGACGACGACGGGATGAGCGACAACGACGAGGTCGAATCGGCTAACGGGTACTACGGCGGGTCGCGGCGTCCCGATCCGAACGTCTTCGATAGCGACGGCGACGGTCTCGGCGATGGCGACGAATCCGACCTCTACCACACCAACTTCTGTGTGGCGGACACGGACTGCGACACCGTGAGCGACGGCGACGAAGTCGCGACATGGGAACCTCCTCTGAACCCTCTCATGGAACTACGAGACCAGGCGGACCCGCTGACGGAGGACACTGACGGCGACGGTCTCCGGGACGATGTCGAAATCGACGCCGGCTGTCCGTACGTCAACGATGCCGACTCGGACGACGACGGTCTCCAGGACGGGACGGAGAGCTGGGACGGCGACGGGACCTGCGTGACGGGTGACATCGGAGACTCGCTGACGCAGTCCTCGCTGACGGGCGAGACGGACTTCTGCAACCCAGACACCGATGGCGATGGCCTGACGGATGGGGAGGAGGTTGCGCTCCTCGGCGGGTTGCCGGTGACCGGTACAGGGTTCACCGCGGTCACGCCGAAGGGCGTGTCGACGGTGTTCGGCCAGAACGGGGCGGCCTTGGCGGCGACCATCCCCGCGCTCGACGACGACTCAGATAACGACGGACTCTCCGACTACGAGGAAGTCACGATCACTCACACCGACCCGATGGATCAGGACAGCGACAACGACACGCTCAGCGACTCGAACGAGCTGATCGCCGTCGTTGGCTCGTCGTGGCCGAATCGAGCCTTCATCCAGGTCTCGGATCCGCTCGATCCGGACAGCGACGACGACGACCTTCCTGATCAGGTTGAATACCCGGGATCGGGGCTCGATACGCAGAGAGCCGCGGGAGGCGTGCCGGACAACGACTGCTCGTACGTCGACGACGACGACTCGGACGACGACGGCCTGCAGGACGGCCACGAGGACCTGGACAAGAACGGCCAGTTCGACCTTGGGACGATCGGAAACACCGGGAGCATCGGGACGGGCGAGACGGACCTCTGCGATCCCGATACGGACGGCGATGGGCTCGACGACGGCCAGGAGGAGTGGCAGCTCGGGAGTGGGTCGACGCTGGTAACGTCCCAGGACAGCGGAACCATTACTCAGACGGTGCCTGCCTTGGATCAGGATTCCGACGACGACGGGCTCTCCGACGGTGAAGAAGTCAACGTCACCCACACCGATCCCCTCGATTGGGACACGGACAACGACACGTTGTCCGACCTGAACGAGCTGCTCGTCACGGGAGGGTTCTGGCCGCAGCGGACGTTCTCGCAGGTGTCGGACCCCCTCGACCCCGATACGGACGACGACGGGCTCATCGACAGCGTGGAGTACAACGGCACGGGGAGCGATCGGTTCCTGCACCTGAGCACGGACGGAGTCGACGACCTGGTGTGCACGTACGTCAATGACGCCGACTCCGACAACGACGGGCTGCAGGACGGCGCGGAGGACGCGAACCACGACGGAGAGTGGTCCGGGATTACCCTCGGGTCGTTCACCACGCAGTCCGTGAGAGCCGGCGACTACTGGGAGACCGATCCGTGCAATCCGGATACCGATGGAGACGGGCTTGGGGATGGTGAGGAAGCGACCCTCCTTGGCGGGGGGCCGATCAGCCAGCGTCCGGCGACCGGTTGGCCGAGCGCCGAGACGGCGCCGGGCTTCGACACGGTGACCCCGGAAGGGACCTCGACGGTTCCGCCCGAGGGCCCGAACTGCGCCGCCGCGCCGATGTACACGTTCGCTCCAACGCCGGGGGCTGCCATCGACATCACCGTTCCGGCGCTCGACACGGACACCGACAACGACGGGCTCTCGGACTACGAGGAAGTGAACATCACCGGAACGAACGCGCTCGACGCCGATTCGGACAACGACACGATCGCCGACGCCGACGAGCTCGTCGCGACGGGAGGCGCGTGGCCGCAGAGGACCTTCGATCAAGAAAGCGATCCTCTCGACATCAACACCGACGACGACTACCTGTTCGACCCCGTAGAGGGTGAGTGCGGTGCGCCGACGTACACCGGTACAGGGCTTAGCACGACGTACGCCGGGGTACTCGGCGGAGACCGCGACACCGCGTGTCCGTACGTCAACAACGCGGACTCCGACGAGGACGGAGTTACGGACGGGGCTGTTGTTGCCCTTGCTCCTCACGGCGTGACGGACGGCGACGGGGTTGCGCTTCAGTACACGCACTGTGAGGGATTCACGGACGTGACTCCGGCGGGCCCGGACTCCCCTGGAGTTCCCCGAGTTGTTCCGGAGGCCGGTGACGGGGAGTCGTACGACGACCTTGTCTGCAACGTGTGCGACGCGGACTCGGACGGCGACGGCCTGACCGATGGCGAAGAGGTCGGGATCGGGACGAATCCGAGCGACTGGGACACGGACAACGACGGCCGGAGCGACTGGCACGAGCACACAGGCGGCGGTCCGATTCCAACCGACCCGTTCGATCCGGACACGGACGACGACGGCCTTCTGGACTCGGTTGAGGTGTTCGGCTCGAACACGACCAACCCGACGAACGCGGACACGGACGGCGACGGGCTGTGCGACGGCGGAGCGGGAACCCCGTTCATGGTGAGCGGCGACGCGCGCGTCGTCGTGAACCCGCTCTGCAAGTCGTGCGGCAGTCCAGGCCTCGATTCATGTGGCGGGAGCTGCTGCACGGGAGGAGTTCGCACGGGGAGCGCCGGCGGCATCGGCGATCACTCGAACCCATCGGGGTATGGTGAAGACAAGGACGGCGACGGATCGTGGGACCCGGGCGGCAACAACTACTGGGGGAACGTCTACGCGGGCGGCGACGAAACCGACCCGAACCAGTACGACACGGACGGGGACGGCGACGGGGACGGCGTTGAAGTCCTGGCCTTCTCCACATCCCGTCAGAACACGATTCCGACGACCGACCTCTTCGGACGGCCGGTCCTGGTGACGTATCCTGCATGCGGCTGCGAGGGAGGCTGCCTCGATCCGCTCAACCCCGACTCCGACGGCGACGGCCTCTTCGACGGCTACGAGGACCAGAACCACGACGGGAACTTCGACTTCCTGCCGAGCGACTTCGACATCGACACCTCGTCGGTCGAGACGCTGCTGCCGGACCCCGAGGAAACCAACCCTTGCGACCCGGACTCGGATGACGACGGGCTCACAGACTACGAAGAGCGGTACCAGGCCCAGCCGTACGAGTTCTACGCCAACTGGGACAACGATGGCGACGGTCGGTACAACGAAGACCCGTTCGCGGATGGGATCGACGAGGACGGCGACGGCCTCGACGGGGAAGACCCCGTGGAGCTGCCGTACAACGCGACGAACCCGCTCGACTGGGATACCGACAACGACTGGCTGAGCGACGGGGAAGAAGTGAAGTGGGATTGCGTTGCGATCGAGTACACAACGCTCGACAACGACACCGACGGCCTGATCGACGAGGATCCAATTGACGGAGTCGACAACGACGAGGACGGCCTTCTCGATGAGGACCCCGTGGACTTCTGGGTACGGTCGATTCCGATGCTCGATCCGACGATGCGTGACTCCGACTCGGACGGCTACATCGACGGCCTCGACGAGGATCCCTGCAACTCGGAGTTGATCCCGGCGGTCGAGATTCCGGTCCTCGAACCGGTGGATTCGGACGGCGACGGCTTCTCCGACGACGACGAGATCGCCGCGGGGACGCATCCGAACGGCCCCGAGGATCATCCCGTGGCGTATTGCGCGGTGGATGTCGACTTCGACGACGCGATCGACGACCGGATCTGGCTCGAGCCGGGTATGTGCTGCGGCGAAGCCGGCTCGGTCGTCTTCGATCTGGACGCGAACGTCCTGATCGACCTGCGGATCGCCATCACGAGCAAGAGCGTCAAGCACGGCGACTTCGACAAGGACGGCTACGAGGACGACGTCCGCTACACCGTGGAGTACATCCTCAGCAACTACCGGATCGTGCAGCTGCACGGGATTGCGACGATCGACGACTTCAACTGCGACCTCGTCATTGACTGGGTCATCGTGCAGAAGAAGTAGCCCATCGACAGTGTTTCTGAATCTCTATGGCGGGCGCCAGGTTCGACCTGGCGCCCGCTTCTTCCTGTTCGGCGACGCAATCCGTGCGCCTGACGACGGCTGCACCTCGCCCACGTCGACTCGCCCTGGTCTTGCGGGTGTTGTAGACTCGCCAAACACAGGTTCGTCTCTTGCGTAGGGAGGCTTCATGGATGCGCGAGGAAGCGTCGCGGGCCGAGTTGCCTGCTCTCATCAGACGAAGTTCTACGGACTGTCGACGTGCGTCTGGTGTCGAAAGGCGCGCCAGCTCCTCGAGGAACTTGGCGTGCCCTTCGAGTACGTCTACGTCGATCTCGTGGCCGGGCAGGAGCGGGACTCCGTGGTTGGGGAGTTGGCTCGGCTCGACCTTGGAGAGACGTTCCCGACGCTCGTGATCGATGGGCGGACGTGCATCGTCGGGTTCAAGCCGGACGAGATCCGCCGGGCGCTTCTCCCATGAGCGACGCCCCCTCTTCGTCCGTCGATGCCGTGCGAGCGCAGCTCGAGCGAGACGCCGAAGGCGCCGGATACCACCTGAACCCCGACACCCGGTTTGTCCGCGATCTGGTCGACGGGCTTCTCACGAACAGGCGGCGGTACGGATACCTCGCCTGCCCGTGCCGGCTCGCGACAGGGATTGCCGACGAGGACCGCGACATCGTCTGTCCGTGCGACTACCGGGACGCCGACCTCTTGGACTGGGGGAGCTGCTACTGCGGCCTCTACGTCTCCGACGAGGTGAGGCGGGGACAGAGAGCGCTCGCGCCGGCGCCCGAACGGCGTCCGGCGAAGGCGCTGCGCACGCCGCCCCAACTGCTGGGATCGTCGCGAAGACTCGAAGGCACGGTTCCGGTGTGGCGCTGCCGGGTGTGCGGCTACCTGTGCGGTCGCGAGCGTCCACCGGCGGTCTGCCCGATCTGCAAGGCGACGGCGGACCGGTTCGAGCCCTTTCGGTAGGCTTGGCGGTCGGCTCGATGCCGCGAAAGCGCTGTCAGGGACGAGAAATCCGACGGTCGTAGGCGCACGCTCGAGCCCCGAGTGGTACACGCCCAGACCACAGGGCCTTCACAGACCCTTCAACTGGGCGACGTACCTTTCTTGATGTACGAGAGCTAGGCAACACTCACACTCCTAGTCGAGAGGGTCCAGGGCAAGAGGGGAGTCCTGGACCCTCTGCCTTTGTAGAAAACGCCTCGTCCCGCCGGCCTTGCTCCACGGACCCGCCGCGGGCGGGCGCTCAGTTGCTGGTGGGCGCACTCGGCGGGCGTTGCTTCGAGTAGATCGCTCGGAACTTGCCCGACGGCTCGACGGGCAGGTCCTCGACGAACTCGATCTCGACCTGGAGATCTGGATCGAGGCGCCGAAGCGATGCCGCGATCCGCTCGGCGATGGGCTCCCGGCTCTCGCGCTTCTGGATCACACGCACGCGGAAGCGGCCGTCCTCCTCCTGGACAACCTGATAGCGTCGCACAGCGTAGCCGGCAGCGTCCTCGCCAAGGGTGGCAAGGGCGATCAGGCTGTCGACGCTGCGGGGAGAAATCCGGCGACCGTCCGTCGTCCAGAGGTAGTCGCCCTCGCGGCCTTCGATCGGAGACAGAGACGGGCCACGGTGCCCGCAACAGCAGGGCTCTTCGGCTTCGGGCAGCAGGGCGGCCCGGTCGCCGAGCTCGTATCGGATGAACGGCATCGTCCAGTTGTAGAGGTTCGTCAGCACCACGCGGCCTGCGACTCCCGGCGCGCAGCGCCGGCCGTCAGCGACCACCTCGACGATGCAGGCGTCTGTGTTCACGTGCAGAAGCGTTGGGTTGTCAGGGCACTGCCACGCTACGTTTCCCACTTCGTCGCAGTTGTAGTAGTCAACGACCCTGCAGTGGAATACCTCCTGCAGATGCGCCCGAGTGGCCGCGTGCAGCACCTCGCCGCGCGAGACGACGAGGCGCGGAGCGACCACGGCTCGGTCCTCTTCCAGGCGGTCGGCGAGGATCTCGAGGCACGACGGTGGGCCGGTGATCACGTCCGGCCGCGCAGCGATTGCTCGCTTCGCCTGTTCGGGCGGCGGCATGAGGCGGGGGATCCGGACGACGCGCGCGAAGAGAAAGTTCTGCCCGAGCCCTCGACGCCGCAGCGCCACTTCCCCGGTACCGACCTCGGCGATCGTGAAGGGAATCGGGAGCCGGGCATTCCGGCGGATCGCCTGAAGGAGAAGAACTCGGCGGTAGAGCGACTCGGCGTGGCTCATGAAGATGTCGATCGGCGTCCCCGTCGTTCCGCTCGTCTGGGCGCGACGGCACGCCGCGGGATCGGTCCCGGCGCGGAGGTAGTCGGCTTGACGCGCCGACGCGAGCGCCTGTCGATCCGAGAGGGGAAGGCGCTCAAGGTCGGCGACGCTCCGAATCATGCCCGGGCGGACGCCGGCGGCGTCCATCCGCGCGCGGAAGAGGGCGACGTGAGCGTAGGCATCGTCCACCAGCCGTCGAAGCGCCGCATCGATCCCGCGCCGCCTCTTGCCGAGCGCGAACCGCCTCGGATCTCCTCTCCATCGCGGCATCCCGGTGACCCGCCTCCCGCGTCCGACCTTCTCGGCTCATAGTATGAAAGGCCAAGTGCGGCCCGCCAATCCGCGACGGCGGGCTTGGACCGGGTTGGATCGCAGGACCCGAAGCGTCAGTCTCTCTCGGCGGTCCGAGTGAACCGGACTTCGAGGAAGTCGGTGAGCGCACGGTACCCCATGCGCTGGTAGATGCGGTTCGACGTCGGGTTGTCGAGGTTCGTGAACAGCGTGCAGAACCGCCTTCCTGACTCGAGAATCCGTTGACTGAGAGTCGCGACGCATGCCGATGCGTATCCGTGCCCCCTCTTTCCCGGGGGCGTGTAAACGAGGCTCACGGAGCCGCCGTGCGGCGTAGCCCGTGTCGACGCGGCCATGGAGACAAGGCCTCCGTCGTCCCAGACGAGAAGCGTGCGGGCTGCGAGGTGGCGAGCGACGAGCGCGATCGCGTCGCTCGCCGGCGAACTCGGGATCGCCTCGGCACTGAACGCATCGACCCATCCCGCAAGCAGCTCCGCGTCGGCGATGTCGGCCCACCTTGCCCGTCCGGGGACACCAACGGGGTGCGTCACATCCGTGAGTTGATAGAGGCGCTGCCGCATCGTGACCCTATGCCGGACGCGTTGGGACGCCGACCACCACTCGGCGAACCTGAGACCGGTGTCGCTCTCCGCGTTCACGCCGGGAAGGTCCGCCTCGCCGACCGCGAGGTGCTCGGCGATCGGCTCCCAATCGGAGATTGCCCCTCGCCCGAGGAGGAGGTTGTACGGCGGGGTGCGCACGGCGGTTGCCGTCACGGCGCTCCCGTCGTCGACGCACGCGAAGAACGGCGGTGCGTTCCCGTACCGTCGACCGTCTCGCACGCTGGTGGCGACGCCGAGGAGAAGAGCGTTCTCGGCCTCGTGAGCGAGCAGGCTCGGTCCGGCGATGTCGAGGAACGCCGCGGCGTCGCCGAACACCCGCAGCGTCACGCCGCGCGCTCCTCGAGGAGGTCGACGTACGCGCAGGCGACCCGATCCTCCGCGGGCACCCCGAGCCGGTCCAGGAGTTCGTCGGCGATCGCTGCGCCCTCTTCGCTCTCCATCGCGTCCTCGAGGACAACCTCGAGCTCGAGGAAAGAACCCAAGCCCTCGACGTCGTCGAGGTGAATGCGGGTCCGCCCCGCGAGGTAGAGGGTGCGCCGCTTACGGACCACGGCCCGAATGCCGCACGCGCGGGCGAGCAGGTCGCAGAGCGTACCCGGATCCTGCGTTCGGTGGACGAAGTACTCGGACGTTGTCGGTCCCGCCTCGTCTCGTCGGCGATAGTAGATGAGCTCCCCGCGTCCGTCCGGGAAGGTGCGGAGTTTGAAGCGGCCCTCGGGAATGCGGAAGAACGTGTCCTCTTGATCCAGAAAGACGGCGGGGGCGTCGGAGAGGCGCTCGGCGCGCCTTCGAACCGCCTCCGGGTCCCTGAGTCGAGCCTTGATCTCTACGTTGCGCGGCACTTGCCCTCCCTTCCTGAGCGTGCGGCAGCGGCGCGCCGCACGCTCCTCGATGTCGAACGACTACCGGTTGCCGCGAATCACGGCCCACAAGAGAATCCCCGCCAGGGCGGCCAGTGCCGCCAACGTCGCCCAAGGAATGCGACGCTCGGGCTCGCATGGAAGGAAGAACGAGTCGAGGAGCTCGCTCGGAGTCAGAGCAAACGTCGTCTCGCTCGCCTCGGCGACCGAGACGACGTCGACGGAGATACCCTTGCGAGCGGTCGACACGCGGGCGTAGAAGTTGCGGCCCTCGACGGCGACGATCGAACCGTCGACCCGCTTCGGCGCGAGGCCGCGGGGCACGGCGCCGCCCCCGCCCACGACGAGGTAGGTGATGCCGTCCTTCTCGATCCGCTCGTAGTTGTGGGCGTGGCCGTTCAGAACGACGTCGACGCCGGTCTTGACGAAGATCGGGTGGTAGATCTTCTCGTACCCGTATCCGCTTCCGTGGTACGCGTCGGAGGAGTAGACCGGGTGGTGGAAGATCACGAACTTGTGGCGCTCCGGCCCCGAGAGTTCCTTTTCGGCGTACGCCTGCTGTTCCAGGATGCGATCGGCGCGGCTGGCGCTCGTGTCGAGGCCGACGACAACGAGATCGCCCCAATGGAGGGCCCACCACCGCTCGTCGTTCTGCCCGGCGCCCGGTGGATGGGGGAACGCGTCGTAGTACGAGCGGGAGTTCTTCTCGTGGTTTCCGAGCACGGGGATGAACGAAGCTTCGAGGAGCATCGGCTCGAACGAGGAGAACCAGTAGTCCCAGTAGTCCCCGGCGGGCGACTCGACGAGATCGCCGGCGTGAAGCACGAAGTCGAAGGGCGCACTGTCGGCGTCCGCGGCGATCGCGCCGCCCACCGCCGCGAGGCGGTTCTCTCCTTCCCATTGCTGCTGAGTGTCCGAGAGCACGGCGAACCGCACCGGATCTCCGGCCGCGGGCGCCGTGCGGAATCGGCCCATCGGACTCACGTACGTCTCCGAGCCGCTCTGGACCGTAGCGCGGTAAACGTACGCTGTGGCCGAGGCGAGACGGTCAACCAGGACCTCCGTCCCGGCGCGATCGCTTGACGGAACCGGAACGTCGATCACCCGCTCGAACGTCGCGCTCTTGGCGTACGCGGCGGAGGAGGCGATCTCGACCTTCCCGGCCATGGGAGGCGACCCCGTCCACGAGATGACGATCGAATCCGCGGAGGGCGCGCCGGAGTACGGGCCGCGATCGAACGGGCCGGCCAGAACGGCTACGCCCAGCGAGACAACGAGAAGGCCCGCACCGACAAGGCGCCTCATACCCCACCTCCAGGTCCGAGAGCGTACAGCGCCTGGTGGGGCGGGTCCAACAGCAGGTCGTCGGGGCCGCAGGGCGACCGAGTTGAATCCTCGCCCTCGGCGGCTATCATCCGAATCTGATGGATCTGATGATTCAGAGTTGACGGGAGACACGCCATGCCGAAGCGACGAGCAAACGAAGCTGTCGACGCCTGCGGCGAGTGCTGCCACGTGCAGGCGCTCGTCCGAATCGACGACCGGGGACAGATGGTGCTTCCGAAGGACGTCCGAGAGCGCATGGGGCTGCGAGGCGGCGACAAGCTGGCTCTCTCGGCACTTGAGAAAGGCGGCCGGGTCTGCTGCCTCGTGCTGACTCGAGCGGACGACCTGGGGGCCGTCGTGAAAAGGATTCTCGACGCGGCAACCGGCGAAGGAGAGCGCGAATGAACGACGACGGCTTGCGGAAGGCGGTTCGAACACGGTACGGCGAGCGAGCGAAGGGCGGGAGCTGCGACTGCTCCTCGTCTCGGTCATGCTGCGGAGGGCGCGAGTCGGGGAGTGAGAGAATCGGCTACAGCCAAGACGAGCTTCGTTCGGTCCCGGCGGGTGCCGACCTCGGCCTCGGCTGCGGGAATCCGACCGCGATGGCGTCGCTTCGAGAGGGTGAGGTCGTTCTCGACCTCGGGTCCGGCGCCGGCATCGACTGTTTCCTCGCGGCGGAGAAGGTAGGTCCGACGGGGCGTGCGATCGGCGTCGACATGACACCCGACATGATCGACCGGGCAAGGGAGAACGCGCGCAAGGAGAAGGTCGCGAACGTCGAGTTCCGCCTCGGTGAGATCGAGCACCTGCCCGTCGCCGATGCGTCAGTCGACGTGATCATCTCGAACTGCGTCGTCAACCTGTCGCCCGACAAGCCGCAGGTCTTCCGAGAGGCGCACCGGGTGCTCAGACCAGGCGGCCGGATGTTCCTGTCCGACATCGTGCTCTTGAAGGAACTTCCGCGCGCCGTGCGCGAGTCGATCGAGGCCTACGTCGGCTGCGTCGCGGGCGCGAGCCTGAAGGCCGATTACCTTGGCGCCATCCGTGCCGCCGGGTTTCGCGACGTCGAGATTGTGAAGGAGACGAGCGCCGAGGCAGCCTTCGTCGTAGATGGACAGGAAGTCGACCCCGCCGACCTCGGCCTGACTCCGGAGACGGCCGTCGACATCGCCGCCTGCGTCGCGAGCATTACCGTGAAGGCGGCAAAGAGGACGTAGCGCCGGCGGCAAAGGCGCCAAGCGCGCACGGAGGCACAAATGGACGGAGCCGCTAGCGGACGGAGCCGCAAGTGGACGGGGTGCGGGGCACAAACGCGCACGGAGCCGCAAATGGACGCAGTGCGGGCCGCAAATGGACGGAGTGCGGAGGGTGCAGTGCGGGCCGCAAGGTGAACGGAGTGCGGGCGGCAAGTGCACGGTGTGCCGTGTGCCGAGCGGCAAGTGGACTGTGTGCCGAGCCGTAGCGAGTCCTTACGACGTGCGGCCTTGAACGCCGCGCGGTGATCCTCGATACTGCCTTCCATCTCACGGCGCCTGCGGCTGCCGCGGCGCACTTCTCGGTGAGGTCCCTGCTTTCGAACTGGCAGGACAAGGAGAGGAACCCAGGTGTAGCTACCTACGCGCTCGTACGGACCGGGTTGTAGGACGGACCGGAAGGCCGCGACCAGCTGCGTCTGGGCTTATCTCTCGTTTCTGGATTCCACTCGACTCGCCTGTTGGCGCGGTCCCTCTTCCCGTCCCAAGACGAAGAACGTCTTCGGTCCGCACCTGCCGCCGACGCGGCGCGGACCGATGGCTTGCACGAGAAAGCATGAAAGGACTGAGTGGATGAACCTCGACATGCGTACGTACCGAGACGACAACGACATCTGGAGAATTCGCGAGTTCCTTCGCGAAGTCTACCTCGCGAACGATCGGCGAGAGCATTCGTGGCACGTTGGGCGCTTCGACTACTGGCGGTGGCACACGGTGGCAAATTGCGGGCAGAGTCTCGACAACCTCTTCCTCTGGGAGACTCGAGACGGCGAGATCGCCGCGTTCCTGACGACGGAAGGCGGCGGCGACGCCTTCCTGAACGTCCATCCGGAGGCGCGGACGGCGTCGCTGGAAGACGAGATGGTGGCCGTCGCCGAGAAGCACTTGACCGTCCCGTGTACCGGCGGACCCTCCCTCGTCGTCGCCGCCTGTGAGGGGGACACGCTGCGGGAGGACG
>Ga0209079_10000208_pt1 | contig 27042 bp, 31 predicted proteins | sample PPLLaktember2015_2_FD_187259 | JGI IMG/M metagenome (GOLD analysis project Ga0209079, IMG submission 187259) | Freshwater sediment microbial communities from Prairie Pothole Lake near Jamestown, North Dakota, USA - PPLs Lake P7 Core (6) Depth... | ecosystem: Environmental > Aquatic > Freshwater... | reverse complement strand
CGTGGGGTCGCGGCTCCGTCCATTAGGCGCCGCCACTTCGCCCATCTGGCGCTCGCCAGTCCGTCCGTTAGGCGCTCGCCCCTCATCGCAGCCTTGGGTAAGCTCTTCACAACCCATGACCCGTCGATCGTGCGCTCATCTCGAGACGCTTGACGCCGACCAGTTCGGCGAACCCGGCACCGGCGCTGTCTACCTCCTACGCGGGGAGCAGACCGCGCTCGTTGACTCCGGCACGGCGCGCAGCGCCCCTCGGCTCTGCGCCGCCCTTCGCAGCGTGCGGCTCGACTGGATCCTCCTCACCCACGCCCATCTGGATCACGCCGGAGGAGCCGGCCTTCTGGCCGCCGATCACCCCGAGGCGACCGTCGTCGCTCATCCGCGTACGCTCCCGCACCTGGCAGACCCGACGCGGCTCGAGGAGGGCGTGCGGGCGGCGAGCCCCGACCTCTTCCCCTACTACGGACGTCCGACGGCGATCCCCGAGGCTCGATTGCGCGCTTGCGCGGACGGCGAGACGCTCGATCTCGGACGAGGCGTGGTGCTCGACGCGGTCTACTCCCCTGGACACGCTTCGCACCACGTCTGCTGGTTCGAGCGCGGAGAACGAGTCTTGTTCGCGGGCGATGCCGTCGGCCACCACGACGTCCCCGTCGACCTGCCGCTGACCGTGCCGCCTCGCTTCGATCTCGAGAAGGGGCTTGCGACGCTCGCCGCGCTGCGGGCTCTCGAACCACGGACGATTGCGTTCGCTCACTTCGGACTCGCCGACCGCGCCACCGACCGACTGGTCGAGTACGCGAAGACTCTCGAGCGGTGGATCGGGCGAGTCGCCGCACTGCGGTCCCAGATGACGGACGACGAGGTTGTCGACTGCATCTTGTCGGAGCCGCCCTACGCCGAAATGCCTTTCGTGGGCCGGCACGTCGCCCGTCTCTGCATCGCGGGAGCGCTCGCGTCGCTCCCGATCGAGGCTCCGTGATCCTGTCGGTCGCCCTTCCCATCCCCGTCGAGTCCACGTTCGACTTCGTCCTCCGCGACGAGCTTCCCCCCGAGGCCGCCGTCGGCCATCGTGTGCGACTTCGCCTTTCCGGGAAGGAGATGTGGGGCGTCGCCGTGGCTGTCCGCGCGGAGGGTTCGGAGGCCGAGTCCCTGGAGCCGATCCTCGAGGTAGCTCCGGCTCCCGCCTACCCGGCCGACCTACTCGACTTCTGCGCCGCGGTCTGCCGCGACACCTGTGCGCCTCTTGGAGTCCTCCTCAATCGAGCACTTCCCCGTACCGCCCGCCGAGCCCCGGCGCCGCGCCGGATCGCCCTCGCCGCGTCCCTTCCCGAAGTGCTGTCCTACATCGAACGCGTGCAGCGCCGTGCGCCACGCCAGGTCGCCGCGCTGCGCCGCCTCCTTGCCGTCGAAGGCCCCCTTTCTGAAGCCGAGGTCGGCCTGCCCCGCGGCTCGGTCGATCGTCTCATCGGGGCGGGGCTCCTCGCCGTCAGCGGAGCGCCGACGTCGCCCTCGTTCGAGGCCGCCTGGCCGGCGGACTGGCCGCGACGCGGACGGGTTCTTCTCCAAGGCGAAGACCGGACGGCGGAGTACGGCCGTCTGCTCGATGGAGCCCTCGCCGAGGGGCGGCAAGCCCTCGTCCTCGTCCCAGAGATCCTCCTGGCCCATCGGATCCACCGGCGGCTCTCCGTCGGCCGTCCGAGCGGCCTCCTCTACCACAGCGGACTCGCCGAGGGCGCGCGAGGGACCGCCTGGGAGCGCGCCGCCGACGGTTCCGCCTCGTGGGTCGTGGGGACCCGCTCCGCCGTCTTCCTCCCGTTTCGCGACCTCGGCCTCGTCATCGTCGACGAGGAACAGGACCCGTCGCACAAGCAGTCGGACATGCTTCCCTACTTCCACGCCCGTCGCGCCGCCGAGATGCGGATGGCCGACGGCCTCGTCGTGCTCGGCAGCGCGGCGCCGTCTGTCGAAACAGCGCACGCCGCCGACCGCGGCGCGATCGCCCGCAGGGCGTCTGACGCCGCACCCCGCTCCCGAGCCTGGGAGTTCGTTGTCCCGGAGGCCCCCACGCGCCTGCTCTCGGCCGACCTGCTCGACGACATCGCACGGACTCTCGAGAGCGACCGCCGCGTCGTGGTCGGGGTCCCGCGGCGCGGGTACTTCCCCGTCGTCGTGTGCCGCTCGTGCCGACGGCCGGTTCGCTGCGACGCGTGCGGCACGAACCTCACGGTCGGCGAGCGAGGGCACGGAGCCGCCTGCCCGGTCTGCGGGCGCGTCCCGGCTCCGGTGCGCTGCGGCCACTGCGCGTCGACGGACGTCGCCTTCGTCGGGTTCGGAACGCTTCGGATCGAGGAGGAGCTGAAGGATCGCTTCCCGAGGGCAGACGTCCTGCGGATCGACGCCGACGCCGGAGGCGCGCGGAAGCTCGCCGACGATCTTCTCGTTCGACTCGAAGACACGGCCGACATCGTCCTCGGCACGGCCATGCTGGCGAAGGGTCCGCCGCTCGCCCGCGTCGGTCTGGTTCTCGTCCTCGACGTCGATCGTCGCCTGGCTGTTCCCGACTTCCGTGCCCGCGAGCGAACGTTCCAGTACCTGACGAACGTCGCGGCCCTCGGCGGGGAGGCCCGCGTCGTCGTCGTGACACAGGCCCCCGACCGTTCCGTCTTCCGGTACGTCCAGTCGGCGGACTACGACGGCTTCGTGCACTCGGAGCTCGCCGATCGGGAGGCGTTCTCGTACCCACCCTTCGCGCACCTCGCCCGCGTCGCCCTCACGCGCGCCGACCGTGGGCGCCGTGAGGCCGACATCCTGCGCGTCCGCCGGGAGTTGGCCGCCACCCCGGTTCGCGTTCTTGGTCCCACGCAGGACGCGAAAGACGCTCGCCGTGCCGTCTTCCTCCTGAAGGCCGACAGCCGGGACTCGATTCTGGGCGCGTGTCGAAGTCTTCTCGGCACGGAGTTGCCGGTCCAGGTCGACGTGGACCCCGAGCGCCTCTAGACTCCCCCACCGGCAGCCGACGACCGCAGAGGTCGCGGAGTGCGCAGAGGCCGCTCAGGCCCCGGTACCGAGACATCGGGTCTTACGGAGCCTCGGGAAGCACCCCTGTCTCGTCCGAGAAGCCTCCGTCCCCAGCATCTCCTCTGCGGCGCTCTGCGCTCTCTGCGGTGAGAGCCACCTGACGCTCGCACTCTAGGGCCGCTTCGGCATCCAAGGTTCTACACGTCTAGCTCACGTGGATTTCGATGATGTCGCCATCGGCGAGCCGGTGATCGGAGGGAACCTGCTGGCCGTCGAACCGCCCCGATCCCCAGACCCGGACGTACTTCAGGTGGTCCGCAAAGTCGCGGTGCACCGTACGCACGGCGTCGAGCACGGTGGCTCCTACGGGGAGCGTGTACGGCTCCTCGAGGTCGGGCTTCTTCCCCGGCAGCTTGGTATAGACGCGGAGCACGTGGAGCGCGTCGAAGATCATCCGTCGGAAGCTGTCGAGCCCCTCGCCGGAGACGACCGACGTCACGACGCCCGGGAACGGCAGTTCCCCAAGAAGCTCATCCGCACCCGGCAGGGCGTCGGCCTTCGTGAGCGCGATCCGCGTCGGAAGGATCCGGACGCGCTCCTCGCCCGCGGCCCTCTCCGCCGCGAGCTCGAGGTGGCGCTCGGAGAGCATCCGTCTCAGGTCGCCGAGGTACTCGTCGAGAAGGTCGATCTCGTCGAGCGGCAGGACGAGGACGACGATGTCGGCCGCTCGGATGAGGTTGTAGACCCACGGCTCGGTGTACTCGTCCGACAACGGGGGAAGGTCGACCAGCTGGATCCCCACGTCCTCGAACTTCATCATGCCGGGAATCGGGACCAGCGTCGAGAAGGGATACTCGGCCACCTCCGGCTTCGCGTTCGTCAGCGCGGCGACGAGGCTCGACTTCCCGCTGTTCGGAGGGCCGACGAGGACCGCTTGCCCCGCGCCCTCCTTGGGAATGTTGTCGTGCCCGGAGCTGTGCCCCTTCTTGGCGCGGATGTCGGCATCGCCGAGACGGGCAATCTTCCGCTTGATGTCGGCCCGCATCTTCTCGGTCCCCTTGTGCTTGGGGATCGTCGACTGCATGTCCTCGAGCGCGGCCAGTTTCTCCTCGTTCGTGGTCGCCTTGAAGAAGCGCGCGCGCGCCTTGATGAACTCGGGGGTCAGGTTCGCCGGCATCGTCCGTGTCTCCTCCGGTCTAGGGTACGCGCGGGGGCGCCGAGCTTCAACGGACCGGCTACTCGTTGTGCGGGATCGAGATGGTGCTCCCGCCGATGAACTCACGCACGACGGCGTCGCCCGGAATCAGCGAGAGGTCGCGCGTCTGAGCAAGCGTCAACCCCTGCACCGAGTCGAGCAGGTGCGTCACACGCCGGTGGCGGATCTGCGCGTCGAGGAAGGACGGGTATGCCTTCAGGTCTCCGACCGTCGGCCAGATCCCGTCGTCACCGATGAAGAACGGCTTCAGCGCCGGCAGGTCGAACGGCATCCCGCCGTTCAGCACGCAGTCCGCCATCCCTTTGAGCGGGATGATCGAGAAGAGTTCGCCCGCCCGGACGTAGTGCCAGTGAAGGAGCGTCGCGAGCGGCGGGTGGTTGCGGTGATTGACGTCGCGCAACATTCGGCGAAGCAGCCGCACGTCCTCGAACCGCGTGAGCCGTCGGTCGCTGCGATCGCCGTGGTAGAGGGGCATCATCGGGTTCGGTTCGTAGAGGGGGTTCATCGCCTCGATGTAGACCCGGAAGATGACCTTCGGATCGATCCCCGCGGTGATCGGCGGGTAGAACCCGTGCAGGCAGTCGAGGAGCAGGATCTGGTCCTTCTCCCGGCAAACCGGCTTGAGCGCCGAACGGCGCCCCTCCTTGAAGCTGTACACCGGCTTCTCGATGGCCTTCCCTTCGAGCAGCGCGCGCAAGTGCTCGTTCATCAGTTGAATGTCCAGCGCCTCGGGGGTCTCGAAGTTCCGGTCGTCGATCCAGTCCGTCGGGTGCTCGATCAAGGACCAAAAGTAGTCGTCGAGGTTCAGCATGAGGAACCGCAGTCCGGCCTTCTCGAGCCGCTGGGTGAGCTTCACCGTGGTCGTCGTCTTCCCCGACGACGACGGCCCGCTGACCCAGATCATCTTGAGCTGGTCGCCCTTCTCGATGCGGGCAACCACCTTCCTCGCGGCCTCGTCGAGCGATGCTTCGTACCGTTCGAGCGAATCCGAGACGAGCCGCGCGAGCCGTCCGCCTCGGACGATGTCGTTCAACCCCTCGACGGTGTCGCAGTCGTGCTCTCGATTCCAGGCAACCCACGGCTCCATCTGCTCGGGCGGGTAGCCGTTGCGGACGAACTGCGCCTCGGGAATCGCTCCCTCACGCACCCAGTGGTGCCCCCAACGGAAGCACGTGTACGTGTCGGCGACCTTCGTGAAGCCGTTGCTGCTGAGCACGTGGAGAACCACATTCTGGATCTCTTCGACCGTCGGCGGGAAGTTCGACACGTGGTGGCGCTCGTCGGCGTTGAGGCAGACCACAACCAGGTCTGACAGAAACTGAGCGATCCCCTCGTCTGTCTCGCCGGCCGCGAAGATGCGGTCGTTGATCCCCGGCAGGTAGTCCTGCTCGAATCCTCCGACCGACGTCGAGGCGCGGAGAATCACACGGACGATGCGATCTTGATCGAACGCGACCAACGCGTGGTTCCGCTTGCGGATCTTGCCGATCTTGTTGACGACGGCCATGGCGCCGCCATTATACCGGCAACCGGCTTCCGAACGAAGATGGCGCGCTCTCCCTCGCCGGAGTGCGAGACACGGAGGCCGCTAGAGGGCGCCCGAGATGAGGAAGAGAGATCCCACCGAGGCTTCGATCCACGGGCACAGGCGCATCGGCAGCGACTTCGTCCACGCCTTGGTGAACGCGCCGAGGATGGCGCTCGCGAAGAGCAGCCCCACGCAGGCGTCGACCAGGGTCGTCTCGAGCCTCCCGCCGAACGAGCCGTAGTAGGTCACCAGCCCCACCAACGCTCCGACGAACAGGAGCGTCATCCCCTCGAAGATCCACGTAGCGACGACGATGCGTCGATTGTCCCTCGAGGTTTCCCCGAACCCTCGGACGATCGAGCGCACCGGCACAAGATGAGCGATCCCCCACGCGAGGAGCACGAGACACCCGGCGACCCGCAGGATGAGCGGCAGCATAGGCCTCCTTCCGACGGCGTTCACGACGCCGACGCTCTCCACCCTACAGGATCGGGACGCGCCAAGAGAAAACGGGCGCACGCCGCGAGGCGCACGCCCGTCCATGTCTACGGATCGCTCGATGACGTCTACTCGACGCGCGTTCCGGCCGCCGCCTTCCGGCCCCCGAGCGGGACTCCCGCCGCCTTCAGGACGTCGTAGATCTCCTCTGCTTGCCACTGCCGGCAGCCGTCGAGAATCACCGCCCTCGGGTTGTCAAGCAGCCACTCGTCGTGCAACGCCTCGAGGTCCCTCAGGTACTCGAGCGGAATCGCCGTCTCCTCGTTTCGCCCGCGGCACGTGATCCGGTCGTGGCAGACGTCGGCCGGAGTGCGCAGGTAGACGATCTTGTCCGGTTCGGCACACCAGTTCGCCTGGAGCCAGTCCCACAGCTTGCAGTACAGCTGCCACTCCGTCTTCGACATGAGCCCTGTCTGGAAGCAGTTCTTGGCGAAGACGTAGCGGTCGCAGTAAATCGATCGCTCGAGGACCACGTCCGAGTGGTCGGTCATCGCGAGAACCTCCGTCCACGTCTTCGCTCGCGTCGTGAACGCCGCGAGCTGGAACGTGAACGCCCAGCGATGCGCGTCGCGATAGAAGAGATCGAGGAGGTTCTCCTCGAAGTCTTTCTGCCAAGCACCTACGGGCTCCTCGATGAAACCGAACAAACCCGATTCCGCCAGTCTTCGCCCCACCGTGCTCTTGCCTGCTGCGATGTTGCCTTCAAAGAGAATCATGGTTTGTTGCTCCCGCACACGCCCCCCCTTGTGGACGAACCCTTCTTCGTTCACCCGAACGGCCCGGAACTTCCCCTCACGAAAGGTGGCGGGATCCCCTCGCAGATCTCCCACCCGTGCGACCATCCTACACCTCCCGCCTTCCGGGGCGAAAGCCGCGCATCCCCCGCGGAGCCCGGCGAATCAAGCATTGCGACGCCGTTCCCGGAACGTCCCCCGACGCGACCCGACAGATGTCCTGGGTGAGCGGTGTCTTTTCGAAACCTCGGACTCTCGTTGGGCGTGAACAGCAGGACGTGTGTCGCGCATGCGCTTCGGCGACGACCGCCCTACAATCCGCCCAACTCAGGAATCAGAAGAAGGGACTCGTGAACAGGGACAACGGAAAGGGCGACCCGGCGTTCGACGCTTCCATCCTCGACGTACTGCGTACCGGCGTACGAATCACCCGCGGCAACCCCCGCCTTGCGCTGCGGGCAGTGCGCCTGCTCCGCGGCCAGCAGCGCGCCGCCCGGCGCCGGAGCCTCGAGGAAAGCCTGGGGCTCCACGTCCCTCCGTTCGTCATCTTCAGCGTCACGGGAGCCTGCAACCTCGCCTGCGCCGGCTGCTATGCGAGCATTCTCCATCGCGCCGCTCGTCCGGAGATGAGCGACGAGCGCGTCGGAGCTCTCTTCCGTGAAGCGCGGGACCTCGGCGTGTCGGTGATGCTCCTCGCCGGAGGAGAGCCGCTCTTGCGTCGCGCTCTCCTCGACGACGTCCTCGCCGCGCCCGAGATCCTCTTCCTCCTCTTCACGAACGGCTCCCTTCTCGACGACGGCGCCATTCGAACGCTGCGCGGCGCCTCCCACGTCATCCCCGTTCTCAGCATCGAGGGCGGGAAGAACGAGACCGACGCGCGCCGCGGCGCGGGAGCGTACGAGCGCGTCACGGCCGCCATGACGGAGCTTCGCGCCCGCCACGTCGTCTTCGGCACCTCGACGACGCTCACCCGCTCCAACTTCGAGGAAGCGACGGGCGAGGCGTACGTGCGCGACCTCACCCGCCGCGGCTGCCGCCTCTTCTACTACATCAACTACGTTCCCGTCGAACCCGGTACCGACGAGCTGCAACTCGCACCGGACCAAGTTGCCGAGCTTGCACGCCGGCTGACGCAGTATCGCCGCACGATGCCCGCCCTCTTCATCTCCTTCCCAAACGACGAAGTCGCGTTCGGCGGGTGCCTCGCGGCGGGGAAGGGATTCCTCCACATCAACGCCTACGGCGACGTCGAGCCCTGCCCGTTCTCCCCCTACTCCGACTCGAACCTCCTCGAGGTCTCCTTCCGCGAGGCCCTCGCGTCCCCCCTCTTCCGGAAGATTCGGGCCGAAGAGGTCACGTTGGACGAGACAGACGGACGCTGCGCGCTGTGGAAGCGGCGAGAGTGGGTAAAGGGGCTTGCCGAGAAACCCTAGACTGCGTACATGGTCCGATGTCCGCAGTCCGGTGTCTGCGGTCAGGACCGTTCTCCGCACGGAGGCCGCACCCTTTCGACAAACGACCCGCATAACTACCTTCACGCGCGGGTGGAGTGACCATGGACTCCGGACCCCGGACTGCGGACGCTTCTCGCCGATTGCGGACGGAAGAGAGCGCCTGTGCGTGGCTCCATCGAAGAAAGGAAAGAGGCGCTTCGCGAGTAGACAGCTCAGGCCAAGTAGACCTCTAACACCCGCAGAGGCCAGCTTACCGCTGCTCCCTTCCGGGCCTGACGGGGTTCGCCGACATGCGCCGCAGAGGGCTCGACCGTCAACGCCACTTGCTCGTGGACGGACCCTCCCGCCTTTCCCCTCCGGAAACCCTTCGGTTCCACTAGAGCGGGTTCTGGATGTAGGGGACCGCTAGCCCCCCACCTAGCACAGGCGTTGGCGGAGGGGGCGGGATTTGAACCCGCGGTACCCACGAGGAGTACACCGGTTCTCCAAACCGGCGGCTTCGGCCGCTCACCCACCCCTCCAACGACCGTCATTCTAGAGACGCAGGAAGGGGACTTCAACTTCGCGCGTCAGCGCGCCCGCCCGCAGACGCCTTCCGGCTGCTTGATCTCGCGCCGCCCGCCCACTAGGCTCTCGCGGGAGACAACGAGGAGGGCCGATGGCCGTTCGAAGAACCGATCCCTACATCTGGGTCACGTGGCTGACCAAGCTCCTCGCCGGCGAGAGCCAGTGCGAGTGGGCGGCGTGGTTCCGCGCCCACCACTCCGACTACGACCGCCTGCCGAGCGACTTCGACCTCGCCGCGTGGACCGTAGAGCACAACGAGCTCGTGCAGCTTCGCCGCGAGCAGCTCCTCGACGAGGGGTGGCAGGTCTACGTCGAGGACGAGAACGCGTTCAAGCGGATCGGGAAGACGGGGATCGTCGTGTCCGGCAAGCCGGACATTCTCTCGCTTCGTGACGGCAAGGCCATCATTGAGGACTGTAAGACGGGGAGGCCCCGCACCTCCGATCAGCTCCAGGTTCTCGTGTACATGCTTCTCTTGCCCATCGGCGATCCCCGCTGCACGGGGGCGAAGCTCTCCGGACGCGTGACGTATCGATCCGGCGCGATGGAGATCCCCGTGAACTCGCTGGACGCCGTCTTCCGCGCCAAGTTCGTCGAACTGGTGCAGCGCATCGGCGGCGAGAAGCCGCTTGCGAAGAACCCGGTCTGGGCGGAGTGCCGGTGGTGCGACATCGGGCCGGCCGACTGCCTGTACCGCGTCGACCAGCCGCCCGAGTCCGCCGAGGCCCAGACCGACCTGTTCTGAAGACGCCGAACCTGTTCGCGGTTGACATGCTCGCCGCGACCTCGTAGCCTCTTCCCGAACCCGGATGCTCTACTCCAAGACCGCCAAGTACGCCATTCTCGCGCTCGCCGAAGTCTCCCTCCATTCGCGCGGCGACTACGTCTCGACGCGAGAGATCGCCGATGTTGCGTCCATTCCGTACCCTCACTTCGCGAAGACGATCGCTCTTCTCAAGCGGGCCGGCCTGATCGTTACGTCGCGCGGCAAGACGGGCGGCATCCTCCTCGCCAGGCCGGCCGACGAGATCACCGTCCTCGACGTGGTTCTCGCCGTCGACGGCCCGGGCACGCTCAACGACTGCCCCCTCTTCCTCGATCCGTGCGACTGCACGCGCAACTGCTCGCTGCACACGCTGTGGCGCGGGGCGCACGACGCGGTCCTCGCCTTCCTGAAACACACGACCGTCGCCGACGTCGCTGCGGCTCGCGCGAGCGTCGTCTCCTAGGATGCCCGGCTCGGGCTTTGCGGTTGCTTCACGGCCGACGACTGCGGCCGAGATCCTCCGGGCTCTCCGGCCGACGCTATCCACTTCGCCGGAGGCGAGCAGACGTACATGACGACGTACTCGGAGCCCGGCGGTTCGTACATCGGGAAGACGCTCTGGGTCGAGATCACGTGGGAGGACGCCGAGGGCACGCACCGGATCGAGAGCGGCGCCGCGGAGTGCGCCATCTAGCCCCGCGCCCGCCCTTCACCGACATGGCCTAGCGCAGGCGCGACAAGCCTCGCGCCTGCGTGTCTCTCTCTGTACGATGGGGCCACGACAGGGGAGGCGTAGATTGGACAACGAACCAGCGTGGATGGGCTCGCCGGTCGGCGCTCGCACGACGATCAACGGCCGCGAGGTCGACTACTTTCGCGGCACGAGCTACTACGGCCTGCACGGCCACCCGGACGTGATCGCCGCGGCGCGTGACGCGCTCGCGGCGTACGGCGTCGGCACGGCGACGGCCGCGTGGACGCCGGCGCACGCCGAGGCCGTCGAGCGGACGAGCCGCTTCCTCGGAAGCGAGACCGTCACCTACGTGGCATCGGGGTACCTCGCGCCCCTCGTCCTTCTTCAGGCGCTCGCCGAGGACTCCGATACCGCCTTCGCCGACAACGCGTCCCACTACGGCGTCCTGGATGCCCTGCGCGCAATCGGCAAGCCCGTCGTTTCCTTTCGGCACCTCGACCCCGACGATCTCGCGAACCAGCTGCCGCGGCACTGCCGAGCGGGCGAGAGACCCCTCGTCGTGACCGACGGCGTGTTCCCGTCAACAGGGGCGATCGCCCCGCTCTCGGCGTACGTGGACGCCCTGCGCCGGTACCCCGGAGCCATCCTCTGCGTCGACGACGCACACGGCCTCGGCGTCCTCGGCGCCCACGGGCGCGGCACACTCGAGCACCATGGCATCGGGAAAGACGACGTGCGCGTCTGCGGCACGCTGAGCAAGGCGTTCGGCGGCGCGGGCGGCATCGTGCCCGGAGACCGTGCCCTCTTTGCCAAGATTCGGCTCCGGTCCCGCGTCCTTCTCGGCGCATCCTCTCCGTCCGTGCCGGCGGCCGCGGCCTCCGCCGCGGGAGTGCGCATCCTTGCCGAGCATCCGGAGATGCGTCAGCGGCTCTGGGACAACGCCCGTCGCGCGAAGACCGGCCTGCGGGCGCTCGGCTTTGACCTCGACGATACGCCGGTCCCGATCGTCAGCCTCCGGGGCAACCCGTCGATCGACCTTCTGCGCGTCGAGAAGGCGCTCGAGGCGCAGGACATCCTCGTGCACCACTCGCCTCCGCGCGGCTACTCGGACTCGCCCGACGTCGAGACGCTACGCATCGCGATCTTCTCGACCCACACGAAGGAACAGATCGACCGGCTTGTCGACGCCGTCCAGCGCGCCATCTGAATCGCCCGCTCATCATGCGGTCGATTTGTCTCGAACCGGCGTAGCCCAGTAGAATGCGACTGCTTCAACCTCAAGCTAAGGAGGGGGCTATGGCGAAGAATGGTGGTGTGTGCATGGGTGGCGGCAGCTTGGCCGGGCTCGTTTGGTTCGGCGGCTGGCTCTTCACAATGGCGTTTGCGAAGCTGCTTTGGTGGCAGTGCATCGTCGGCCTCGTGATCTGGCCGTACTACCTCGGCATCCTCGCGCGCGGCGCGTAGTGCGCTGCCGCTCGGAGCGCCCCTGCGCTCCGGGCGGCGGTCAACACACGGGGAGACCGTGCGCCCGTCCGATCACGCAGTCTGTGATGGCTTCTCTTGCGGTGACGTCGACCGTCGCCTCCACAGTGTTCCGGCGATCGACGTCACCGCAAACCGTGTCTCCGTCGTCCTGATCTCAGAAGCGGCCGCGCCGCGAGCCACCGACGGCTATTACGAGACGGACGACGCGTTGTTCGCGCGGACGACGCTTCAGGCCTTCCGCGAAGCCGGCGCGAACGTAGCGTCCATCGCAGACCTCCTGAAGCGTGGCGTGTACCTCACGACCGCCGTCAAGTGCGCCAAGACGGCCTACGCCATCCAGACGTCCACGGTGAACGCGTGCTCGCAGCTTCTCGAACGGGAGCTCGCCCTCTTTCCGAATGTACGCGCCATCCTCCTGATGGGAGACGTCGCGATCAAGGCGCTCTGTGCGATTGCGCGGCGGGCGGGAGAGCCTCGGCCGATCCCCGCCGGCTCGACCTACAAGCTCCGCGGCCCCGAGTACACGTGGCGGGGAGTCCGCGTCTTTCCCTCCTACCTGCAGGCGGGCCCGAGCTTCTTCATCGAGGCGTCGAAGCGGCGGATGATCGCCGAAGACATCGCAGCGGCCCTGGCGCTCGTCAAGTGACCGACTGCGGCTTCGTAGCCACCCAGATCATCTCGGGACTGTCGTCCGACAGAGGCTCCCCGAAGAAGTCGCCGTAGGTAGCGCGCACGTCGAGACCGACGCGTCCCATCAAGTGCTCCACCTCGAAGCGGAACAGGCAATGCAGCCGAATCGGCCCGGTCTCGCGCGATTCGACGACATCGCCGTTCTCGTCCAGCTCCTCCCACCGAGTCTCGCAAATGGCGGTCTGAGTCGAACGCTCGTACCTCCACGCTCGCATCGCGCGCACGGTGCGTCCCGTCTTCGGACGCTCGAAGGTCTCCTCCTCCTCGAAGACGCCGCCCTTGGCGCCCACGAGGTCGCCGAGCCACCCCATGTCCTGATGGTCAAGGTGGACGATGAGCATGCCGCCCGGAGAGAGATGCCTCTTCGCAGAGGAGAGGCACGCGACCTGATCGTCCGGCGTCAGGAGGTTGTGGAACGCGTGGCCGGGAATCAGGATCAGGCCGAACGTGCGCTCGAGGTCGAACGAGCGCATGTCCCCCTCGACCCACGATACGTTCGGGACGTCGACGCTCTTCTCCCGCGCGGCTTCGAGCATGGCGCTCGATAGGTCGAGCCCCACGACCTGGACACCCGCGCGCGCCAACCGAAGGGCGACGCGCCCCGTGCCGCAGGCCAGTTCGAGCACGCCTTCTCCGCGGCTCTTCGCCCAGTCGGCCGCATCGGCGTAGAAGCCGATCTCGCCCGGCCAGTCCGGCACCGCGGCGTCGTACGTCTCCGCGTAGTAACCCTTGTCGACGTCGATCTCGCCCCTGTCCACGCCTACGTCCTCCTCCGATCGGTCGTCCGGCGCACCAACTCGATCGCGCCCGACGGGCAGGTGCTGGCGCAGAGGCCGCACCCGAAGCACTTCGGCTCCTCGAACGTTGCGCGGTCCGCGTCCGCCGCCAGCGAAAACGCGCCAAAGGGACACCTCTCCGCGCACTGTCCGCAGCCAACGCACAACGCGACGTCGAACCGGACGACATAGTTCGACTCCACAAACCCGTCGCGGAAGTTGCGACCGCGCCAGTCCTGGAAGGGGCCGCAGCAGCACGGGCAACAGGAGCACACGATGCTGATCTCTTCCCCGGGCTTGTGGTAGGCCATGTGCACGAGCCCGGCGCGGTGCGACCTCTCCAGGACGTCCAGAGCCTCGTCGAGGGAGATTGCGCGCCACCCATCCTTGTCGATGCTCTTCTGCGCTTCCGCGTTGATGCCCAGACACACGTCGAGCGGCCGGCCGCACGCCTCCGCCCCCTTGTCGCGGCGGCACATGCACTCGCCGGCGGCGATCAGCTCCGCCGCCGCGAGAAGCTCCCGCATCTCCGGCTGCGCCAGCACGGTCTCTCTCGCCGTGAGCTCGATGTGCACCGGGATCGTGTGTCCGATGTACTTGGGCTCGGTCCCTCCGCTCGTCTCGTCCGACATTCCTCTCCCTTCCGCACCGCTCGTCGTGCCCTGCGTGCGCCCTAGGGCGTCAGTTCCACCGTCGAGGCTTCGCGAATCAGTCGGGCAATCTCAGGCCGCCGCGCGTCGGCCGCGGACCGGATCGGCACGTATCGCTTCGACAGGCGATCCCCCTCGAGCAGCCCGTCCGGATCGGCCAGCCGTACGCCGTGAATGAAGTCGAGACGCACCGCTCCTTCTCGGACGACGATCTGACAGATCGACCCCTTCACTCGCCCGCCCACCCACGATGTGTGGTACGACAGACCTCCCCAGAGCACCGTCTCCTCGGCGCCGGGCGCCGCCTGGCACACCACCTCTCGCAACGCCATCACGACGGGGCGCACCGCGGGGCTCACATCGTCGAGGAATTGCCGGACAGGGCCGGCGTCCCGCGCTTCACTCAGGGCCGCCAAGGCGCCACCTGATACGCTCCCGTGAAGGAAACCGCGCCGCCGCGCCACCGCCCCCACGCAAGAAGCGCAAGCCAGATCACGAAGAGGCGGAGCTCGACGGGCAGAGCCGCCGGCAAGTCGAAGTGAGCGCGGCTGCTCCACACCCCCTCCGGGACCGCCGTGCCGATGACCTGGTCTTCCTCGAGCAGCCTGATCTCGCGAAACCACGCGGACGGGGATCGAAGGACGAAGCTGCGCTCGCCGAACCGGATCAAGAACGCCCTCGAGAACGCGCGGAGCGGAACGGCTCGAGCGGACAGGCCGTCGGGTCCGCAGAGGCTGATCGAGCCGAAGAACCCGCCGTCGCGCCGGACGCGATACGACGCATCGCCGACGCGGATCCTCCCTCGAGCCAGCCACGTCGACAGGCACACATCCCCGACGCGCCGCCCGTCGTCGTCACGCACCTCGTAGTCCGACGACAGCCCGCGCGGCTCCGCGGTCAGCATGGGTGAGATCCTCCTTCGCCCTCTGGGTTCATCCCCAGAATACACCAACCGCGGCGTCGGTCGCTCTTCTTCGCGCGAACGGAGCGACGCATCCGACACGGAGGAGCGGTATCCTCTCGTCTGGAGGTTCCATGAGGCGGCTCACGTTCTCCATTCTGCTTGCGTCGCTCGGCAGCGGGCTTTGCATTCTGGGGGCGGACCCAATCGCCGCGTCGGGAGGTGCTGACGTGCTCTGCTACGCCATCCAGGATGTGACCGTCTTCAACGTAGAGGCAGGCGAGGCCCGACCCGGGCAGACGATCGTCGTCACCGGAGATCGCATCGCCCGCGTCGGGGACGTCGGCGAAGTGGCTGTGCCAAGCGGCGCTCGCATCATCGACGGCCGCGGGCTCTTCATCATGCCCGGTCTCTGCGACGCCCACGTTCACTTCGTCGACCCGCAGGTCTTCGGACGAGCGATGGTGGCGAACGGCGTCCTCTTCGCCCGCGACACCGGATTGCCGACCGCCGACGCCCTGGCGATCCGAGCAGGCCTCCGAGACGGCGACCTGGTAGGACCAGAGCTGGTCGTCACGGGCGCGATCCTCGACGGCGAGCCGCCGATCATCCCCGCCATCTCGATCGGCGTTGGGTCGCCCGAGGCGGCCCGCTCGGCGGTCCGGCAGCAGGCGGCCGCGGGCGTGGACATGATCAAGGTCTACAGCCGCCTGGATCGGGGCGCCCTCTTCGCGATCCTCGACGAAGCCGACGCGCTCGGCCTCAAGGTTGTCGGCCATGTGCCGGAGTCGGTCTCGATTCGCGAGGCCGCCGCCGCCGGCCTCGCCTCGAGCGAGCACTTCTTCGGGTTCGAGAGACTCATCGGAGAGCTGCTCGGCCTGCCTGTTCGGAGGGAGTACGTCGGAATGGGCGCCGACGCCGGGTATCTCCTTCGGCTTTGCGACGTCGACGCACAGACCATGGCGCGAGCCCTCGGCCAACTCCGCGAGAGCGGCCTCACCGTCTGCCCTACCGTCAACGTGTTCAAGGTGGGCGTCCACACCTCGCAGTTCCAGTCTGGCGAGTTCCCGCTCGCCGAGTACATCTCGCCGACAGTTCTCGAGACGTGGCGAAGCCTGTGGAGTCAGCAGGACGACTTGCCCGACGCCCTATGGCAGGCGTGGGCTCGCTTCGTGGTCGAGTTGCACGCGGCTGGAATCCCGCTCATGGTCGGCACCGACCTCTGCACTCCCGGCTCTCTCCCGGGGTTCTCCGTCCACGACGAGATGGAGCTCTGGCAGGAGGCCGGCATCCCCGCCGCCGATGTGTTGCGCAGTGCGACGCTCGTGCCCGCGCGGTTCATGGGCCTGGACGGCCGACTCGGCACGATCGCCGAGGGCAAGACCGCGTCGATGGTTCTCCTTCGCGCCAATCCGCTCGAGGCCGTCCGCAACGCGCGAGAGATCGAGGCCGTCTTCCTCCGCGGAACGTACTACGACCGAACAGCCCTCGACCGGTTGCTCGCGGAGGCGAGAGACCCAGCGAAGCGCTAGAGGTCTCGGCGGTAGCGCACAACCTCCAAGGGGATTCCGAAGTCACGTTGCTTCGTGACGCCGTCGGGCGCATAGCCCATCGCCTCGTAGAACCGACGCGCCCGGGTGTTCTCAGCGAAAACCCAGAGAATGACGGAGCGGCATCCGCGGGCCGCGAGAATTGCCTCTCCGTGCCGACAGAGCCGCGTGCCAATACCCAGGCGCCAATGCTCCGGCGCGAGGTAGATTCCCCAGATCTCGCCGACGGTCTCCGCGTCGAGGTCGACGTCCCGACATGGCCCGAGCGTGAGGAAGCCGACGACCACACGCTCTTCCTCGACGGCGTAGATCTCCTCCGGGCCCTCGCGCATCGAACGGAGGAAGTTCTCCGCGCCCCTCGCGTAGGAGAGCTTCGCCAGCCTCTCGTTCGGCACAAGGCCCCGGTACGCGGCGCGCCAGGCATCGACGTGCACCTTCGCCAGAGCCGGAGCGTCAACGGGCACCGCGAGACGAACCCTAGTCTCCACCTCAGGCCTCCTCATATCCCGCGTTCTCTCGCCCCGATGGACTCGCGCCGCTCCTTCCGCCAAACACTGCATCCCCGATCTTCGGCCGCACCTCAGCCCAATGAGAAGCAGCCGCATACACGGCAGGGATCAGGGCCTCTCCCCAAGAGCAGCAGCGTTCCGCTTCCAGTAGAGGATCGCAAGCCAGACGATGAACAGCCGAACGCACGGCAGGATCTCCGCCGGAAGATCTGCTTCGATGTGACGGCTAAAGATCCCCCGGCGAGTCAAGCGTCCTACCCTCGTCTCCTTCTCGAACAAGAAGAGTTCACGATCCCACCGAAGCCCGGCCTCGAGGCTGTACTGCCTTTCGCCGTGAGCAATCGAGGCCGGTCTCTGAGGCAGCTCGTCGCGCAGCACCCCATTCGCCACCACAGCACCCGGTTGTCCCAGAACGAATAGAACGCCCAGTACGCGCTCGGTAGACACCGCGTACTCCACGCCGCCCGTCACGACGGCGCCTTGATCTTGCCACGTTGGGTGCCGCAGCTCGCCCACCTCGTTCCCTTGCTCGTCAAGAACCCCATACGTCCGCGAGAACCACCCTCTCCGCGTCACCGTCCAGGTTGCCACAGCCTTACGCCCCCCTCCGGTTCGCGCAGCCGGCCGCCGCGCAGCTAGAAGGCCTTCTGGTACGTGCGCTTCCACAGCATCTCGGCCAGCCACACGACGAACAGCCCGACCACCGGCGGCAGAATCGCCGGCAACTCGGCGCGCGACTTGCGACTGAAGGCCCGCTCCGGCGCGACGAGCCCCACCTTCTCGGCCCCTTCCCAGAGCACCAAGCCGCGGCGCCACGGCGACCGCGCAACCAGCTGGTACGACCTCTCGTTCCAGATGATCGTGACTCCGTGCCACAATGCCTTCCGCCCCACAGCCCGGGCGGTAGGAGTGCCAGCCCCCTCAAGCGAGAATCCAACCCCGATGGTCCGGTCACGCGAGACGGCGTACTCGAGCCCGCCGGCGATGACCGTGCCGCTGCTCCAAAGCGGCGACAGCTTCACCTCGCCGATCTCCTGACCGCGTTCGTCCAGGACCGCGAAGTCCCACGAACACCATCGCTTTGGCGTCACCTTCCACACAGGCATGTCCACCTCCGGCCGGCACGGCACGGGCACTTCTCGGCCAACCTCATACCTACCAATGCGACTGATAGCCGCGCTTCCAGAACATCTCCGCAAGCCACACGGCAAACAGGCGAACGACGAGCGGCAAGTCGTCCGGCAGCTCAGCCCGCGCCGCTCGACTGAACACTCGTTCTGGCACGACGGAGCCCACTTCCTTCTCGCCGTCCCAGAACCCGAACTCCCGCCGCAGCGTCGACCGAGCTTGGAGGAAGTACCTCTTCTCCTCCCACACGATCACGATCGTGATTCGGTACGCGCTTCGTCCCGCGGCCCGTGCGATCGGTCCGTCGGCTCCTCGCAACACGAACGCGCCCCCGAGCAGCCCGTCCCGGGAGACCTTGTGTTCCACACCGCCGGCAACCACGACGCCGCGATTGCGCCACGAAGACACCCTCACCTCGCCGACTTCCTGTCCGAGGTCATCCGTGACAGCAAACTCCCACGAGTACCAGTGCTTCGGCGTCGCCTTCCACATCGCCATCCTTCGATCTCGACCTCCCCAGCCGGGACGCGCCGCTAGGACGCACACTTTACTCATCTTGTACTCCAGCGACCGTGCGCCGACAAGAACCCTGTGTGCGTCGAGGGATATACTGGCCTCGATCTATGGCCAGGAAAGGGTCAAAAGAAGAGCGCCCGACTGCGTCTCCGTCTTCTCTGTCGAACGACGAGATCCGGCGGTACTCGCGGCAGATCGTCCTTCCCGACATCGGATTGGAGGGACAGCGCCGCCTGAAGAGCGCGAGCGTCCTCATCATCGGGACCGGAGGCCTCGGAAGCCCGGCGGCCCTCTACCTCGCCGCAGCCGGCATCGGCCGCATCGGCATCGTCGATCACGACACGGTCGACGTCTCGAACCTGCACCGCCAGATCGTCCACGGCACCAGCACCATCGGCGCTCGAAAGGTCGCGTCGGCGCGCGATCGCATGCACGACGTGAACCCGCTCATCCAGATCGACGCCTACGACGAGCCGCTCACGTCCGAGAACGCGGTGCGCATCGCGTCCCCATACGACGTCGTGATCGACGCGTCGGACAACTTCCCGACCCGCTACTTGTCGAACGACCTGTGCGTTCTCCTCGAGAAACCCAACGTCTACGGCGCCGTCCTTGGATTCGAGGGCCAGGTCAGCGTCTTCGACGCCAAGAGAGGCCCGTGCTATCGGTGCGTCTTCCCAACGCCGCCTCCTCCGGGCGCAGTGCCCTCCTGCACCGAGAGCGGCGTCCTCGGCGTCATCCCCGGCGTCGTCGGCACGCTGCAAGCGGTCGAGACCCTCAAGCTCATCCTCGGCCTCGGGGAGCCGCTCATCGGCACCCTCCTCATCTACGACGCCCTCGACCAGAGCTGGAACCGCGTCGCCGTCGCCAAGTCGGCGGAGTGCCCGGTCTGCGGCAAGAAGCCGACGATCACCAACCTCATCAACTACGAGGAGTCCTGCGGCGTCCCCGGGCACGGCGGCGCCCCGCGCGTCATCCTCGGCGAGGAGTGGGAGATCTCACCGCGCGAGCTGAAGGATCGACTCGACCGAGGCGACGGAGCGCGGGTCATCGACGTCCGCGAGCAAGGCGAGTGGAACATGGTCCACATCCCCGGCTCCGAGTGCGTTCCGCTGCGAACGCTCGAGGCGCACGTCTCGAATCTGCCCCACGACCAGGAGATCGTCCTCGTGTGCCGCGTCGGCGTCCGCTCCGCACGCGGCCTTGACCTGCTACGGAGAGCCGGATTCACGCGCCTCAAGAACCTCCGCGGCGGCATCCTCGCGTGGGCGCAGGATGTCGACCCGACGATGCCGACGTACTAGGAGGACAGCGTCATGGCTTGGTACCGGTTTCTGCTCATCGGCCTAGGAGTGCTCGCCGTGTTCTTCGCCGTCGGGTACTCCGCTCATCCTAGAGAACACGTCAAGCGGATCGAAGACGGGAAGCTCATCTCACCCAAGTACCAGTACCTCTTCGGCAAGGACGCGATCACCAGCGCCGCGAAGAAGGGCTAGCGGCCACCGTTCGTCAGGGAGTAGGAGCAGCAGCGGCCATTCAGCGTGCCCTTACCGGACGTGACACGGTCGGGGGCTGAAAGCGCGCGCTGACATCCAGGAACCCGCAAGCCAAGGACTTGACCCCGGCTCCCGGGAAACCTGTCAACGGAAGAGTCGCCCCGACCTCCTAGCGGACTCTCACCGGAACGGAGCAATGCCTTCAACCATCTTGCCGAAGGCGCGCCTCTAGAAACGCACCTCGACGCCGAGGCGAATCCAATCCACACCTTCGTTCTCGACGGTCATGCCGCCAGTCATTGTGGCGTTCGAGGAGATGCCGATCCGCGCTTCGAGCACCGTCTCCTCCCAGTCGAAGATCCCGGCGGCGTTGCCGTCCGGGTAGTCGTCGCCCCCGTCGAACCAGTTAAAGACCGAGAGCCAGAACTGGCTGCCGCAGCAACCCTCTCCATCGAGCACGAGACCAAGATACTCATCGTAGCCCTCCATTGCGTAGCAGAACATCGGAGGACAGACTACATCCGGGTCAAAGCGGTACATCGGGTAAACGTTCCCGTGACGGTCGAAGAGGAGGGAGTAGTCCAGGGGGTCAAGATTCGTGCCCGCCCTCAGCGTCACCCCACCGCTAGTCATCTGACACGTCAACGCCACCAGATTGATGCTGTCGATCACGAATCCGCCCAGATGCGTGGCGAACAACGGCTGGAAGCAGACGTCATCCGCCACGACAAGACGGAGTCCCGGAAAGACGCGCGCACTGTCAGGCTCGAACATGAGGCCAACGTAGTCAAGGTCGAGCCATGGCAGATCAAGAGCGCTGCAATCACCCAACCAGATGGCACAATACGCGAGGCCGGCGTCCGTGATCTCGAGCTGTACGTCAACGTCGCCGCACGGCATCGGAACCTCGGCCTCGACCCAAAGGCGCGTCACGCTGACGGAGCAGCTCTGGGCGGAGTACACATCCACAGGCCACCCAACGTACCAGTCGTCACACACCCTCAACGCAAACGGGAACCGCTCCGCAGAGTCAAAGACCCAGCACTCCTCGTCTCCGCCAGCAGGTGGTACCCACATGTCGTACGACTCGGCAAACGGCCAATCTGCAGCGATGCAGCCAAACGGGCTCGCGGGGTAGTAGAGCGACGCGCCGAGGTCCGCCGTAGCGTATACCCAGGCGCCGCCAAGGACTGCTCGCATCCCTAGTACGCCACCGGTCGCGGCCGGGAGAACATACCCGCGTCTGTGGGGCGAGTCGATCAACCATGCGCCCCAAAAATCTACGCCGCCGAGAGTCACTCCCCCGATCATTGCGAACAGGTCGAAACCCATCGGAAGGCCACTCGCGGGGCCTCCAAACTCGAGGTATGAGGTGAACCAGAGAGCGCCCAAGAGCCCCCAAGCGTCGAACAGCACGTACTCGGGCTCCGCACGGTCGATAATTGCCGTCGCGCCGAGCGTTACGCCGCCGAACGTGTAGTCGACGTCGAGGTCCATCGAGAAGTCGAGAAGCCCGACATCAGGGCTGCCTGCCAAGTCCAGCGTGAGACTGCTCGTGAACACTCCGGAGAACGTGGCAGTCGAAGCGACGATGCTGAATGCAGCCAGAAGCGTCAAGGCAAAGACGACCACTCTCACCGCAGCTACCTCCTCGCCTGCCCTCCCAACTCCACTTGGCCGACGCCCCCGCGCCGGACCAATTCACAACGAGGGCAATGTAGCATGTGGAGGGATACTGAGCAAGATGTCAGGTGCTGTTAGAAGGCGCCCAGCACATCTGGGAGCTGCGGCCGTGTTCCTCATCGTCGGGTGCTCTGCTCACCCGAGAGGGCACGTAAACCGGACCGAAGACGGGAAGCTCATCTCACCCAAGTACCAGTACCTCTTCGGCAAGGACGCGATCACCAGCGCCACCAAGAAGGGCGAGAAGCCGCCGTTCGTCGGGGAGTAGCGTCAGCAGCGGCCGCTCGAATGTGCCAACGCAGGTCGTGGCCATGGCCCTCAATGAGCTCCAGGAGACCTGTCAACTGAAGACCCCACCGCCGGCTTCCCTGACTGCTTGGAGCAACTAGGGTGCTGGTCTTCGGCGGTACGCGGTGTCAGCCTTCAGGGGACAGGGCACCTTCGCGCTGCAGTTCGCGAATTCGCTTTCCACTCTGATGTTGTTCGTATACCAGATCAGCACGGCCGATGCGGAGTCGTTGAAGTACAAATCTGTGTCATACCAGATTATCAATGCCCTGTACGTCAGAACCCATCCTTCCAACTTCGCACACTGGCCTTCCTTGACTGTCTTCGCGTCGGTCTTTGTGAGCCCAACGGTATCAGTCACGGTAACGGTAGTCCCGATTGTCTTCGTTATTGATGAGCTGATCTCTCCCAGGATCGTCCCTATCGTCCCCGCTCCAGTGTTGTTTAGACCTATACTGATCTTGCTCGCATCCTTCCGCTCAACGCTACTGGTCGCGCTAACCGAGTACGTTCTGGTAGTCGCGAGGTCGTATGTTGTCACACCTGCTCCGCAACCGGAGATAAACGGGGACAGTGACGTGTAGTACCTGAAGACCACGATCTTGACGTACCCACCTGACCCGATGAAGCTCGGCGTGGGCGTCAAGTAGCCCTCGCCGACGTAGTCCCACGGGCCGATTTCCCCTTCGCTCGCGCGCACCATCAGTCCAAGAAGGTCCTCTGGCAGCAGCCCCGCGCACTCCGCCAACCAGAGCCCGACGATCACTGAGCACCCGACAACCAGCACCCTTGCCGCTGTTCTCATGCTTGCATACCTCCTGTCTTCTTCCCATCCATAGGCAGACAACAGTATAGCACTGTACCTGTTCCCTGTGCGCGCTGCCAAAGCGAACTGGCCGCGACGCGCGCACAACAGGTGCTGCTAGCCCATCAGTAGGGAATAGTGCGTCCTGTCTCCAACTCGACGATACGCTCACTGCCCACGGCTGCAATGCACTGGGCAGGCCGCGTGCAACGAGTTCGCGGGGGGAGATTCATCTCGCCCAAGTACCAGTACCTCTTCGACAAGGACGCAATCACGAGCGCTACGAAGACGGGCTAGCAACCGCCGTTCGCTATAGGCTAGGAGCGGCACAGCCCCATCGCGATGCGGTATCGCAAGACGTGACTACACCCCATCCGAGTTCCTCATACAACGAATGCGACTTGCGCCTCTCTGACATGACTGCTAGCATGCAGCAATGAGAGGGAGAGGTCAGAAGACCAGACTACGGAGGATCCTGAGCTGGGCGAATGTGTGCACCGCCTTCACGCTAGTCGCTTCCGTTGCGGCGCTGTTCATTTCCCTGCAGACATGTCGTCTATCGGATCGCGCCAACTCGATCGCGGCAGGGGCCAGGAGTGAAGCGGAGAGGGCCAATGAGATCGCAGTCAGAGCTTTCAGTGTCGCCAGTCGACCGCAGTTGATAGTCACGCCCATCGAGTCCCCGCAGACTCGCAAGTACGTGAACGAGCAGTTGGTCGACGGCAGATTGGTCTTCACGGTCGACTATGGACTCAAGAACGTCGGCGAAGGTGTAGCTTCGACCATCGCCATTAGCTACACACTCCAGCTGTCGCCCTGGACTCGTGCGCAGCCAGCCTCTGAACTCCGCCGGCAAGCTCCACTCATTGATCTTGCGCCTGGGGAAACGCGTGTGGTCCTCACGCAGACTGTGATCGGACTTCCGGCCGAAGAAGTCTCAGCGTGGATGCGAGATGTGCCTGACTGGCGACTTCTGACGGAAGTAATCGTGACCTACACCTGGGACAGCGACCCCGGTGCAGTCTACACAACGAAGTCGGCCTACTCCCTCGGGCAGACTACGTGGGAGACGCGCGCCAACGACTACCTCGAGGAGCGAGCGGACCCTGAGAGAATCCCCTAGGCGATCCGGTGTCAAGACGATGTTGCCGCTTCGGCTTCCTTCAGAGCCCAGTAGCGCATCACTCCCTGGAAGCTCTGGGCTCAAGTCCGACTCCTCGTGCGATAGCCTTGATGTGGCTGTACGAGCTCCCAAGAGTCACGGAAGCTGCTGGAGCAGCTCTGCAGCCGAAGGCTGTTGCGGAAATGCTCAAGCTGGAGAGCGATTCGCCGGCCGCTGCCGCTCACCCAACCGCACCCCTGCCGTAGCTCTTCTCGAACTCCTTCAGAACCGCCTCCATCGGCGGGAGCGCGGAGTCGTAGTAGTTGGAGAGAACGACAAGCGTGTGGCCGGTCGCGGGGTGGTAGGTAACGAATGCCTCGACGCCGGGGAAGTCGCCGTCGTGGCCGACCCAGCCGGGGCCGGCGAAGCAGTCGCCGATCTGGAAGCCGTACCTGCGCCCGGGTGTGAGCGATCTCGGCGACCGAATCACCGTGCGCGTGGCAAGATCACGCGTCTTCGACCACCGCACTTCGTCCGCGGTCTGAGGCCGCCAGCTTCTCCTCGAACTACGGCCCGCAGCACACCACTTCGTCCCACTTGTTGTCCACTTCAGTTGACTCGGTGATCACCATGCCGCTATCCGCCATGGCTGTTAGCAGAAGCGGGCACGTCTCGCAGACTCGGGGATCACACGGGAAGCTGAAGACCACCTGCACGACAACGCAATCTGTCGCGGCGAGCCACGGGACGGCGACCGCCCCGCTCCCGAAGGCACAGGATACCGAGACCTTGAACGGTCCAGCGCCCATGGTCCCCGTGTTGCAGACACAGACATCGGCCACAACCTTGCAGTAGCTGATGTCCGTCTCACCGACAACGCACTCGCACTCCGCCTTGAGGCACGTCGTGACCAGGTTTGGGAGCTTCTCCTCGCGCTCGCAGCAAGCGTCCACCGACCCGGAGTTGTTGGACTCATTGCCCTCAGTCACCACGTGGCCCGCGTCTGCAGTCACGACGAAGTGCACCGTGTTCGGGCACCAGAAGACCGGTTGGTTCGTCCAAGGCACCGTGAAGCTGATCGGCATCGCTCCGATGAAGCCCGCCGGCACTGTCACCGCCGGTGCACTTCCGATGCCTGGCGTTGCTGTGATGGTCACATCTGAGCCGATGGGCGTCGGAGCCGGCCCGAGGTTGTGGACCGTCGCGTAGACGATGAACACGCAGTGGTCCTCCTCACAGGTGCAGCGCACGCAGAGATCGTCAACGGTCAGATCACAGAGCCGCTGTTTGCCGCCCGGCCCCGTCGTCTTGACTTCCGAACCCATGTCCACTGCAATCTTGCAGGGCTCGACATACCCGGTGACGACGTAGTCGAAGGTGGGCGCCGGGACTGAGAACGAGAAGACTCCCCACTGGCCCGGGAGTATGCCGCAGTCACCGACGGGCGCCCTCCATTCCCACCCTGGTCCAAACGGAGCATGTGTGAACGTCAGGCCGCTCGACCACCCGACAGGACCGAGCATCGATCCCGGAATCGTATAGAGGTTGTAGGCGTTCGGGACCCCGAACATGCAGATCCCGCAGTTGTCCGCGAGGTAGCTGATGTTCGAGACCATGTAGCTGTACGTATCTACCAATCCATCGGGGCTGTGCGTGACGCACTCCTGGATCTCCACGTCCCCGTCCGGGGTTGTCGTCAGCGTTAGGTCGGCGACATCTTCCCTAGGGCAGTAGTACGGCCCTGTCGTAGCCGCTGGGAACTCCTCTCCCCCTGCACACATGCCGACGGTCGCCGCGAGCGGGATATCCACCGTCTGCACCGAGAGGGAGAACCGGAATTCCGCCGTATGACCGACGGCGATGCCCTGCCCCGCGCTCGGCGCCGTCCAGCGCCACGAAGTCAGGGTCGCGCTGTCTTGCCAACCGGCGTTGTTCGTGATCGTGGCCGGCGTGGCCGTCCCTGTGTTGTTCGGAATCTCGAACGAACAGAGCCCTTGGCCACAGCTCACGTTTGTGACGTAGTAGTAGTAGGTGTCGCCGTTACCATCCCGCGTCACGCACTCCTCAATTTCCACTCTCCCGTACGGAGTTTCCGTCTGCTGAATGTCGTGAGCTATCTGCCCGACTCCGCACGGCCCCGGTGTTCCCTGAGCCAGTGTGAGACTGCTCAAGACCGCGGCCAGCACCACCGCTGTACCCACCCCTCCCATTCGCGCTCTCCACATCGCGACGACCTCCTTCACGGCTTCGTCTGCGCGGGAGGAGCCTAACCGTGGCGACTGCCGCGCGGACCATCGGTACCGGCCAGTGTAGTCGTCGCTCGTCTTGTGTGCACCTTTCTCCCCTTCGCTCTGTTCCTCATACCTGTTCATCCGCGACGCCAGCAAGCCCTCCCACCTTGTGACGCGAGCGGAAGGCTGAAATGCCCCGCTGAATCTTGCGGACGCCAGGGCCAGGCTGACGCGCCTTGCAGTTGAACTGGAGCGGCTTGCTCCATGCGCCCTGCTGCGTGGAGCCTATCTCACACCTTGGGCTGCATTGATCGGAGCGGAGAGGCATCTGCTCTCGATCGACGAGGCGTCTCACCCTATCGCTGCTCGCCGCAGGCGCGCCGCTTCGAGAACTCCTTCGGAAACGCCTCCATCAGCGGCAGCGCCGAGTCGTAGTAGTTCGATAGCACGACGAGGGTGTGGCCGGTCGCGGGGTGATAGGAGACGAACGCCTCGACGCCGGGGGAAGCCTCCATCGTGGCCGACCGAGCCCGGACCGGCGAAACCCCGCTGTCTTCCTTGTCCTGTCGCGCCGGGACCACGGACAATGGACTACGGACCAGGGGACTCGTCCGGTCACGCCTCCGTCTCGTGCGGCACTTCGACGAACCGCACGTCGGCTTTGGCGATCCGGTCGTACATACGGACCAGGCGGCGGTGCGGAGCCCAGTTCACGAGGAACATGGCGAGCGCCTCCCACAGAGCAACCCACGCCGCG
>Ga0209079_10000207_pt1 | contig 27049 bp, 26 predicted proteins | sample PPLLaktember2015_2_FD_187259 | JGI IMG/M metagenome (GOLD analysis project Ga0209079, IMG submission 187259) | Freshwater sediment microbial communities from Prairie Pothole Lake near Jamestown, North Dakota, USA - PPLs Lake P7 Core (6) Depth... | ecosystem: Environmental > Aquatic > Freshwater... | reverse complement strand
TGGGCCAGCAGGATGCCGTTTTTCTCCTTCAGTAGTTCCCTGATTTTGTCCCCGATCACGGTTCTGTCCCCTTCCTGCCGACGCACTTACCCCTTCGTACGACCCATTCCGGCATCGAACAAGGGGGATATGTTTCTGTATCGATCCTCGGTCCTGGACCTCGGACTCCTCTTCAGCGCGTAATATATGCCATGCAACCCCTGAATTCAAGAGCTAAAACCGCCGGGTTCCCCCGGCACGATGCCGCCGGATCGTTGACATCCAGCCGTGATTACGGTACGTTCGTAGCCCTGTAGCTAAGATGAAAATTCGTCAGGAGTGACCATGATATCCGTAGAAGAAGCCCTGAAGTCCATTCTCGAGAAAATCCACCCGCTCGGATACGAGAAGATTCCCATCACCTCGGCCCTCGGCTGTGTGATCGGCGAGGACATCGTGTCGGGCCGCAGCATTCCCCCGCTGGCCAACTCAGCCATGGACGGTTACGCCGTCGTTGCCGCCGACACGGTCTTCTCAAGCAGGGAAAAGCCGGCCGTTCTCGACGTCCTGGAGGACGTCCCCGCCGGAAAGGTGGCCACGCAGCCCATCCGGAAAGGCCAGGCCATCCGGATCATGACGGGCGCACCCCTTCCCGAGGGGGCCGATGCCGTTGTCCGCGTGGAAGACACCGAGGCAGAGGCCGGCAAGGTAAAGATCTTCGTTGCCGCCGCCGCCGGCCTCGACATCCGGGAGGCGGGCGAGGACGTGAAAACGGGCGAACTCGTCATTTCAAAGGGATCTGTTCTTCGCGCCGCCGAGATCGGGATGCTGGCGGCCCTGGGCCGCTCCTACGTGAGCGTGCACCAGCGACCCGTCGTCGCCGTCGTCTCCACGGGCGATGAGCTGGTGGAGGTCGACGAGACGCCCGGGCCGGGCAAGATCGTGAACAGCAACGGCTACTCGCTGGCGGCCCTGGTCCTGGAGGCGGGCGGCATCCCGCTTCAGGTGGGGATCGCCCGGGACAACCGGGAGGACCTGCTTGCGAAGTTCCGTGCGGCTTCCCGGGCCGACATCGTCATCTCATCGGGCGGGGTCTCCGTGGGGGACTACGATCTCGTGAAGGACATCATGGCGGAGATCGGCAGCCGCATCCAGTTCTGGCGCGTGGCCATGCGGCCCGGGCGCCCGCTGGCCTTCGGCCTGCTGGAAGGCAAGCCCCTCTTCGGTCTGCCGGGAAACCCCGTGTCCTCCATGGTCTCCTTCGAGCAGTTCATCCGCCCGGCGATCCTCAAGATGCGGGGATACTCGAACATCTTCCGCAGGGCCGTCCGGGCCGAGATGACGGAGGGCTTCACAAAACAGAAGGGGCTGAAATATTTCCTTCGGGCCCGCGTGGAGTTGCGCGGCGGGAAATACGTCGCCGCGCTGACGGGCGAGCAGGGCTCAGGGATCCTGAAATCCATGGTGCTCGCAAACGGTCTCGTCGTGCTGCCCGAGGACGTCGCGTCGGTCAAGCCCGGCGACGAGGTGGCCGTGCAGGTTTTGGACACTTCCTTCTCGCTTGCCCCGATGCCCGAATACCTGTAACCCCCGGGGACAACTTCTGAGTTGCTGCAAGGTCTGTAAGTGTGTTTGAAGCCCGGATCGGGGGTTTATCTCTTTTCTCTATCCGACGGAATGGGAATTCATTGATCCGGTCCAGGTTTTTCAGTGACCATGAAAAGGGTATGATTTCTTCGTGCGGATGCGCTTGTCTGGATGGGTCGTCGGTTTTGTTTTTTGGGGACAGACGATCGGTATTTGTATTTTCCCCGAACATTTAGATTTACCGGTGGCAGTGGATGCCCATTCTCGATCGGGAGAGACTGAATACATATCCTAAAATCATACTATTCCTGTATGTAGTCATTTACGGGTACTTCGTCATTTCGGGATCAGGTTATGCCGATGCAACGGGAAAGCCCATCGGTTCCGATTTTACGGCATTTTGGGCGACATCCTTCATGGTGCTTTCCGGAGAAGCAGCCAATGTGTATGACAATGAAAGAATATTTGCGGCGCAAAAATCGATTACCGGGATCGATTACAAAAATCCTATAGCCTATCCGCCCACGTATTTTTTTATTGTCGCGCCGCTGGCGTTGATTCCCTACTTCCCCTCGTTAATTTTGTGGCTCACGTTGACCTTTTCGGCTTTCCTTTATGTGATCTATCGATTTGCACCGCATGCATTGACGATATGGCTGACGTTATCCTTTCCCGGAACATTTCAGAATGTGATCCATGGACACAATGGATTCGTGACGGCGTTCATCCTGGGATTGGCCCTGTTCATTATGGAAAAACGCCCGCTCATGGCGGGTCTCGTCCTGGGTTTGTTGAGCTTCAAGCCCCACCTGATAGCGATCATTCCCCTGTTTCTGGCAGCCGGGCGAGCATGGAGGACTTTGGCAGGGCTGGGAATTTCCGTATTCGTGCTTGTTCTTGCAAGCACGATCCTTTTCGGGATCGATGCCTGGATCCGATTCTGGGAAAAGATCCCCTTCATGATGTTTCTGTTGAAAAATGGGTTTCTGCAGATGCATCAGGTTGTTTCAACCCTTGGAGCATTATTGCTGGTTGGGACGCCTTACCAGACAGCGATATGGATTCACCTGCTTTGCTCGATGATCGGAGTCGGCTTGACGGTTATGGCATGGTATAAGGACAAGTCACGTTCCGTAAAACATTCTCTTCTGGTTTTAACGATTCTTCTGGTGACTCCGTATGCCAATTCTTACGACCTGACTTTGCTTGCTCTGCCTGTTTGCTGGATTGGCTGGGCGGCATATAAGAAAGGCAACATCTCCAATCTCGAAACTTTCTTCCTGATCGCCGCCTGGTTTATGCCGATTGTCTCCGTCTTTTTCGCCGTGCTCACCGGGCTTCAGATCGCTCCCTTTTTCATTCTATGCATGTTGATCTGCACCTATCTGCATGATCTGAAAAATGGAAGCCCCATGGCCGTTGGCCGTTAAGCGGCATTTGAGCCCTGCAATGCAATGTCAGACCTCTGGGCGGATCGCCGGCCCATTCGGTTCAGGCTTGCTTCGAGGGCCGCTCTCCGTGCCCCTCTCCGGCGTCTTTCGAATCCATTTCGTTTATCACCAGGCTGTAATGGGCGAACAGGGCAAACGGCATCCAGTAATACCATTGGTAGGACAGAAAAAACATCGAAACAAAGGCGATTGCATTGATCGCCGCGTAGAGTGCAAAACCCCATCTCGACTGACGGGTTTCGGGATGATGAATCATCCAGACCGTCGCCAGTATGACAGCCGGTAACATCATCAGGTAATCGCTCGGCCAGGCATAGAAATTGGTTATGAGTGAAATAAAAATAATCATGGGAACCCGGTTTTCCCATATCCATCGGCCTCCGTGTCTGCGCCAATAGAAGATAAACCAGATCAGCCCCGCCGGCACGGGGATATACTGCAGCCAGCATTCCTGGAATCCGAAACAGGCCCGCAGATAGGTGCCTAACGTGGGCGTCGCCCAATGGCAGGCATAGGAGTGGGAGACAATCTCGCCGAAATACTGATGGATCACGTATGGGTTTTGCCACAGCGCGATCCCTGTCAGGCACAGCAGCGACAGTGCGCTTCCCAGCAGGACCGGCCACAGGCGATCTTTCAACGCCCACAGCAGCAAGGCGGGCCAGAACAGGTACACAGCGTGGGGCTTGACGGCGACAAGAGCCGTCATCATTCCGGCCGCCCACCATTTCCTCCGCCGGACAAAATAGAGGAATCCGACCAGGCCCAGGAGCATGAAGGGCACGATCTGGCCCAGCAGGGTTGCAAACAGAACGGGGCTGAACGTCGCGGCGATCAAGGGCGCCCGGATGCGCGTTTCACGGGACCCGCCGTAGATCACCCACAACCGGTCGGCGCAGAACAGGATCAGAAAAAGGATGCAGCCGAGCCATGCCGCCTTGGCCGGGGCAAACGAAGGGTTGCTGAAAGGCAGAAGAAGGGTTAGAACCCATGGCGGATTATAAACGACCAGGGGGTTCTCATCCGCCCAGCCCAGTGAACGCTGCAGGGCAAGGACCTTTTCCGCCGAGTACGGGTTGTCGCCCTCCAGCAGCAGGCGTCCTGAAGCCCAGTACCCCGCAAAGTCCCTGCCGGACGTCTCAACCGTTATCTGGGAAGGCAGCCAGATCCACGCGCATGCACACGCGATCAGGGCCAGAGACAGAAGAAGCGTGATCCGGATGGTTTTCATTATCGCTTGCACCTGCCGGCTGCGGCGGGAGACGGATGGTTCGGCTCTGAAGTGCGGAAGAAATGCCGGTGCCGGTATGCATTACGGGGAGCGCAATTTCTTTAGCGCCGGTATCGTGTCGATCAGGGCGAAGCGCGTTTGCAGCGAAGAAATCGTCTCTCCGCGCTGCCGGATGTTTTCCTCCCGGATGGCGCCCAGGCGGCCGGAGGCATCGGCCAGGTAGTCCACCCGCCTCGGGTCGATGCCCATGATCCGGGCACAGGTTGCATCGACGGCGGGAAAGTTCCGCCCCATGACGATGACCCCCGCGTCCTTCGGCGTGCCCATGATCGGGCCGTCGCCCTCCATTCCGACGATCCCGTCCACGATCGCAAAATGAGGCTTGATCGTCGCGTTGATGTCGAGGATGCAGTCTTCGATTCCCGCGTGGTGCAGGATGTTCTTCGGCCACCCGTAAAAGGAACCGGGCATGAGGCCGAAGAGGTTCTTCATGGACAGGGTCACGCCAGCCCAGTGGTGGGTTTTCAGCTTCGCCATGGAAACGATCCAGTCGACCTTCCGCAGGGCCAGGGGCAACGTGAGAGTCTTGAGGCGGCTGAAGCCGCCGCTGTTCGGGACCGTGTAGACATCGTCGTGATTGATATCGACAAAGGGGATCCTGTCCTCCGCGAGGACGTCCATGACCCCCGTCTCCTCGAGAAGCCTCAAGATGTCGCGGCTGTTTGCCGGGCCTTCCGCCACCATGACCTTCGAAGCCCCGAGACTGAGAAAGGCCTCTGCGGCGGCACGGATGACCCCGGGGTGCGTAGTGATGTGAAGGGCGTGGGGCTTGGTTTCGACAAGGTTCGGCTTGAGCAGGATCGTTTTCCCCTTGATCTCGTCGGCACGGACCCCGAGTTCCCGGAATCCGGAGAGGATCGCGGAGCGGATGTCGGCGCCGTAGCGCGGCACCTTCGCAACGAAGGCCTCCGACTGCGGTTCGTTCCGCATGCAGGCCTGGAGGATCGGCAGGGACAGGAGCGTAAACAGTCCGCGGGGAAGCATGCGGAATACAAAATCCCGCCTCGAGATCGCCGATGAGCGCAAAAGCGCATCGAGAAGAAGCGGGTTGAATCGTTCCCTGTCACGAGAAAGCATGGATCGGGCCCCCCTCCGCCTTCCGGGCGACAATCAACAGGCCCGTCAAGGATGTGCCATAGGTTCCGTAGCGGTCCTGCCGCTTCAGGCATCGATCGATCAAGGCGTCTGCATGGCGCGGGCGCTCCCCCCAGGCGGAAAGACCCATGATGGCCCAGCCGAGACTGAAGGGGGTTTTCAGCGTCTCAACGGAATCCTTCAGCTTGGCGATGCTGCGAGACACGTCCTGCTCGTTTGCCAATCCCGGCAGTGCAGCGAGGGCCAGACCCGTGCTTTCCGGCATGGAGGCAAGCTCCGTGTCGAAGACCGTCGTGTTTCCGTAATTCCACCCGCCCTTCGACAACATGCGGTCCATGATAAGCCGGGCGCCCTCCGCCACCCGTTGGCTGTCCCCGTTTCCCGTCGCTCTCAGTGCGATCATGGCAAGGGCTGTCGGCTCAATCCATGAGTGGGTCCCTTCTGTCCAGGGCCAGCCCTTGATTGCCGGATCGTGGCCGACCGGGTGATCCTTCTCTTTCTTAAAATGGTGCCCCGTTGTTTTCTGCAGGAAGAAAACGGCACGCGATCGGCAATCTGCGAAATCGGCGTCACCGCTCCAGGCCAGGACGCCCAGGGGGGTGGGCCAGAAGAGCGCGGGGTCATCGGGTGACAGGACGACACGACCGTCTTCCTGCTGGCTTGCCGCGAGGCATTGCCTGGCGGCATGCAACCGTTGCCGACCGGCGCCGCACAGCTGCAGTGCCATGATGGCCCAGGCGGTCGCGTCGGGGCGGTACTGACCGCCCGGCCGATTGGCAAATCCGCCAGCAGGCAGACCCTGTTTCCAGATCTCGCCGAGGATTCTGTTGATCTTTGAGTCTGTCATGGGTTTGTATTTTACCGTTTCTGCAATTTTAGTGCACGTTTCTCATAGCATCAATGGAAAAACGATCATTGCGAGCAACAGACCCCGACTTCGTCCGGGGTTATCGATGGAAAAAACGTCCTTGAACCTCTCCCTCTCCCCTGGCGGGAGCAAGGGAGGGGAAACGCAGGGGCCGTTTCTTAGAGCGAAGCGAAGCAATCTCAATGGACTCATGAGATAGCCGCGTCGGGCTCGCGCCCTCCTCGCAAATGACGGATCGACGCTGTTTCTTCCATCGATAACCCCGTCTCCGGAACGGGATCCGTGGCTCGCAATGACCCTTCAAGCTGTTCATTAGGAGCAGCTACCCGACAGTGTCCCATCCCTCCTTTTGCAGAGCCGGGGCCACCCCCTTCCATAATGGGTGATCGATAGGGATTTATCCTCTCTGAATTGGGACTGTTTCTCGGGAGGGTGTCCTGGCCCGACAGACCTGCGTTTCCAGTCTTGCGCAGCGTCATTTTTTTTTACAAGTCTGCGATTGACGTCACCCATTCAAAAGGTTTGCGGTTTCCGTCAAAAGATCGGCATTTCTCATCGCGAGTGTCAATTTGCCTTACAGTTTTCGAGATGCTCTAAAAGATGCCCTGAAAAGAATCATCTAAAAAAATCAGATAAATCGAAAACTTATGCGATCGCCTGGTTGAGATGAGGGATCAGGTACAATGTTTGCTTATATTAAACTCATATTCCTTATCATCTTAACCACGCCATCTCTCCTTCCTTATGAATCCGATAAGGAAATCATCATTACCGACATACTACTCATCCGGTTCTTTTCATTTGGATACAAAATAATCCGAAGCGGTTTCTTCAGATATTTACGTTGCAAATGATGTGCAGATTAAATGAGATAAAATGGTTAAATGCTCAGGCCTGAAAGTGTCGGAACTCGTTACATTCTGCAACTCCTGTCCGGGCTCATCTCTGCGCAATAAAATGCTCATCACAATGTGATGGCGATCATCATCTTGTAATTATTAACGAAAACCATTTTTCTAATGCCATGGTATTAGTTGGCGTGCAGGGAAAAGTGCAGATCCATCAAAAATAAAAGATTCCTCTAAACGACGACTACATATTTTGTTGGCCGAAATCACCCGTCACGATTTCTCCCGTCGGATGGATGAAAAAAAAGTTAAGAAATATTTCAGCGTGAAATCACTGTTTTACGATAATTGTAACGTTCCCCGACATCCAACTTGTCTCTCGTTGCAGTCGGTTGGCACAAGCCGTGCTCTATCCTCGTGCATGAGACGGGCTGATTCATTGGTCCCGCAAAATACATCGGATGCATTGAGAGCATCGATAAAATCTTGAACGGATGCGCAATACGAAAGGAGGGGTAGTAACACAGCAGGGACAAACAAAGGACGAGTGACAGGAAAGTCGGATGGGGTTCTTATCACTATAACAGTCATAAAAAGTAAATTTTCTTAAGGAGGATTTGAAATGAAGAAACTGATTAGCTTTTTCAAGGACGAAGAGGGTGCCACGGCAGTCGAGTATGCGCTCATGGTATTCCTGATTGCGGTGGTCATTATCGCCGTTGTGACGGCTCTCGGTACCACGATTCGTGGCGTCTTCCAGAGTGTCGTCACCGCCATGACCAGCACCTGATAACGGTTGACGGATGGGGGGCATATCCCGACGTTCACGGGATATGCCCCCGGAATCCATTCTTCAATGGATGAGGGACGATGAACCCCTTGCTGACGAAATTACGGAACAGGATATTGCAACCTTCGATTCGAACCCTTCGGGACTGGACGTTCGGGGATTCCAGGGGGGCGACGGCGGTTGAATACGCGTTGATGCTGATGTTCGTTGCCGTGGTGATCTTCCTTGCCGTCACGACTGTCGGCCAGACGGTATCAAATATGTTCAGTTCCGCTACACAGGGCTTCAAATAGCTTTCAATGAAATGAGGGGGTACGGTATTGAACGGCGTGGCCGAGACGGGTCTTCCCATACTGGCTTTTCTGGCCTTTATCCTGATACTGGCAGCGGCATTCGATCTCCGGCAGCGCCGGATTCCGAACATGTTGACGCTTCCCGTGATGGTCGGCGGAATCATTTATTGGTCATTTTTTAATGGTGTGGACGGTTTTATGCATGGGACCGGAGGGCTGTTCCTGGGTATCGGCTTTTTGATTATCTTCTACCTCATGGGCATGATGGGCGCCGGCGATGTGAAGCTGATGGGAGCCGTCGGCAGCTTCCTGGGCCCGCAGGGTGTCTTTCATGCATTTCTGTGCAGCGCAATAATCGGCGGCCTTTATGCCCTGTTTGTTCTGGCCAGAAGCAAGGCTGTCAAACAGACGGCAAGCCGCTATTGGATGATACTAAAAGGATACCTCGGCACCGGGCAATTGATCTATATCCCGCCGGAAGAAAGCCAATTGCCCCGGTTATGTTACGGAGTGGCCATATCTCTCGGGACGATCCTTTCCGTCCTGAGGCCGTTATAGATGGGAAAGAAAATCGAACGAACCGACGGCATCGCTGATGCCGGGGAAACAGAAGGAGGCATCTGAGATTATGAAGCAGTTCTGGAACAAGATGGGAGACAAGCAGAAACCCCTGTTCCTCTTCGGCCTCGCCACCGTGTTTGCGCTCGTGATTGCGATCCTGACCTACAACTGGGTCAAGCAGATTGCCCAGTCGCAGGATCAGGCCAAAGAGACGCAGCCCGTCGTCGTGGCCGCATCGGATCTCACCTGGGGTACATCGCTTACGGCGGACATGGTAAAGGTCGTGCCGTTTCTGAAGGAGAGCCTTCCCGCCGGTTATTTCTCGGATATCTCGGCCGTAGCAGGAAGGACGATCATCTACCCGGTGAAGGCGGGCGAGCCGGTCTTCGAATCGAAAATGGCGCCGACGACGGTCTCCATGGGCGGCGTGGCCGCTCTCGTGACCCCGAAGAAGCGCGCCATGGGAGTCAAGGTGGACAAGGTGGTCGGCGTGTCGGGCTTCATCCATCCCGGCAACCGCGTTGACGTCCTCGTTACCCTTTCCAGGAACGAACGCGCCAACAGCCCGATGACGAAGATCGTCCTCGAGAACATTCTCGTCCTGGCTACGGGCACGGAGCTGGAGAAATCGGGCAAGCAGGAGAAGCCGGCCCAGGTCGACGTGATCACCCTGGAGGTGACGCCCGAGGAGGGCGAGAAGCTGGCCCTTGCCGCCTCGGAGGGGAAGCTCCAGCTTGCCCTGCGGAACTTTACCGATACCGACAGCTCCCAGACGCGTGGATCAACGATTCCCGGGCTCCTTGCCGGCCAGGCTGCGCCCCAGCCGGCGCCCAAGAGCGCAAGCAAGCCCGTCCGCGTGCAGAGGGCTCCTTCGCCAACTGTCACCGTCGAGCTGATCCGGGGCAGCAAGGTGACGGAAACCAATTTCAAGTAAGGGGGGAAATGGAACCATGAATACCCGATCTCTGATTCATTCCAGGACAGGCATGATCCTGGGCCTGGCCGCACTGCTCTTTTTCGTCCTGGCTTCCGCCGCCCAGGCATCCGGACCGCCCCGGGTGAGCATAAGCAGCATGGCGTCCCAGAAGCTGCCCCTGACGGTGGGCAAATCGATCATCGTCGAGTCGTCGGATGTCGTAAGGCGCGTCTCCGTCGCGGCGCCGGACATCGCCGATACGGTGATCCTTACGTCGCGCCAGATCTACGTCACGGGCAAGGCCTCGGGCGTGACGACGCTGACCCTCTGGAGCGACGCCAACCGGATCTCGGCCGTCTTCGACGTGGAGGTCGTCCCGGACGTGGCGGCGCTGAAGGAAAAGATCCATCAGATGTTCCCGGGTGAGGACGGCGTGAAGGCCGTGGCGACCCATGACAGCATCACCCTCTCGGGGACCGTCTCCGGCGCGGGGAACCACTCCCAGATCTTGAAACTGGCCGAGGCCTATGCCCCACTGGACAAGACCACCAGCAAGCCGAAAGTGATGAGCCTTCTCGAAGTGGGGGGCGTCCAGCAGGTCATGCTGGAGGTCCGCGTTTCCGAGATGTCCCGCAGCCTGATGAGGAGGCTGGGCGTCAATTTCAACTATGTCAGCAACGGGGGCAACACCTTCGGCATCTCGCTGCTCAACAGCCTCACCAAGCTTCCCGTGCAGGGCTGGCCCGGCAACCCCCTTAATGTGACGGACAACGTAAACTGGATCTTCCGCTTTGCCGGCGCCAACGCCACCTGGACGAACTTTATCGACGCCCTGAAGGAAAACGGGCTGACGAAGATCCTTGCCGAGCCGACCCTCATTACCCTGAGCGGGCGTTCCGCGAGCTTCCTGGCCGGCGGCGAGTATCCGATCCCCGTCCCGCAGGCCTCGGGGGGAGGAACGACCATCACGATCGAGTACAAGACCTTCGGCGTGGGCCTCAATTTCACGCCCACCGTGCTCGGCAACGGCAAGATCAGCATGATGGTGAACCCCGAGGTGTCCGACCTGGACTTCACCCGGGCCGTCTCCCTCCAGGGATACATCATCCCCAGCGTCAACACGCGGCGTGTCTCGACGGTCATCGAGCTGGCCGACGGGCAGAGTTTCGCCGTCGCGGGGCTGCTCAAGGACGACCTGCGCGAGGTCGTGACGAAGTTTCCCGTGCTCGGTGACATCCCCATCCTGGGGGTGCTGTTCCGCAGCTCCTCCTACCAGAAGAGCGAGACGGAGCTTGTCATCATCGTGACCCCGCACCTGGTGAAGCCGGTGGACATGGCGAAGCAGACGCTGCCCACGGATCAGTTCATCGAGCCCGACGACTTCGAGTTCTACCTCCTGGGGAGCATGGAGGGCCGGGACAAGGGGGACGGCGGCAAGCAGGCCGCGCCCGCCCCCGCCATTCCCGGGCTGAAGAAGGGAAGCGGCCTCGAGGGCGATTTCGGCCACATGAAGCCTTGACCATCGGAAAGGAGAAGAACCATGAAAAAGACCATTGCCATGATCGCCCTGTTGGGTTTTGCCGCAAGCCTGCTGATTTCCTGCGCGGCGCCGACCCGGCTCGAGATGGATTACGGAACGTCCCACAAGCTGCAGAAGTACAACCAGACCGCAAACCCCGACGCGGAGAAGAACCTCAAGCCCGTCGAGGGGCTTGACAGCCAGGCCGCGGCAGCGGCCGTGACAAAGCGGCAAAAGGAATTCGAAAAGCAGGAAAAGGCGCCCTCGTACATTTTCAATCTGGGCACAACGGGCAAGTAAGGCATCGCAGGACTAGGGAGACATGATATGCGCCGGTACGGATTGAGCGGCAGGACGGACAGGGGAAGCTCGATCGTGGAGTTCGCGTTGACGCTGCCCATCTTTATCATTCTCGTGGTCGGGATCATCGAATTCGGGTGGTACTTCTTCGTTCAGCACACCCTGCAGTATGCCACACGCGAGGGGATGCGCCTGGCCCTCGTCGGGCGGACGCTTACCGTGGGCGGCACTCCCCTGTCGCGGGAGGCCTCCATCATCAAGACGATCCAGGACAACGCGACGCTTGCCATCAAGCCCTCGTCTTCCGTCCAGGTGTCCATCTACCCGGTAACCTCCACTTATTCCGACCCCACCGGCTGGGAGACGCAGCAGGATGCCGGCGACCCCGGGGACTACATGAGGGTCCGGAGCCGGTACAATCACAGGTTTTTCACCCCGCTGATCGGCGGTTTCTTCAGCGGGGGGGCTATCGTTATCCAGGCGGAGGGGACCTACCGGAATGAGTTGTTCAACTGATGACCCCGCCCGGAATTGCAGGGGATCGAACCCTCGGGGGTGAAGAGTCATGACCATGCAAACGATTGTGAACGGCGGCGCGAGAAGGAACGCAGAGCGCGGGGCATCGCTGTTGGAGCTGGCCCTCCTGCTCCCGATTCTCGTGGTTCTGGTCTTCGGTGTCATCGACCTCGGCCGCCTCATCCATGCGAGGCTCGTGGTGACCAACGTGAGCCGCGAAGGGGGGAGCCTGGCCTCCCGGGACATCCAGACGGGGGCCAACCTCATCACCATGCTCCAGTCGTCGGCCACACCGTTCAATCTTCAGACCCAGGGCCGGATCTATGTCACCAAGATCAAGGCCGGCACGTCGCAGAGTGCCCCCCTTCCCTATATTCTCAGCAGGGATTCGGGGGGGAGCTACAACGTGAGCAGCAGCATCGGGGGCAGTGTGGGGGCGGCGCCGACGGGACTGTCGACGACCATGTACAATCATCTGCGCTTCGAGCCGGCGCCCCAGAGCGCCGCCGACATTGCTGAAATCAGTGTCGTCGAGGTTTTTTACCATTACCGGCCGATCACCCCGCTGCCGAACTTCGTGCAGAACCTGTTTCCCGTCAACGGGGGCATCCTGATCGGCAGCCGGGCGATCTTTTAGGCGGTATTGCAGGAAAGATGTCATTCCCGCGAAGGCGGGAATCCATGAGCAGGGTTTATTCTGACACAGGCTTGTGTTCAACAACATCAGGAACAGGGGTTGAGATATTCCAAGGGTACGGTGTCGGCTTGCATAAACGGAGGGGAATCATGAGAGAGATCATCGATAACCAGCGCGGGGCCTTCGTGGTCATATTCGCTCTCGCTCTTCTGGTCATCCTGGGCTTTGTCGCCCTCGGGATCGAGGGGGGGCGTTGGTATCTCGTCAGGGCGGAACTGGCAAAGGGCGTCGATTCCGCCGCCCTGAATGCCGCGAAGAACATTTCGAACCCTTACGTGGACCGCCTGGTCCTTGCCGAGGAGTTCGGGCGGGAAAATTTCCAGGCTGGCTTCCTGGGCACCCCCGGAGCGGGAGTGGGGACGGTCGATTTCACCGCGACCATGGTTGAAACCGACAAGGTCAGCGTGACCGGCAACGTGAACGCGACGGCCACCTTGGCGAAGCTCTTCGGTATCAACACGATCCCCGTCTCCGCCACCAGCGTCGCCCAGAAGAAAGAGGTCGAGATCATGATGATCCTCGACCGGTCCGGTTCCATGTCCGGGACGAAAATGACCGACCTGAAAAGGGCGGCTGCCGGGGACAGCGGGGCGAGCGGCCGAAAAGGCTTCATCGATTACTTCAGGGATACCCAGGACAAGGACAAGGTCGGGCTCGTCAGTTTTGCCACCTCCGTCGGCAAGAAGATCTCCGGCGTGAACGACAGCCGGGCCGACGTCCCGCTGGGCACGAATACCGTCAACGCGGTGGAATCGGCCGTCTTCGCCATGTCGGCAACGGGGGGCACGAATACCTCGGGCGCCCTGGGCATGGCCGGCAATGCCGCAAAGGGCGGCTTCACGGACCAGACCGGCGTGCCCGGCTCCAACCGCGTCCAGCAGTTCGCTGTCTTTTTCTCCGACGGGCAGCCGACCTGTTTCAGCGGGACATTCAAGTACCGCAACACAGACTACAACGCCGTTGCCTGCAGCTCGCAGAACTGCCGGTCCTGGGAAGCATGCAGTTTCTATGAAGATCTGGGATATCAGTATCAGGAAGGCTGGCTGAACATTAACCCCCTGCCGACGGGAGACGGGTCGACGACACAAAGGTACTTGTGCGGCTCATTCTGCTCCTACTCATCCTGCTGCAACACGTACACGACGAGATGGTTCATCTTCGACACGCGTCCCGTCAGCGGCTATTCTCCGACGTATATAAACATCCCCACGAATCGTTTTAACGGGTCGAACGGCTATGTGTGCTCGACGGCGCGGGACCTGGCCCTGCAGTATGCCCAGGATCTGAAGAGCAAGGGCATCAAGATCTACGTCATCGGGCTCGGGTCCAGCAATGAAATCGACGAGACGTATCTGCGGAGCCTCTCCAGCGGGAGCGGCTTTACGTATATCGCCCCGACGTCGGCCGATTTGCAGGCCGTCTTCAATGCGGTCGCCAAGGACATCAAGCTCAGGCTCGTGTACTAGAAAGTCCATCGTCTGAATATCGCGAGGTTAACTGAATGCCGAACAGGAACAAAACGGTCAAACTGGAAATCAAAAACGAGAGGATCCGGGATCAAATCTCGGCCGTGATCTCCTCGACGGAGGGATTCCTTATCCAGCGAAGCGACGACCCTCTGCCCCCGGACCTCCTGGTCCTGGAGTTGGGCGACGAGCCCGCAAAGGACTTCGAACATCTGAAACGGACGAAGGATGCGGGAGGGGCGCGGGAATTCTTCCTGACATCGAAGACCATGAACCCCGATGTGCTCATCCAGGCCCTGCGGCTGGGCGTGAAGGAGTTTATTGCCCAGCCGGTCAACGAGGCCGATGTGCGCGCGGCCCTCTCGAAGATCCGCGACGGCATGGCGGTGCCTCCCCCCGCGGCAAGCGGGCCCCAGCGGAAGGGACAGATCATCAATATCTTCGGCGGCAAGGGCGGCGTCGGGACGACGACGATCGCTGTCAACCTGGCCGACAGCCTGGCCCGCCTCGAGCCGCCGCCGGCGGTCGCCCTGATCGACATGAACCGGCTATTCGGCGAAATCCCGCTCTTTCTCGGCATGGACCACGTCTTCAGCTGGGTGGACGTTTCGAAGAACATCGCCCGACTAGATGCCACGTACCTGTCCAGCATCCTCTACCGCCACCGGTCGGGACTCCGGGTGCTGCCGTCCCCCGACAGGGTGGATGACACATTCACGGTGACGCCCGAGATCATCGAAACGCTTCTGCGCTTCATGCGCACCATGTTCGACTACGTCATCATCGACAGCGGCCAGTCCGTGGACGACATCTCGAAGATGATCCTGCGGCTCTCCGACAAGGTCCTGCTGGTCTCGGTGCTGAGTCTGCCGTGCCTGATCAACGTGAAGAAGATCCTCAACACGTACCGCAACCTCGGCTACCCCCCGGAACCCAGCGTGGAGGTGGTCGTCAACCGCTTCGAGCGAAAGTCCATCATCAGCCTCAAGGAGGCCGAGGAAAGCATCGGCAAGAAGGCCTTCTGGGTCGTGCCCAACGACTTCCAGCTTTCGATGAACGCCGTCAACCAGGGCAAGCCCCTGTCCCTTGTCGACGGAAACGCCGAGATCACCCGGGCGATCCGGGACATGGCGGCGGCCGTCGCGGGCAGGCGGCCGGGGGACGTGAAGGACAAGGAAAAGCGCGCGTTCCTGGGGGTCAAACTGTACTGAGAATTTACCCCCTCTCCCTTGACGGGAGAGGGCAGGGGTGAGGGTGAACACCCGGACCGGTGAATCCAGGCACAAAATTTCACAGAACGAAAGAGAACATATAGAAAGGATAAACCGAGCATGGCTCTCCCGAAAGAAAAACCCGTGATGTTCCTTGTCACCGACGAGTACAACGAGCTGAAAAGCAAGGTCCACGACCGCCTGGTGGACATGCTGGATCTCTCCCTCATCGATTCGCTGGACCGGCACCTCCTCAAGCAGGAGATCCGGCGGCTCACGGACCGGATCCTCGCGGAAGAGCTGGCCACGACACCGATGAACTACGAGGAGCGCGAGCAGTTCCACGAGGAGATCTTCAACGAGGTCCTCGGGCTGGGGCCCATCGAGCCCTTCATGCACGACCCCACCGTATCGGACATCCTGGTCAACTCCTACCGTCACGTCTACGTGGAGCGCTACGGGAAGATCCAGCTCACGGGGACGCGCTTCAAGGACGACACGCACCTGAAAAAGATCATCGACCGCATCGTCTCGGCCGTGGGGCGCCGCATCGACGAGTCCTCGCCCATGGTGGACGCCCGTCTTGCAGACGGCTCCCGCGTCAACGCCGTCGTGCCCCCCGTCTCGGTGGACGGGCCGTCGCTGTCCATCCGCCGTTTCGCCGTCGATCCGCTCGAGATCGACGATCTGCTGACGCTGAAAACCATCATCCCGGAGATCGGTGAGCTTGTCAAAGGCATCGTGAGGGCGCGGCTCAACGTCCTCATCTCCGGGGGCACGGGCAGCGGCAAGACGACGCTTCTCAACGTGCTTTCCCGGTTCATCCCGTCAAACGAGCGGATCGTCACGATCGAGGACTCGGCGGAGCTCCAGATGAAGCAGGAGCACGTCGTCCGCCTCGAGACGCGGCCCCCCAACATCGAAGGGAAGGGCGAGATCACCCAGCGCGATCTCGTCCGGAACAGCCTGCGCATGCGGCCCGACCGCATCATCGTGGGCGAGGTGCGCGGCGCCGAGGTGCTCGACATGCTCCAGGCCATGAACACGGGCCACGACGGGTCGCTCACGACGATCCACGCCAACTCGCCCCGGGACGCCCTGCTGCGCCTCGAGACGCTTGTCGCCATGACGGGCCTCAACATCCCCAACGAGGCCATGCGCCGCTACATCAGCTCGGCCATCCACGTCATCGTCCACATCTCGAGGCTCGTGGACGGCAGCCGCAAGGTCGTGAGCTTCCAGGAGATCACGGGGATGGAGGGCAACACCGTGACGATGCAGGAGATCGTGGCATTCGAGCAGACCGGGATCGACGATGCGGGTCGGGTGAAGGGGAGGTTCGTCATGCGGGGCTTCCTGCCGAAGTTCATGGAGCGCTTTGCCGCCCTCGGCATTCCGATCCCGTACAACATCTTCGACGCCAGCAAGTCCTTTGAAATCTAGGTCCGGGGGAGCGCAGCAATGGATATCATTCTGTTCCTGGGAATTTTCATCGTCGCCCTGGTCCTGGCCCAGGCGCTGTTCATGCTTATCCGGAGCCGCTTCAACCCTGAGGTGGTCCGGCTCAAGCGCGAGATCTCGACCCTCTCGACGAGCCGCAACGGCGCAAGAGGGGTCGATATCGTCAAGAAGAGGACGCTGAGCCAGATCCCCTGGCTCAACGACATCCTCGTCAATCTCAAGGCGCCGACGATCAGCCGCCTGGAACGGCTGATCCATCAAGCCGATGTGAGGCAGCCCCTGGGCTTCTACATCCTGGTGTCCGCAGCCGCGGCGGCAGGCTCTTTCTATCTGGTCTTCGTCATGAGCCGGAGCTCGTTGGCGGCCCTCGTCGCCGCGGGCCTGGCGACCATCCTCCCCTGGGCCTACCTGTCCTTCAGGAAGAATCGGCGGCTCAAGAATTTCGAGCGGCAGCTCCCCGACGCCCTCGACATGATTGCCCGGGCCCTCAAGGCGGGGCATGCCCTCACGGGCGGTTTTCAGATGGTGGCCACGGAATTTGCCGACCCGGCGCGGACCGAGTTCCGCAAGACGCTCGACGAGGTCAACTTCGGCCTGAGCTACGAGGAAGCCCTCCGCAACATGTCCGATCGCATCGACTGCGCCGACCTGAAATTTTTCGTCCTCTCCGTGATCATCCAGCGGCAGAGCGGCGGCAACCTGGCAGAGATCCTCGAGAAGATCGCCAGCCTGATCCGGGAGCGCTTCAAGCTCCACGGAAAGATCAAGGCCCTGACGGGGGAGGCCCGGATATCGGCCGTCATCCTGACGATCCTTCCCTTTGCGATCGCGGCGTCCATCTACTTCCTGAACAGGGACTATCTGGAAGTCCTGTTCACGGAGGCCGCCGGGCAGATCATGGTCGGCATAGCCCTGGTCATGATGGCCCTCGGCATTTTCGTCATGAGAAGAATGATCAACATCGAGGTTTGAAAGGAGTTCCCCCATGCTTGACATGGCCATCGTCGTTTCGGCTCTCGTCTTTTTCGGCACGATGCTGTTTCTGATCGCGGGGTTTCAGTTTCTGAAGTACCGCCGGGAGCATGCGGGGCTCGTCGAGAAAGTGAAAACGGGCGGTCTGGCGAGCCGGGCGGGCGACTCTGCCCCGGAAGCGCCCGAAACGGGCAGTCCCATAAAGAACCTTTTCCTGAAAACGTCGATCTGGGCCGGTGACCTGGCCCGGCCGAAGGAGAACGGTTCGGAAGCGTCAACCCTCCGGAGTCTTTTCCTGAAGGCGGGCATAAGGCATCCCAGCGCGTCGGCCGTGTTCTGGGGGGCCAAGGTGCTCTTTGCCGCGGCGCTGCCCTGCCTGGCTTTCTTCGCCCAGGTGTTTACGGAAAGCGGATTGCTTCATTTTCACGTGTTTTTCATCATGGGGGCGCTTGCCCTGCTCGGGTTCTATCTTCCCGACCTCTACCTGCGGCTGAAAATCCGGTTGAGGCAGGACAAGATCGTCAAGGGGTTTCCCGACGCCCTCGACCTTCTCGTGGTCTGTGTCGAGGCGGGCATGGGACTTGACGCGGCCATCAACCGCGTGGCCGAGGAGATCCGGTTGAGCAGCCAGGTGATCAGCGACGAGTTCAAGATCCTCAACCTGGAGCTGCGTGCCGGCAAATCGCGCGCCGATGCCCTGAGAAACCTCGGCATCCGCACGGACGTGGAGGACGTACGAAGCTTCGCCACGCTGCTCGTCCAGACGGACCGCTTCGGCACCAGCGTGGCCCAGGCCCTCCGGGTCCACTCCGATTCAATGAGGGTCCGGCGATACCAGAAGGCCGAGGAGCTGGCCGCCAAGCTGCCGGTGAAGCTGATGTTCCCTTTGATCTTTTTCATATTCCCGGCCATTTTCGTCATCGTCGTCGGCCCTGCGGCCATCCAGATCTATCAATCGATCATCGCGCGCTAGGAGGGGTTCCATGAGCCACATGACACGCTATATCCTGATGGCAGCGGTTGCCGTTGTCTTCGTCTCCGTCAACAGCTGCAGCCTCGTCAATTACTTTTCAGGCTATGTGAAGTCCTGGGAATCGAAGGCGCCCGGCCGGGACACCATGGCAAACAGCATGAACCGCTTCGTCGGGTCGGTGAGGACCGCCCGGGGAAACCCCGATGCGCATTACCTTCTCGGGGACTTCCACCAGGGGCGGGGCCGCCACCGCGAGGCGATCGAGGAGTTCAACAAGGCCATCCGGATCGACCCGCTGTTCGTGAAGGCGTTCAACGGGATCGCCGTCTCGCTGGACCAGATGGGCGAACACGAGAGGGCCCAGGAGTACTACCAGGCCGCACTGGCGATCAATCCGGACCTCGATTACCTGTACAACAACCTGGGCTATTCATACCTGCTGCAGGAGCGCTACGGGGATGCCGCGGCGGCCTTCGATAAGGCAAACTCCCTTGCGGGGGGGCAGGTGAGCCGCATCCGCAACAACCTGGCCCTGGCCAACAGCGCCCTCGGGAAGGTCGACCCCGCTTCGGTGCCCGCCTCCCCGAAACACCAGGCCCTCATCGAGTACGCCGCTGCCAATCACCTCCTGAAAAACGGCGGCTTCGAAGAGGCCCGCGATCATTACAGCAAAGCCCTTTCGCTGGACCCCGACCTGAAGGCGGCGCGCAAGGGGACGGAAGTGGCCACCCTGCTTGCCGACGTGAAGCGCTACATGGATCATGAGGCATCCCGCGCGCCTGAGGTGCAGGACCGGCCGGTCGTTCTCGGCAGGGACGGCATCGAGATCTCCAATGGAAACGGTGTGACCGGCATGGCGAAAGAGGTGGGCAGCTTTCTGAAGAAGCAGGGATTCAACGTCGTGCGCCTCACCAACGCCGATCATTTCCAGTACTCGAAGGCAAGCGTTTACTACCGGGGCGATGCGGAGTTCACGGCTCTCCAGATCAAGGGGGCCATTCCCGGGATCACGCAGATGAAGAAGGTCGGCGGTTTCGGCCGTGACGATGTTCGGGTGAAAGTCCTCGTCGGCAGGAATCTGTCCGGGGAGATGAACACCTTCAAGGAAGGGGAAAAATGATGAGAGCCAGCCGGATCAAGCCGGTCTTCCTGATCATGGCGGTGTGGTGGGTCGCGGCCGCACTTGCCGGTTGCGCATCTTCGGGCACGAAGGACACCGCCGTCCGGGACGAGTACAAGCGGATGCTCGAGATGCAGAAAAGCACGGAGGCCGCCCGGAACAGCGAAGACGCGCTCAAGAAGATTCCCGAGATGGATGCCCGCGGTTACGAGCAGACCGGGGACAATTACGTGCGGCAGGGAAACGCGACGATGGCGTTCCTGCAATACGACAAGGCGCTGGGCAAGGACCCGAAGCTCCAGAGCGCGCGGTACAAGAAGGGGATGCTCCTGCTCAGCCGGGGCATGACCGAGGAAGCCCTGAAGACGTTTGACGAGATCCTCGCCGAGGAACCCCAAAACGCGCTGGCCCTCGAAGGCCGGGGGCGGGCCAGGATGGCAACGGGCGACTTCGACGGGGCCATGGAATGCTACGACAGGGCTCTGGCCGCGGACCCGAAGCTGTGGCAGGGTTACGCCCTCAGGGGGTATGTGTACGATCATAAAAGGAACTATGATGCGGCCATCGCGGAATACGGGAAAGCCATCGCCATCAATCCAAAATCGAGCATGCTGTTCAACAACCTGGGCATGTCCTTCTACATGAAGAAAGACTATCCGATGGCGATCGACGCTTACATCAAGGCCGTTCGCATCGACAGCACGAACCGCCGGGTGTTCAACAATATGGGGCTTGCCCTGTACAAGGTGGGGCGCTATGACGATGCCCTGCAGGCCTTCAAGCAGGGCGGCGACGAGGCGGGAGCCTACAACAACATGGGGTGCCTCTACATGGCGGACGGGAAATACGTCGAGGCAAAAGCGGCCTTCGAAAAGGCCATCGGCATGAAGCCGAGCTACTTCGCCAGGGCCCACGAGAATCTCAAGAAGGCCGAATCGGCCATTGCGGCCAGGCCCCGAATTCAGTGAGTGCGCACAGCTGTTTGAAACGAGGCAGGTACCGCTTCCGTACCTGCCTTTCCCGCATTGATCCGTTCATCGGCCGGAGTCGCAAGCGGTAGCCCGTGCAGAAAAAAGACAGCTTCCCCGTGAGAACCCGGTTCTCCGACATTCCGTATTCGATGGCCCGGATCGTCATTGCCTGCTTCGTCGCGCTGATGGCTTACGGCGTCCTTTACGGGGATTTTGCAGGCGGCGATCCCGCCGCTTCAGGCGGAGGCGAGGACCTGCGCTGCTACCGGCGTATCGTGGAAAGGGTGCAGGGCGGGGAAGAGTATTACGAGGCGGCATACCGGGAATTGGCGCGCCTTTATCCGATACAGAGCGTGTTCAACTGGCGGCTTCCGTACCTCGCATGGGCCATGGGGCAGACGCCCCGCCTTTTGCCGGCTCAGGTTCTGGGGATCGTCTTATCCCTGCTCTCGATCGGGCTGTGGTTCCGCCTCTCTCGCGACGCCCTCGGGTTCCCCCGGACGGCGATCGGGTCCCTGCTTCTTCTCGGATCGGCCATTTACGGCTTTTCGATCGACGTCTTCCTGGCCCATGAGTTCTGGGCGGGTGTGCTGATCACGCTTTCCGTCCTGGCCTATGCGAGGGGTTGGCACGGCGTGTGCTTCGCTTCGGCGATGGCCGCACTGACGATTCGCGAGCTGGCGCTCCCCTTCGTGGCGGTCATGCTTTTCCTGTCCGTCAGGGAGAAAAAGAGCCGGGAGGCCGTCGCGTGGGGCGTCGTCGTCCTGTTTTTCGCGGCGATCATGACGGTTCATTTCATGCATGTGCGCGCTTATGTGGGTGGGGGCGCCGCAGGCGTCCATTCCTGGATTGCATTCGGAGGATGGAAGTTCGTCCTGGCGACGTGCTCGGTGCATCCCTATTTCTTTCTCCTGCCCCCATGGCTCACGGCGGTCCTCGTTCCCCTTGCGCTGATGGGTCTGTTGGGCTGGACCGGGCCCCTGGGATCGCGAATCGGCGCAACCGTATTGGTTTACATGACTCTTTTTTTGTTCGTCGGGCAAAGCTTTAACCGCTACTGGGGCGCAGTGTACGTCAACCTTCTGCCCCTGGGGCTGCTCTTCGCGCCCGCCGCGATCGGGGACTTGTTCCGTTCCGCGAGAAAAACGGCCTGACCCCGACATTGTGATTCCGTAACCGAAACCGGCGGGACGATTCCTGCCTGATCGAAAGGAGGCCGGCGACCATGAGTGCCGTAAAGATCGGATTATCCAGGTCCATCGAGCAAACGGGAATCCGCAAGAATCTTCTCGAAGACCTTGCGCTCAAGATCATCTATCTCGTGGGGGAGATCTCCCTGAGCGAGCTGGCGCGCCAGATGGGGCTGTCCCACAAGATCGCGGAAGAGCTGTTCGGGCGCCTGCGGAAGGATCAGCTCTGCCAGGTCACCGGCATGACCGGCGGCACGCACCGCGTCGTCGCTTCTTCGGGCGGGAGGTCCCGTGCCCTGGAACTGCTTGCCCAGAACCAGTACGTGGGCCCCGCGCCCGTGTCGCTCGAGGACTATGTCGAGCGAATCCGCGAGCAGAGCGTGCTCGACAACCGTATCACCCCGGACGATGTCACCCGCGCCTTCGAAGACCTGGTGCTCGACAGCAGGACCCTGCACCAGCTCGGCGTTGCGGCGACGTCCGGCCGGGGCATTTTTCTCTATGGGCCGACGGGAACGGGCAAGACGACCATCGCCGAGACGCTCACCCGTCTCTTCGACCAGGACCCCGTCTGGGTCCCGTACGCGGTGGAGGTGGACGGCCAGATCATCACCGTTTACGATCCCGTGCTGCACCAGCGCCTGGAGCAGACCGTGGACCCCGAACAGGACGGCCGCTGGGTGAGGTGCCGCCGGCCCCGCATGATGGTGGGCGGCGAGCTGACGATCGACATGCTCGATCTCCAGTTTAACTCCAGCACACGGTTCTATACGGGACCGGTCCAGATGAAGTCCAACAACGGCGTGCTGATTATCGACGACTTCGGCCGCCAGCGCGTCAGTCCCGAGGAGCTGCTCAACCGCTGGGTCGTCCCGTTGGACCGCCGAATTGACTTTATCACGCTGGCCGGCGGCAGGAAGATCGAGATTCCTTTCGACTTGCTGGTCATCTTTGCAACCAACCTCGATCCGACCAAACTGGTGGACGAGGCGTTTCTCCGCCGCATCCAGACGAAAATCAAGGTCGACTTCATGACGCCCGACCAGTTCCGCGAAATCTTCAGGCGTCTCTGCGAGCGGCACGAGCTTCATTACGAAACGGACCTGGCCGACGAGCTGATCCGGATGATCGAACAGGAACACAAAGAACCCCTGCGGGCCTGCTACCCGCGGGACATCCTGCAGCAGATCCTCTGGATGGCCCAGTACCGGCAGAAAAAGCCCACGCTCGATCGCAAGGGCCTCGAGATTGCCTGCCAGAATTACTTCCTGGAGACTTAGAGAGCCCCGCGGCATTCCCACCCGTATTTTATCCATTCTGTCGAATCGACTGCAGCGAAAGGGCCTTCCGCGGAAGGCCCTTTCGCTGTCTGCGGCTTTCGCTTTCTGCCCGCTCAATAAGGCACATACATTGCATTATGAATATCCCGGTTGCCGTATTTCCTTATTCTGCACAGGTGACGATGATGAGCCTTGGGCATGCCCTGGTCGTGGACGACGACATTCTCTCCCGGTCGCTCCTTTCGGAGTGGATGAGAGAAATGGATTTCGATGTCTCCGAAGCCGAAGACGGCCGCGAGGCCATTCGGCGAATCCGCAGCAGCGAGTATGACATCGTCATCTCGGATCTCGTCATGCCGGGGATGGACGGGGTTGCGCTGATCAAGGAGGCGAAGGCGTCCAAGGCCCCTGTTCCTTTCCTCGTGGTCACCGGCTACCCGTCGGTTGCCGGCGCCGTCGACGCCATGCGGGAGGGTGCGGCGGACTATCTGACGAAGCCGTTCACGCCGGAAGAGTTCACGCGTCGCGTGCACGCCACACTGAAGCAGAAAGCCGTTTCGGACCCCGCCGGGACCGCCCGCGGCGCCGTCGTGGCCGCGGCGCTCTGCACCCCGCTCTGGGCGCTGATCCTGGCCGCCCTGTGGCACTTCCTGTGATTGCCTGCCCCCGCCGCTCCGCAGCGCTTGAACCAACGAACCCTGAAAGCAGTTCATTGGTTCCTTGGTTCTCAAGTTCCCTGGTTCAACACGGAATAGGATTTATTTTGCGCCGCCTTCCGGCGCGAACTAACGAACTAAGGTACTAACGAACGGTCTTTGTTTGTCTTCCCTAAAACGTAAAACCTAAAACTTAAAACCCCGCGTCAGCGGTTGCCTAAAACCTAAAACATAAAACCTAAAACGCACCGAAGGTGTAAAACCTAACCCCCTAAAGCTTAAAACCCACGCCCTCCGGGCGTGCCGAACCAACGAACTCTTTTGTTTCCCTGTCCCCAGTCTTGAACCAATGGAACCAATCGAACCAACAGAACTAAAGAACTGCTTTGTCGAACCAACGAACTGCCCTTCCCCCTAAAACATAAAACACGGAATATCTGTTGCATATTTGTCCATCAAATGTATAATATCTGACAATATGAATTTTGAATGGGATGCTCAAAAGAGTATTTCGAATAAAGAAAAACATGGCATCAGCTTTGACGCAGCCCAAAACCTGTGGCTCGACGACAGGAGGGTGGAAATCCATATTCCATTTCCTTCAGAAGACAGATGGGCGCTGATAGCTGCGGTCGAAGGCAGGATGTGGACGGCCATCTACACGATGCGAAACGATGTAATCCGTGTAATATCGGTCAGGCGTGCCAGGGCAGGGGAGGTGAAACTTTATGAAGACAAAACAAAAGGCTAAGACGGCAGCCGAATTCGACGAAAGATTTGACCGGGGAGAGGATATCCACGATCTCGTGGATCTCTCAAAGACAAAGATAACTCACCCGGGCAGAAAAATACGCATTACGCTCGATGTTCCGGAATCGCTCGTGAGGGAGATCGACGCTGTGCGAGAACGCATAGGCGTGGATCGAGGGGCACTCATCAAGGTTTGGCTGCATGAGAGGGTCGCACAGGAAAAAGCGTGAACACCCCCCGAACCCCGGCCTTTTCCTGTTCTATGTCCTTGAATCAATGGAACCAATTGAGATTTCTGTGCGCCCTTCAGGCGCACCACCGCGATGAACCATCCGCGAAGCGGTGACAACCCCGCCGCTCCGCGGCGATGAACCAACGAACTCTTCTTTTGTGGAACTAACGAACCAAGGAACTAACGAACTAAGGAACAGTTTTTCTATTTTCCCCCTAAAACTTAATACCCCGCGTCAGCGGTTGCCTAAAACTTAACCCCCGCCGCTCCGCGGCGATGAACTAACGAACCAATGGAACTAATAGAACTGTATTTATAACCCACGCCCTTCGGGCGTGCTGTCGCCTTCCTTTACACTACGCATAGACGTGCAACAATAAGTGATAACAGCAAATATTGGAATCTTGCCCGAAATACCGGCCGGCGGATGTCGGTAAAGCTTACAGATCCCGCATTGCGGAACAGCCCTGGTGCGAAATAAGGCTAATCGAATTAATATGTTATTGTACTGGAACAAAAATTGCCTTATATAAATATTGTCCCTGTTCGACTTAATGTAACGTATGCACCCATTGAATTGAAATGAGGGGGGAGTTTGAAATGAAAAAATGGGGAGACATAGCGGCACACAGGGCGGGATGCCCGTACAAGGGAGTGGCTGTCTACGGCACCGATGAGGAGATAGCGAAGCATTACTCGGGGATTTGTACCGGATGTAATGTGCCGGTGAAGTGGCAGGAATGTGAGCGGTGGGAAAAAGGAGCCCGCACGGAACGCAGTTTGGGTCCGGCCGCGGTATCCAGGGCAAGACGAACCAGTTAATCCGCATGTCCACTCCGGCAGGCAAGGGGGGCCGCCATGGAGGGCGAGACCAGGCGAGATACGTCATTGGACAATAAGACGGACTCACTGCGCCGGCTGATCGAACAGCTGGGGGAAACCGAGTCCTGGTTCCACATCCTGGTAGACCAGTCGCCCCTCGGCATATCCATCTCCCACGACGGGGTCACCCTCTACGCAAACCGGGCCTGCGTGCGCCTTTTCGGATACGATGATCTCTCGGAGTTCGTCGGCACGTCCCAGTTGAACCGCGTGGCGCCGGAGAGTCGCGACAGGGTGGCCGGCTACATCCAGCGCCGCGGACGCGGCGAGCCCGTGCCCGACCAGTACGAGATCAAGGGGCTTCGGAAAGACGGCGCCACCTTTCCCCTCTATGTCGAAGTCGCCCGGATCCATCTCATGGGCATGCCGGTCTCGGCCGCCTTCTTCACGGATTTCAGTGCAAGAGCGCAGTTGGAGGAGGCGCTCCGGAAGGCGCACAACGAACTGGAGGCCCGCGTGGAGGAGCGCACAGGGCAACTGGCCGAGCGGGCGCGGACCGAGGAGGCCCTCAACACGACCCTCCGGACCCTTCTGGACCAGCGCGACCGCGACAGGGCACGGATGGAAGAGCGGATGGCCACCAACGTCAGCAAGCTCATCAAGCCCTGCCTGGAGAAGCTCAGGGCATGCCGGCTCGACATGGCTGCCGTCTCCCACCTGGACATCCTCGAGGCCAACCTGGAGGGGATCATCGAGCCCTTCCTGCAGCGTCTCACCATGACGCACTCGGACCTTACGTCGACGGAGATCCGGATCGTCAACTACATCAAGCAGGGCATGCGTTCGAAAGAGATCGCCGATCTTCTGAAGCTCTCCAAGGGCACCATCGACTTCCACCGGAACAACATCCGCGACAAGCTGGGCATCCGCAACAAGAAGATCAAGCTCCGCACCTACCTCCTGTCCCACTCCTGATCCCCCCACGCCCTCCAGGCGTGCCGAACCAACGAACCAATTGAACCGTATTTATCGTCATTGCAGGGGCGCCAGCCCCGCGGCAATCTTCTTTTCCCGAACTAACGAACTAAGGAACTAACAAACCAACGAACTCTTTTTATTGAACCAACGAACCAATTGAACTAACGAACTAAGGAACTAACAAACCAACGAACTCTTTTTATTGAACTAACGAACTAAGGAACCGTCTTTCCATTCCCGAACTAACGAACTAACG
>Ga0209079_10000206_pt1 | contig 27114 bp, 19 predicted proteins | sample PPLLaktember2015_2_FD_187259 | JGI IMG/M metagenome (GOLD analysis project Ga0209079, IMG submission 187259) | Freshwater sediment microbial communities from Prairie Pothole Lake near Jamestown, North Dakota, USA - PPLs Lake P7 Core (6) Depth... | ecosystem: Environmental > Aquatic > Freshwater... | reverse complement strand
GATTGCCCTCGACGATGTTGTCTGAGAACAACACACGCATCTCCATGCTGGCGTCCGTGCCAATGAGCACTCCTCCACCTAAGATGCTCGAATTACTCGTATTGGCCCAATACACCCGGTTGTTGCGAATGATATTCCGGCAGATCCGTCCGTTCCCACCCCAGAGGCCGAGGCCCCCCACTTCAACCGCGCTCGTGACATCGGTCGGCGTGACGGTGTTGTTCTCGATAACATTGTCCTCAATTATTGCCTGCTGGGGTCTGATTAGCATATCCCCGTTGTTCACACACACTCCGGCAGCACCGCCAACTCCGCCGGACGGTGCGACCACTGTGTTGCCGGAGATGATATTACGACGGATTGTTCCACCCGCCCGCGCTTCGATCGCGACTCCGCCGCCGTAGCGTGTGTAATGGCCGGGAAAGGTGATATTCATGCCTTTCCCGCGCGTGATGGTAAATCCGCACACGACGGTTGTGGTGTCTGTGCCGGTGTCGAGGAACACGACCGATCCGCTATCCACATGGCTTTCAGCACTGCCGTCCAGGATTGTACGCGAAATGTGTGAGGTGTCGCCGTCGAGGATGAAGAGACTCGCCAGGACGATCTTCTTCGTGATCTTGAGGTGGACGAGATAGGTCCCTTCGGCGACCAGCACGGTATCTCCATTGACAGCCGCATTGATCGCCGCCTGGATAGTCGCATAGTCCTGCGGAACGCGTTTGGTGGTTTGAGAGAAGCTGCCGAACACAATGAGGATCAGCAGCAGTATGGTGGCAAGGATGCGTGGCATGGTGAGGCCCTCCGAGGGTGGATGAAAAGCAGAAGACAGAAGACAGAATTCAGAAGTCAGAAGTCAGTAACAGAGCCAATGAGCCCGCAAACTACGAACCGCGCTTTCCGATCGGCGTCAAAATTTCGCGCAGCGCATCGAGATGATCTTTCACGACATACGCCACCGCGCCGGCTTCCTGCGCCGCCTTCCGATACCGGATGTCGTCGTAGAACGTGAGCATGACGATCTTCGCGTCCGGATGGGAGGTCTTGATAGCCCGCAACGCGTCGAGTCCATCCATCGGCTTCATCTCGATATCCATCAATACCCAATCAACGGACCGCTCGTACAGTGCCACCGCGGCTGTGCCGTCCGACGCTTCGATGAAGGTGTGGTGATTGGGAATGTTCTTAAGGAGGAATCGCTTGACGGATTCGCGGGATCGGGTGTCATCGTCTGCAAGAAGGAATATCATGGTTGCGCCTCTCGACGACAACCTCGTTTCTTTCGTGCAGATTATCCAGATGGGAAACTACTCATTTTGGCATGAGTAGAACTACTCAGAAGGGCTACAGCTCGGAGCGATGCTGAAGGGCGAATTCCAGAAGCTTGTTGTGACCTTTGATTTCAAGCTTTTGGCTCATATGAAGACGATGGTTTTCCACCGTCCGGGGAGTGACAAACAGCTTTTCGGCGATCTCCCGACTTGTGAGATTGTCCGCGAGGAGCTTCAGGACGGTCCGTTCGGCGGGCGTCAGCAGACTGAGTGCGGGAACAGTATTGAGGAGGGCCGCTGATCTCTTCTTTCGCTCGATCAACAGATGTGACATGGAAGGGGAAATATAGTACTGTCCATCGGAAACGGCGGTCAAACATTTCACGAGATCTTCGATCACAGAATCCTTCAGGAGATATCCGCGAACGCCAAGATCGAGTGCCGCGTTGAAATATGTTGGATCCTTGTACATCGTGAGGAAGATAAGACTCGTGAGCAGGGCTTCCTTGTAGGCGGCTCGGGCAACGTCGATCCCGTTCATTCCCGGCATCTCAACATCAAGCACCGCGATGTCCGGAATCAATGCGCGGATCTTCTCAAGCGCCTCCATTCCGTTGACCGCCTGTCCGACGATCGCAATGGAGTCGTGCCGCTCCAGCGTCTTCACAAGTCCCTCACGGAAGATCGGGTGATCGTCGGCGATCAGCACGCGGAGCTTGGAATCCATGTTCATCCTTTATTTGCAGGAAGTGCAAGGCGGATCGTGGTGCCTCGCTCTGGTGTCGATTCGATCGTGAGCTTTCCGCCAATGATCCGTGCCCGTTCGTTCAAGCTCGCGAGTCCGAACCCCCGGGCAGAATCGTTCTGCTTGCGGTCCGAGGCGGCGGAGGACCAATGTGCGGTGTCGAATCCCGTTCCGTTGTCCTGGATCGTGATCTCAATGGCGTCGTGATTCTTGCGGATCTCGACTCGGACGACGGTTGCGCCGGCGTGTTTGACGACGTTGGCAAGCGATTCCTGAATGACGCGATAGACGTGAAGCTTCGTCTCCTTCGACATCGCGGCATCAACCGGTTCACACGCGCTCTCAATGCGCAGCGTCGATGAGCGGGAAAGCTTCTCGATCAATGCCTCCACGGCGGCGCAGAGTCCAAGGCGTTCAATGTGATGCGGATGCAGATTGGAGGATATTTCCCGCACAGCTTCGACTGATTCCTGTACGAGCTCGGCGACGCGCTGCAGTTCCTCGGAGGCCTGGCGACTGTCCGCGAGCAATTGGCGGATCTCGCTGTTCACGACGAGCAGGTCCTGTCCGAGTCCGTCGTGGAGTTCGGATGCAAGACGCTTGCGTTCGGATTCCTGCGATTCTATTTGCTTCTGCGTGAGTTGTTGCTGATGATATTTTTCTCTCCGGAGGCGTGAGACCTCGTACCAAAATGTGAACGCACCGAATCCTCCGACGATCAGGACCAACAGTGCGTACGCCCACCATCGCTGATACCAGTATGGCTGAACGACGATCACAACTCTCCGCATATTGTTCCCATCAATGAATCCTGTCTGGTCTCCTCCGGATACGATCAAACGATAGGTCCGCGGTGAGAGGTTCGTGAACCGTTGAAAGGAATATGGCCGGTTGCGAAGAAAGACCGATGCTCGTTCGTCATGCCCCTCAAGTTGAATGATCTTGGACATCCCGCTGCTTCCATCCAAACCGTATGCGTTGACCTCACATTCAAGCTCGTTCGTTCCCGGGGGAAGGGTAAACAATGGCCCGTCCGCGACCTGTGTGAGTTGGTATTCCACGGAATCGTGTGCGATCAATCGAATGTCGTGAGTACCGGCACGAACGACCTGCTCGCCGTCCGGAGTCAGTTGGGGGGGTGCAATCTGCCGTATCATGAACAACAATCGGAGTCGGGAATTACGCCCTTCCTCTTCGCGACGAGCGAACAGAACAGTTTCCGCATTCTCTGAAAGGGATGGCTCGACTGCACCGAGACTCGTGGTGCGCAATGATGAAGTCTTCCGCGAAGTACCGAAAAAGTCTGTGGCAGGTGCGATGAATTTCTCGCCTCCCAGAAATGCATCGATGGCACCCGTCCCAGTGGCGGGGCTTTCCGGCAAGAGATGGAATAGAGAATCGCCCGGTACGAACAGCGGGTCCGCATCGGTCGTATTCGTACCGACGGTTCCTCCTTCGATCAGATTGTTAAGCATTCGAATGCTGGTCCAAGCGGACACTTGCTGTTGATCGTTCTTCCATATGATGTTGTTCATCAATGTCACGGATCCGCCTGCTGTCACGGCAACGCCATCGCCATGCGAACCCGCATGATTTCCGACGATCGTATTGTTCGCGATGACCACGCTCGAATACTCTGTCGTCTCGATGCCTCCGCCCACTTCATGCGCCTCATTGTCCGTAATGATGTTATTGACTATGATCGCGCGTCCGAAGTACTGTCTCGTCGTGGCAACTTGAATGCCTCCGCCGACCCCAACGGAATTGGATCTGATGTAGTTGCCATCAGCAATGGCCTCATACTGCTTCCCGAGAACGAGGCCTATTCCCCCGCCGGCACTCCGTGTATGAGACCGCACGCTATTTTGCATTACGACATTGTGGCGGACCACTCCCGGTCCCTGCAGGCATATCCCGCCGTATCTTGCCCTTGGACCGATCGCTTGATTCAACATCACGGCATTATGCTCGATGATGACGTAGGGTGGGATTCCCTGAGCACTATTCGGTTCAAAGCAGCCAATTCCGCCACCATATCCGCTGACCGTCGTTTCTGTTCCACGAACGACATTGCGGATGATCCGATTGTGTGCAATGCGGACACCGGAACGCTCAACACAAATACCACCGCCGACCATCCAATATACAACCGGGGTATCCATCCAAATGAGAGCGCGCATTCCCGTCCCGCCTTGAATTGTCAGACCGAGGATGACGCATGAAGTATCGGTCGATCCTTTGACCAATATCGTGGACCCAAAGTGTTTGTCGCGGGGCTTGCTGCCGTCGATGACCGTCCGAAGGATATGCAGGGAGTCGCCATCAAGAATGAACCGGCTGGCGAGGACGATGTTCTTGTTGATACGGAGGTTTTCGTAGTAGAGGCCGTCGTCAACGAGGATGGTGTCGCCAACGCGCGCAGCATTGACGGCAGATTGGATGGTCCGATATTGTTGAGGCACGCGGCGAAGCGAACCCGCATCGGCATGCAGGAAAACAACGCCAAGAAGAAGCAGCATGAGTGAGGAGGGCCGGAGCATGGGTAAAGACCCGGATGCTTCGAGGGGAAACTACGGAAGAGCAGGGAGGGAAGCAAGTGTGGAGGATGAGCCTGTGAGCCAATGAGCCGTTGAGCAGGGAGCTTAGAGCACAGAGATGAGGAGCGGGGAGCCGTCGCCAGAATTTAGCACGCGATTCCGCTGATCTTCTCAAGAGAAATTCGACTTTCCCAAGGCTTCAAGGTCGGTCCCGGACTGGGTCCCGGATCGGGTCCGGGACTGGATCCGATGGAGTGAGGGGTGGATGAATCCGCATGGTAGGAAGAACGCACCGGGATAAGATCCCGGTCACTCATCGGGTCAATGACCCGGTTCGATCTTGGATCATGGGGTCATCCCAAACACCGAACGTCCCAGCCGGGAAGATGGTCGGGACAATGGTCGGGCCTGTTTTTGCAAGTTTGGGATGCCGGGAGAGTGTGACAGGGTGGAAGCCAGAGCACCGACCCGGGCATTCCTCAGAGCACTGCTCTGGGCTTTGCTCTGTGCACTTCTTTGGGTTCTGAGAAGGATTATCGGTTCGGTTGGAACTGCGTCCCGGGTTCTGTCCCGGGTTCCAACCCGGGGTCAATATTGAAAACCTGGGACCCTCATTCGACCGCCCGCTCCAACGCTTTGACCGCGACAAGAAACGACGCGCCAAGGAACGCTGCGAACAGGAGCGCCTCGATGAGCACGGTCCCCGGATCTCCCAACCCCAGAAGGAACCAGCGCATCACGTCGGCTTGCCAGGTGACCGGATTGCAGAACGAAAGCATGCGCAGCCAGTCGGGGGTCCCTTCGAGCGGATAAAACAGACTGCTGAGGAACATCAGGACGAAATAGAACACGTTCAGGACCGTGTTGAATGTGTCGTTCCGGCGAATCAGGAAGGCAAAGATGGCCATGAAGAAGAACCACGCCGCTGTCCCCATCATCATGCCTGCCGCCGCAAATGGAAGCAAGGAAACCTGGATGCGAACGCCAAGCAACAGAACGGCGGCAAGCAGCGTCAGGATCAATTGCGCGATCGACATGACGCAGCCGAACAGGATCTTCCCGAACATGAACTGGGCGCGCGTCATCGGATACGTGAGGAATTCATAGAAGATCCCGTTGTCGCGGTCAACGAAGAATCCGTACGATTGGTTGATCGCACTTCCAAAGCACGCCATCACGAGCACGCTCGCCGTGAAGAACTCGTTGTACCGGATCGACTCCCCTCCCATCATCATTCCGCCGCCGATCGCCCGGTCAAAGCCGACGCCGAACATCAGCAGGTACAACAAGGGCACGGCAAGGTCCATGAAGAACCACATCAGGCTCGTCCGGCGAATGAGATACTCCCGCACCATGACCGCGACGACCGCATTCATGCTGCCGTCTCCTTCTTGTCGACCAACTCGACGAACACATCTTCCAGGCTTGCGTTCGTGACTTCGAACGAGCGGATGTTCTTCGACTTCTGCGCCATCTCCAGGATCGCATACATGGCCCGCTCTTCCTGCACGGTGATGTGAACCGTGGATCGGGACACATCAAGGCGCTGTGGTTTGTATCGACGCAGTCGCTCGATGAACCTGGACGGATCGGCGGCGAATGTCAGCGTGATGTTGAACAGCCGCAATCCCAGATCCTTCACGTCGTCGATCGTTCCCTGCGCGATGATCCTTCCATGGTTGATGATGACAACGGAGGAACAGAGCTCTTCCGCTTCTTCCAGCATGTGCGTGGTGAGAACGATCGTCCGGCCTCGTGACGCTTCTTCTCGCACCGCCTCGATCGTCGCCCGCTTGTTGATCGTGTCCATCCCCGTCGTCGCTTCGTCGAGAAAGACGACCGGCTTGTCCACCATGAACATCTTGGCGACCTGAACGCGCCGCTTCATCCCGCCGCTGAGGTCGATGCCCGTTTCCTTGCGTGCCTCGCGAAGACGGAACAGATCCAGCACTCGTTCCATCGCCTTGTCCGCCACCGCCCCCGTCACACCATGAAAGCGCGCAAAGGTCCGAAAGTTGTCCTGCACGGAAAGGAACAACTCGATCGCATTCTCCTGGAGTACAACGCAGATCTGCTTCCGCACCGCGAGCGGATCCGCAATGACGTCATGACCGAGAACCGACACTTGTCCCGACGTTGGTGGCAGGAGCGTCGTCAGCACCTTGATCGTCGTCGACTTCCCCGCCCCGTTCGGACCGAGCAGACCGAAGATCGTCCCTTGCGGAACCTCAAAGGAAATCCCGTCCACCGCACGAAGGGGTGTGTCGCGGCGGCGCGTGTAGATCTTGACGAGATTGGAGACGACTATTGCGGAGGAGGACATAGACGAAAATGATAATTGGGCTATCTAGAACTCATCTAACAAATGAGTTCGGAGGAATGACTGGTCACGCTGAGCTTGTCCGCCCGGCCGCATAGAGTCGTTCAGGCGGACGGGTCGAAGCGTGGCTTCGGCGATGAAATCAGCCTTCGACACCGTTCGACAAGCTCACGGTGACATGCTCAGGCTGACGTGTCAATCTGTTTTTGAGATGGCTTCTAGTGATTTGTGCTCACAGGTCCCTCTACTGACCACTGACTCCTGACTACTGATTCCTTAATGCTCCTTTCTATTCGCGTAGAAATTCATCAACAGTCCCGCCATGATCATGTTCGCGATGAGCGCGGAACCGCCGTAGCTGAGGAACGGAAGCGGAATGCCGATGACAGGCATGATCCCCATCGACATCCCGACGTTGATGAAGACGTGCGTGATCCATACACCGGCGATGCCGATGGCGGCGACACTTCCGAATCGGTTCTTGGAGAGCGCCGCGATGCGGATCGCCCGATTGATGAGCAGCGCGAAGAGAAGCAGGACGAGCGACGCACCGAGGAATCCGTATTCTTCACCCGGCACGCAGAAGATGAAATCGGTCCACTGCTCAGGGATGTAGTTGAGCTGAGTCTGCGTCCCGCGCAAGAATCCCTTCCCGGTGAATCCGCCCGATCCGATGGCGATCTTGGATTGCACCACGTTGTACCCCGCACCGAGCGGATCGGCCTCCGGGTTGAGGAATGTCGCAATGCGTTTCTGCTGATACGCCGGGAGTCGTTCGTACATGATCTGCACCGAGAGCCCGACCGCGAGCGTGATGCCGAAGGCCACGGCCGCAGCAAAACGGTTCTCGCGAAAATAGTACAGGATCCCGCCGCCGATGACGATCGCAACAAGAAATGCCGCCGTTCCGAACAGCGCTCCGAACGCAACGAGGATCGGTACAAGGATCGCGACGAGAAAGAAGTTGGACACACCAGCCCAGTACAGGATCGGGATCAGCATGGCGAAGAAGACGATCGTCGTTCCGAGATCCGGCTGTGCAAGGATCAACACCATCGGCACCGCCGCGATCGCGATCGTTTTCAACAGGTCTTTGAGATCGCTCAGCGATGTTTCACTGCGCGCAAGAAACGCTGCGATCGCAAGGATCGTGGCGACCTTCATCAGTTCCGACGGCTGTCCGCCGAATCCCCCAACACCGAACCAGCTTCTCGCACCCTTGATCGTGCTTCCGATGACAAGGATCACCAACAGAACGACCAGCATCAAACCAAAGAAGCCCCAGGAAAGTCGCTGCACCGTGCGGATCGGGAGCAGTGCGGCGACCGCCATCGCCACGAATCCGAGTCCGGCCCATGCGAGCTGTCGATAGAAGTTCGCCGCCGCATTCACGTCAACGGTCGCGCTGTAGATCGAGAGCAATCCGATCCCCACGAGACCGAGTGCGAGCAGAAGGGTCTTCCAGTCAAGATATTCTTTGAAGTAGGAAAGCAAGGCAAACTCCCTAGTGCAACACGGTTGTGTCAGGATGAGCGACGGAGGCGGTTGAGTCTTTTGTCGGGACGGCCGCCGTTGGAGCCGGACGCCAGACATCGTCGGGGACGCCGAGATATCTCCGCATCACCTTCCCTGCCACGGGCGCGGCCTGTGTACCGCCGAAGCCCGCATTCTCGAGTAGAACCGCGATCGCAATCGTCGGATTCTCGTAGGGCGCGAATCCGACGTACCAGGCATGGTCGGAGCCGTGGGGATTTTCCGCAGTTCCTGTCTTTCCGGCAGAGGGAACTCCCGAGATGCGCGCCATTCCCCCCGTCCCGCCAGGCTTCTCGACCACCCACCGCATTCCTTCGCGCACGATGTCGAGCGTCTTCTTCGAGACTCCGATGTTCACCGGTTTGGCATCGACATCACTGTACCGGTTCGTACGCTTATTATAGATGCGACTGACCGCATGAGGCTGGAGGAGCGTTCCCCCATTTGCCAGCGCCGCGACATACCGTGCCATCTGGAGCGGAGATACGCCAACTTCCCCTTGGCCGACTCCGAGATTCACCAACTGTCCCTGCGTCCATCTTCCCTTTCCGTACACGCGATCATAGTAGTACGTGTTTGGAATCAGGCCGCCCGTCTCTTCGTTCGTGTCGAATCCTGTCGGCTTCGCAAATCCGAATGCACGCGCTTGATCGAACCACGGATCAAGTCCGGTCTTCAAGATCAATTGATAAAAGAAGACGTTGCACGATTGCTGGATGGCCTCGCGGATATTCACCGTGCCGTGCACATGGAGGTCCTTGAAGATCCGGTTTCCAAACCGGTATCCGCCTGTGCATCGCACGGTCGTGTGTTCGGTGATCGTTCCCTGCTCGAGCGCGAGAACGGCGAGCAGCATCTTGAATGTGGAGCCGGGGGGATAGCGCGTCATCGTGGCCCGATTGAAGAGCGGCTTCTCGGGATCGTTGTTCAGCCGCACCCATTCATCCGCCGGAGTCACACCGCTGAACACGCTCGGGTCAAAATCGGGCTTGCTGACCATTGCGAGGATGCCGCCGTCATTCGGGTCCATCGCGACCAACGCGCCGCGATAATTGGCCATCAGCGACTCGGCGTACGCCTGAAGACCGAGATCGAGACTCAGGATCAGATCGAATCCATCCTTCGAATCAACATCGCGGCTGCCGCCATCGAGCGGACCGAGCATCTGTCCCTTCGAGTTGACCGCGATGAACTCAAATCCCTTTTCGCCGCGCAAGAATGTCTCGTAGCTCGCTTCGAGACCTGTCGAACCGATCACATCTCCCTGGCGATAGGTCGCACCCAGTTTCGTCAGCTGCGCATCAGAGATCTCTTTGCAGTATCCGAGCAGATGGGCGGCACGAATTCCGGTCTCGTACGTCCGCTTCCATTCGACATCATACGAGACGCCGGGAAGCCGGTACAGCCGTTCCTCCACCGATGCCAGCACCTCATACGTCACATCGCGACTGACACGAACGGGAGAGAACCGGGAGTGCGCACGTCCGCGATTGATCCGCTCGATCAGCTGCGCGGGATTCATTTCGAGAAGCGCAGACAGTTCCGGAACCTGCGCCGTATCGAACGACACCGGGGTGACGGTAACCGAGAAGGAGGGACCGACGTCGACCATGAGACGGCCCGTGCGGTCATACATGTAGCCGCGGACCGGTTCCTTGATGACCGTGCGGACGCTGTTTTCTTCGGACCGTTTGCCGAACTCGGAGTGATACAGGAGTTGAAGTTGGTAGAGCCGCAGGAACAGGACGACGAACAGGACACCGACGATGGCGTGCATCAGTCGTAATCGCGTACGGAGTCCGAAGTCTTCGATACCGATCATTCGAAGGCGGCCGTTCGAAACCGGCGGGAGAACAGGAACATGACGAGGATCGCGATCACCGCACTGTAGATCGCATGTGCAAGGCTCAGACCGATGGTCCGCACGAGCACGACCTCGTCCGCGTTCTGCAGAAAGATGAAGAAGTAGAGAAGATTGTGGATGAATCCGGCAAGCAGAACGAGAAGCGTGAATCGGTACGAGCCCAGCGTGGCTTCCGTCGTATTCTCATTGTAGAAGTAGCCGAGAATGAACCCGGTCACGGTCTTCGCCAGCGCGGCCAGCCCGAGGAACTTCGTCGCAACGATATCCTGCAGCAAGCCGGCGGCAAATCCTGCAACCGTCGCTTCGATCTGTCCCCGACGCAAGGCGATGTACACCAGCCAGATAAGAAGAAGATCCGGCACGACGCCCAGGAGAGAGATGAGCGGAATGAACGTCGACTGCAGGAGCAGCAAGACAACAACGACGACCACGGAGACCAGGATATGCTCTTGCTGGCGCATCAGCGTGCGATCTCCATCACACGTTGTTCGAGCGCGCGGCGCTCTTCGCTCAGTCGATGCTCTAGGATGAAGACCTCCTCCAGTGTCACGAAATCCACGCTCGGCTTCACCTTGATCGTCTTGAAGAGACTGCTGACCGGATCCTGAACCTCTTCGACAAGCCCGACGCGGATGCCGTCCGGGAACAAGCTGCTGTAGTCGGAGGTCATCACGACATCGCCAGGCTTCACGTCTCTCGTTTTCGGAACATTCTTGACCATCAGAGTCGTTCCATCCCACGCCAGCATTCCATCGACGCGGCTGCGTTGGATCTTCACGCTCGCCCGGAAATCGGTATTCAGCAGGATGTTCACGATCGCGTAGTTGTCGGTGGTCGCGACCACCATGCCGACCAACCCGGATTCGTTCACCACCGGCATCTGCTCGCGAACGCTGTCGGTCGCGCCAACATCCAGCGTGAGCGTGTTGCGGAGCAATGTCAAGTTCTTGCCGACGATGTTGGCGGCGAGATAGCGTCGGGGGGATTCTTCCTTGAGACCGAGCAGATTCTTCAGGCGGAGGTTTTCCAGTTTGTCCTCCCGCATCCGGTACGCTTCGTCCCGGTATTCGACGTTTTGCCGGCGCAGGATCGCATTCTCGCCTTTGAGCCCGAAATACGAGGGAATGAAACTCACCTGCTCCTGCACGAGGCCGAACACGACACTCGTCGCGGAACGGAGCACCTTCACCTGCGGATTGTCATTGAGGGCAAGCAACCCCAACGACACCACCACGAGCACGGTCAGGAGCACGTACTCGCGGAATTCGAAGAGAAGGTCGATGATGCGTTGGAGCATGTGAGCCTGTGAGCCGATGAGCCTGTGAGCCGATGAGCCGATGAGCCTGTGAGCCGATGAGCCTGTGAGCCTTGAGCCTTGAGCAGGAGCCAAGGGTTGGACAAGCTTCAGCTTGTCTACAGCGAACTCCCACCTGAGCTGATGCGCTCGGCTGACACGGCGATCTATCTCTGCAAGGCTTTCTTCAATCCGTAGAGCATTGCGGTGATTTCTTTGACTTGATGCACTTTATCATCACGCTCAACTTGATCGATGTATTTAATCTGTAGTGCGATGTCGAGGCATGCGACGCACTCAAAGCCGGATCGAATTGAATAGTCCAGGAATTTACAGACTTCCCGCCGCGAAGAATTCCCCGATCCCTCTGCGATATTGAGCACGATGGAATCGGCTGCTCGGCGCAATTGCGAGGTTAAGCCAAACAGCTCGTCTTTTGGGAAAAGCCTTACGGTACTGCGAGCAGCTTTTGTGAACGTCAATGCTTTGTGATAAACGGCAAGTGATTCAAACCGTTCCATCATCCCCCCCCCTTTTTTTACTCAATGGCTTACAGGCTCATGCGCTCAAGACTTCTGTTCCCCTTATTTCCTCAACGGCTCAAAGGCTCATATACTCAAAGGCTCATATACTCAATGCCTCATATACTCAAAGGCTCATAGGCTCAAAGGCTCAAAGGCTCATGTACTCAAAGGCTCATAGGCTCAATACCTCTTACTCCTCAACAAGACCTTCGAGTACTTCTCCAAATTCTCCAGCACGCGACCGGTGCCGCGGACGACGGCGAGGAGCGGCTCTTCAGCAACGTGGACGGGGAGGTTGGTCTCGAGACGCAGGCGTTCGTCAAGGCCCTTCAGCAATGCGCCACCGCCGGAAAGCATGATGCCGCGATCGAGAATGTCGGCGGAAAGCTCGGGGGGCGTGCGCTCGAGCGTCACCTTCACTCCCTCCACGATCTGTGCGATCGGCTCATTCAACGCTTCGCGGATCTCGACGGAACTGACCTCGGTCGTCTTGGGGACACCATTCACGAGGTCACGGCCCTTGACCTGGATCGTGATCTCCTCCTTCAGCGGCATCGCGGAACCGACCTCGCACTTGATCGCCTCCGCCGTCCGTTCACCGATGAGGATGTTATGATTGCGCTTGAAGAACTGGATGATCGCGTTGTTCATCTCATCCCCCGCAACGCGTCGCGATTCTTCGTTCACGATGCCCGAGAGCGCGATGACGGCGATCTCCGTCGTTCCGCCGCCGATGTCGACGACCATGTTCCCGACCGGTGCGTCCACATCCAATCCGATACCGATCGCCGCGGCCATCGGCTCCGCCAGCAGATGGACTTCCTTCGCTCCTGCGTGCTCGGCCGAATCGCGCACGGCCCGCTTCTCCACTTCTGTGATGCCTGACGGGACCGACACGATGATGCGGCGGCTTGGGACCCATCCGCTGCTGATCTTGCGAATGAACTCCCGCAGCATCCCTTCTGCGATCTCGAAGTCCGCGATGACTCCATCCTTCATCGGACGGATCGTGCGGATGTCCTTGTGCGTTCGACCCAGCATCTCGCGCGCTTCGTTGCCAATGGAAATGATCCGCTTCGTGTTCCGGTCGAAGGCAACGATGGAGGGTTCATTCAGGATGATCCCTTTGTTCTTCATCCAGATGACCGTGTTGGCGGTGCCGAGATCGATGGCGAGGTCGGCGGAAAACATGGAAAACAGGCCCATGGGAGACTCGATTAGAGAAGAGAGTTAAATGGTTGGACAAGCTTTAGCTTGTCTCATAAGAACAAGTCAAAGGAAACACTCGCGCGTTCCCTCAATGCCGGAAATGGCGGATGCTGGTGAAGACCATGGCGATGTCGTTGTCGTCGGCGGCTTTGATGACCTCGTCGTCGCGGACCGAGCCGCCGGGCTGAATGACGCACGCTGCGCCGACATTCACCGCCTCCAGCAATCCGTCGGCAAACGGGAAGAATGCGTCCGATGCGACGGCGCATCCTTTCAAATCCAATCCTGCCTCTGCTGCTTTGAGGGCTGCGATCTTCGCGGAATCGATACGCGACATCTGTCCCGCGCCGATCCCAAGTGTCCGGTCTGCCGCCGTGTAGACGATGGTGTTCGATTTCACATGCTTCGCCACGCGCCAGGCGAACAGCAGTGCATCCATCTGCTCCGGGGTCGGCTCGCGCTTCGTCACCACGCGCACATCGGATCGATGCAGCCGATGCTGATCGGGCTCCTGAACGAGAACGCCTCCGAGCACCCGACGAACATCGTTCTCGCGGATCGTCCTGAGGTTCACCGTCTGCTTCATCAACCGCCGGTCCTTCTTCTTCGTCAACAACTCAAGCACGCCCTTGTCATACTCCGGCGCAACGATGACCTCCGTGAAGATCTCGTTGATCGCCTCGGCCGTCATGCGGTCCAGCGGACGATTCATGCAAACGATACCGCCGAATGCCGACTTCGAATCGGTCGCGAGCGCTTTCCGGTACGCATCAACCAGGAACGGGGCTGATCCGACTCCGCACGGATTATTGTGCTTGATGATGACGACGGTCGGCTCGTCGAACTCGGCGCAGAGCAGAGCGGCCGCGTTGATGTCGAGGATATTGTTGAATGAGAGTTCCTTGCCATGTAATTTCTGGAAGTACTCGAGGAATTTCCCGTACAACGCCCCGGCCTGATGCGGATTCTCACCATACCGCAACGTCAACGCCTTCGACTCCGAAAGGGTGAAGGCCTCCGGAAGCGTTTGTCCTCCGGTCAACCCGGAGAGGTATCCTGCAATGACCGAGTCATAATGTCCGGTATGCTGGAACGCACGGGCGGAAAGCAGAAAACGCGTTTGCGCCGTCACGCCGCCATTGTTTGCGCGCATCTCTTCCAACACGATACCGTACAGGTCCGGATTCACCACGACCGCCGTGTGACGGAAGTTCTTCGCCGCTGCGCGCATCATTGCCGGTCCGCCGATGTCGATCTGTTCGATCGCCGCATCCAGCTTCACATTCTCCACCGCGATCGTCTGCTCGAACGGATACAGGTTCACGCAGACAAGATCGATCGGTGTGATGTCGTGTTCCGCAAGCTGCTGGCGGTGTTTTGCATCGTCCAGCACGGCGAGAATGCCGCCATGGATCTTCGGATGGAGCGTCTTCACGCGTCCGTCGAGGATCTCCGGAAATCCGGTGACGTCGGAGACGGAGCGCACCTCGATTCCGGCATTCTTCAACGCGGTGTATGTTCCCCCCGTTGAAATGATCTCGACGCCGAATTCCCGGAGTCCTGTGGCAAACTCGATGAGTCCCTTCTTGTCTGAAACGCTGAGAAGCGCCCGACGGATGCTGAGCAGTCCGTCGGTATTCACAGTCTGATCCACGCGCGTTGTCCTTGAATGTCGATGCGCCCTTCGGCGAGTGCCTGAAGCGCGATCGGATAGATGCGATGTTCGACCGTCAGCACCTTTGCCGCGATGCTGTCGGGTGTGTCCTCGGCGTCGAGCGAGACCGCCTCCTGCAAGAGAATGGGACCGCGATCGTATTCCTCATCCACCAAATGCACGGTGGCGCCGCTGAACTTTGCGCCGCTGGCATACACGGCTTCATGCACATGATGTCCGTACATTCCCGCACCGCCAAACGCAGGCAAGAGTGCGGGATGAATATTCGTGATCCGATTCCGATAAGCTGCCACGACCTCCGCGGGAACGTGCTTCATATACCCCGCAAGCGCGATCGCATCGCAGCGATGATCCGTGAGATGCGCGAGCATGCCTGTCACGAATTCGGAATCGCTTCCAAACGACTTGCGCGAACAGTGAACAGCGGGGATCCCGCGTGCACGCGCGATCTCGAGCGCGCCTGCATCGGAGCGATTGCTCAAGACAAGCGTGACCCGAGCGGAGAGCCGTCCGTCATCTATTGCGCGAAGAATCGCCTGGAAATTTGAACCACGTCCGGACGCAAATACAGCGAGATTCATAGGAATGAGGTCGCGGCACAACGTATGTGCAGAATGTAACGAGAAGTTGAGGGAATTTCAATGAAACGCTGGGATTTTTCGGCGATTTTCGGCACTTCGTCTTGCAAGTCGGAGAGTCAATGGACATATTAAAGAGCCATGAACAAGAGATCGTTGACCTTCGTCCTCATCCTCCCCCTTGCGCTCCGCGCCCAAGAGCCTGATAGCAGTCGTATCGGCATTCACCAACTCGAATCGCTTCGTCACCAGGCAGAAGCTGCCGTTGACGGACCGCAGCTCTCCCTTCCTCTGCGCCCTGCAGATGCCCCGGCCGGGAGTGCGATCATCCGGCAACTGACACCGCTGACGCTGGAAGAGCGCGAACAAGCCATCTTTAGTCATGTGATGGCAGGGAATATCCCGGACTTCCAACGGACGATTGTCCCCGTGACCAGCACGGCGCTTGTCGGCCAGTCCCAGCGCAGTTTGACCTATTTCGTCCTCGCCGACTACCTCGCGCTCGGTTCGAACGACGACCACTTCTATATGCCGATGACGCCGGTGTTGGCTCAGAAGCTTGCGGACGCCCTCCATTGCACACTGCCGACGAGACGGATGGTCGATACGATCTACTTCCGCGCAGCAGTCAAACTCCGTCCGCAGCCGATCCCGCCAAGCGCGGAGATGATCACCGTTCCTGTCTTTGCTCAGCACAACGATTCGGTCCGGCAACAGCGCGCACTCTTCATTCCCTCGCAACCTCTCGGCGCATTGGTGGGGGGGAACAAGAAGGACATCATCATCTCGAATCTCATTACGCAGAATTTGAAGACCGGCGTTCCCAATCCGGTCGTCATCTACGGATGGCATCAGTTGAGCGGCGTTCCCATTCAACCCGCGTACAATGGTCACGGGAACACGTATGTGGACTACAGCCACGGGACGCGGCTTGTTCTCGACAGCATGATGCTTGACGGCACGCCGACCCGATTCACGACGCTTGTGGCCGATCCGACGTTGCACGTATTGGTCAGCGATGAAGGAGTCATCGCACAACCGCGATATCCGTCTGCTCTTCCGTATCCTCCTCCACGCTCGTTCGGCCTCATTCCGCACGATGCAACGACGCTGCGCGTGCTCATCGATGCCATTCCCGGAACGGACTACTACGCCTTTATCGGCCCCACGAGCACAAGTTTTCCTGACTCGCTTCTGCTGAATGATTCCTCGTTTCTCATCGGCGGACTTCAGACCGACTCGCTCTACCTCGTGCGCCTTCGATCATCCTCTTCTGATGCGACATCCGCATTTTCTGAAGTGCTCACCGCCGCACCGACCGATCTGCAACCCGGCGTGTTGGTCGTTCAGGGATTTGACCGAAACGTTGCGGGGAACACGAAGGATTTCTCGAAATATCACGCGCAGGCCTTTGTCGCTTGCGGCGAGCGTGTCGCCTCGTGTACAAACGATGCGGTGATCCGCGGGCTCATCTCGCTCGCTTCATACCCGCTCGTCAGTTACGTCCTCGGCAGCGAGAGCACGGTCGATGAGACATTCAGCACGGTCGAGCAGGATTCCATCAGAACGTATCTACGCAACGGCGGCGCCCTGTTCGCTTCGGGTTCCGAGATCGCATGGGACCTGGATTACAAAGGGAGCCCATCCGACAAGACATTCATCAACGAGTTCCTGAAGGCGCGCTACAGTAACGATGCACCTGGCGGAGTGCCGAACGTCTACTACCAGGCACAGCCTTCTTCCGGTTCCTTTCTCTCGTCTGCTGGGACGTTCGCATTCGACAATGGCACGCAAGGGACGATCAACGTCAGCTATCCTGACGTCCTTGAGGGAATGAACGGCGGAGTTTCTTGTCTTACCTATGTCGGCGTTTCGTCATCCGTGGCGGGGGTCGCATACGCAGGGATGTTCCCCGGGGGCACGCGAGCTGGTGCGGCCGTGTACTTCGGCTTTCCGTTCGAGAGTATCTATCCCTCGTCCATCCGCACGGCGATCGCCGACGAGGTTCTCTCCTTTGTCCGTTCGGCAACGGGCGTGGAGGAAGCATCACCGACCGGATTTCAGCTTGAACAGAATTATCCGAACCCGTTCAATCCAACAACCAATTTCGGATTGCAAATTGCGGATTTCGGATTTGTAAAGATCTCCGTATTCGATCTCCTCGGTCGTGAAGTTGCGGTCCTGGTGAATGAAGAGAAGTCGCCTGGGTCGTACACGGTTACCTGGGATGCGGGCGGATATTCCAGCGGCGTGTATTTCTATACGATGCATATCCGCTCTCCGTCTGGCGCTTCCCTGTTTCACTCCACGCGTTCCATGCTTCTTATGAAGTGACCTTCCCGTATGTCTGCGATGCATTCTCCCTTGCGCAATCTCATCTTCGACATCGACGGCACGCTCATGGATTCTCGCCGGGATATTGCGAACGCGCAGTTGTATGTGTTGCGCAAGATCGGCGTGAACCATGTGACCGCGGAAGACATCTATCCGCTCATCGGAAAGCCCCTTGCGGAGATCTTTGCCACACTCCTTCCGTCCGATCTGCACCATCACATCCCGAAGGCGAAGGAAACCTATGTGACGTATTACCGCGCGCATGCGCTCGACACGACAGATCTCTTCCCCGGCGTGCGCACAACGCTCGAGCAACTCCATGCACAAGGAATTCGTCTCGCGGTGGCGACCACGAAATCGACGGCAACTTCCGCCCGCGTGCTCGGGCATTTCGGCGTCGCGCAATACTTTGCGCACATACAAGGAAGCGATGACATTCCGTACAAGCCCGATCCGACGATCATTCAAAAGATCTGCCACGAGCAGGATTGGCAGCGTGAGGAAACGATGATGGTCGGAGATTCCGTGGTCGATGTCGAGGCCGGAAAGCGGGCTCAGGTCCGAACATGCGGCGTCACTTGGGGAGCCCTCGACCGGGACCAGATGGTGCGGCTGGAACCAGATCACTGCATCGATCGGATCGAGGAACTGCTGGGGATCATCGGGATAGAAAAGCAGACCACGGATGACACGGACGGATTCGGATGAACACAGAGGAGAAGTAGATTATCATGAATGACGACACCCTGAGCGTGTCGAAGGGTGTCGCATTCGCCTACAAACTGAATGGTCAAATAGGCGCAGAGGGATTTCATTGTGAGAAGAATGCTTAGAATTGCTGTCATCCTGTTCCTTTCAGCGGCAGCGCACGCGCAGACGGATGACAGTTGGAAGGTGTATGACGACTCGCAGGTGGCGCGGGTGGATGTGACGATCGATCCCGCCGCACTCGCATGGATCTACGCGCACGTGGAAAGCGATTCGGAGCATGTCGCCACGGTGCGGTTCCGGAATGCATGGATCGACGAGACCATGGATTCGGTCGGATTCCGATTGCGAGGAAACACATCCCGTGACGCAAAGAAGAAGTCGTTCAAGGTCTCATACAATTCCTTCATCAAGGGAAGAAAACTCCACGGCGTCGAGAAACTCAATCTGAACGGTGAACACAACGATCCGTCGATCATTCGGAGCAAACTCTGCTTCGACCTCTATCAGCGAGCAGGGATGCGCGCATCGCGTGCCGCTCATGCGGAAGTGTATATCAACGGCGCATATTACGGATTGTATGTCTCCGTCGAGCACATCGACGAGGAGTTCCTTCGACGTCAGTTCGCCGACGATTCTGGAAATCTCTGGAAATGTCTCTATCCCGCCGACCTGAACGATCTCGGGTCCGATCCGAACATCTATCGAACGCTCTTCAACACCGGCGACAACCGGCCTGTGTATGAATTGTCCACCAACGAAGAGCAGGCGGACTTCAGCGCCCTCGCCCGTCTCATCGGCATCCTCAACCGCACCTCCAACGCTGCGCTCCCGGATTCGCTCGAACCGTTCTTCGACATCCCGAATCTCCTTCAGTACTTCGCGATGAACATCCTTGTGGGGAGTTGGGACGATTACTGGTCGTTGATGAACAACTATTACCTCTATTATGAGCCGGCGCGAGGACGGTTCACCTTGATCCCGTACGACTATGACAATACGTTCGGTATCGATTGGTTCGGGATAACGTGGGCGAACGCAAGTCCCTATTCATTCAACAAGGTCGTCTCCGGCTCGCGGCCACTTGCCGAACGCCTCATGGCGAACGCCCGGTATCGCGACCTGTATACGCACATCCTCCGCTTCCTTCGTGATCGTGTCGTCCTGTGGTCGACCTGGGAAGCGCGTCTCGATTCTCTCCGCGCTCGCATCGAATCCTTCGCTGCCGCCGACACGTTCCGGACGAAGGATTATGGATTCACGATGAATGATTTCAACAATTCGTACATAGGGAATCCATATCAGAACCAACACGTCAAGATGGGGATCAAGCAGTTCGTGCTCACACGCCAGCAATCCATTCTTGGACAGCTCTCTTATCTCGGTTCTAATCCGAGCGTCTATGCCATTTCGGCGTCACCCATTCTTCCTCGACCAGCAGATTCCATTCAAATCGATGCATCCTGTTTCGCTTCGCGCGGGATCAAGTCGGTCCAGCTTCAATACGACGTGAACAACGGAGGATCGCCACAAACGATGCCGATGGCGTACACGCCGGTCCTTGGAACCGAGCGAGTGGCAGAAGCAGATCGATGGACCACGGTCCTTCCCCCTGTTCCCTCCGGCGGCAGAGTCGACATCCGAATCGTCATCACCGACAGCACGAATGCGCAGGCGACGTATCCGATCGGTCCGGCATTCACCCTCCAGGTCAGTCAGCCCGTCGCGGCGGGGGTCGTCATCAATGAATTCCTTGCGAGCAACACGACCATCCCGGATCAGTCTGGAGATTTCGATGACTACCTGGAGTTGTACAACGCATCATCCTCTCCCGTCTTGCTCACCGGCATGTATCTCACCGACAATCCGTCCAACCGCACGAAATGGCAATTCACGCAGTCGAACCTGGCGCTCGATCCGGGGGCGCATCTGGTCGTGTGGTGTGACGAGCAGGAGACGCAGACGGGGTTGCACTCGAATTTCAAGTTGGGCGCCTCTGGAGAATATATTGCGTTGACTGCGGCAGACGGCATCACCGTTCTCGATTCGCTGACCTTCGGTCCGCAGAGCGCGAACGTTTCCTACGCGCGCGTTCCGGACGGCGGGGCGACATGGACATTTCGTTCGCCGACACCGGGATCATCGAACGGAGTGACGGGGGTAGAGGAGCACGTGGTTCCCGAACGGATCGAGGTGACGCTGTATCCGAATCCGTTCAATCCGAATGCAGTGATCAGTATTCAGTTATCAGCAGTCAGTTGGACAGATCTGAGGGTCTTTGATCTTCTGGGGCGCGAGGTTGCCATGCTGGTCAATGAGGTGATGCAGCCGGGAACACACCGGGTGGTCTGGAACGCAGAAGGATTGCCGAGCGGGATGTATCTGGTGCGGCTGGTGGCGGGGGGAACGGTGAAGGTGGTGAAGGGGATGGTGGTGAAGTGAGGGGAGTCATAGGGGGCTTTGGTAACCTCGCCAGGAAGGAGTCACATTCTTCGCGGAATTATCCCGGATAAAACCCCGGATAAGTCCCCGGATAAGTCCCCGGATAAAACCCCGGATAAAACCCCGGATAGAATCCGGGAGGTGCCAACACGGGAGTCCATCCATCGGCGATGGAAACTTCTCCCCCATTCCCCCGTCTCTTCTCTGTCCCAATCACGCACCTTCTCACCCAACGATCTTCATGCGCCTTCGCTCCCTCATCGCGTTTTGCCTGCTCATTCCTTTCGCCACCGCATTCGGCCAGCTTGCCTCCCTGCGTGGCATCGTGACCGACAGCGTCTCGCGCATTCCGATACATCAAGCCTCGATCACGCTCTCGAACCTCGGGGATCCGCGTGCCGTACTCCACGTGACCAGCGCTTCCGACGGATCGTTCATCTTCGAGTCCGTCGCCACCGGACGATATCTACTTCGCATCACACATCTCGCCTTTGACACCCTCACAACAACTCTGTGGGTTTCGTCGGCAACGGGTTCGCTGGAACCATTCCTCCTCCGCGAGCGGCCAATCCCTCAGCGGGAGGTCATCGTCACCGGCACTCCGCCGCCGGTCGAACAGATCGGCGACACGATGCAATTCTATGCGGGGGCGTTCGCCGTCAACAAGGACGCAAGCGCCGAGGAACTGATCACCAAGATGCCGGGCGTGACCGTCGAGGGAACCACGGTGAAGTCACAAGGGGAAGATATTCGCCGCGTGCTCGTGGATGGCCGTCAGTTCTTCAGCGACGATCCGATGATCGCGCTGCGGAACCTTCCGGCAGAGATCATCGAACGCGTGCAGGTCTATGATAAGATGAGCGACCAGGCTGAGCTGACGGGATTCGACGACGGTCAATCCGTCCGGACGATGAATCTCATCACGCGCTTGGACCGACGCAACGGCACGTTCGGTAAAGCATTCGCAGGATACGGAACCGACGACCGGTACGCCGCGGGGGTTTCCGGACATCGCTTCGACAACGAACAACGCATCTCCGTGTTCGGCCTGAGCAACACGACGAACCAGCAGAACTTCACCATGCAGGATATTCTCGGCGTGATGGGCAACACGTCGCGCGGACGCGGAATGATGGGGGGAGGAAGAATGATGGCTGGTGGCGGACGGCCCGGCGGAGGACGTGGCGGAGGCGGATTCGTTCCGGATGGCACAATGCTACAGCGTCTCGCGGGAGCGATGAACGATTTCCTCGTCGGCGAGCAGAATGGAATCAACCGTACGCATTCGTTCGGTGCGACGTTTCGCGATGAATGGGGAGGCTCCATCGACATCAACGGCAACTACTTCGTCAATCGGTCCAATAATCAGAGTGCACAGGATCTGAACCGCGAATATCTCACGGTGAGAGACACGGCTCAACTTTATTCAGAATCGAATAACGACGAGAGCGATAACACAAATCATCGATTCATGTTCCGCCTTCAGTACGAGATCGATTCGATGAACACGCTCGTCATCAATCCGCGCCTCACCGCGCAACTAAACGATGCTTCCGGGATCACACTTGGCCAGAATGCGCGGAACACAGGTCTCGTGCTCAACACCTCCGACGTCCGCAGCACGTCCGTAACAACGGGCTACAACGGCTCGATCGAGATCACCTATCGGCGGAAGTTTGACATCCCCGGTCGTTCCGTTTCGCTCCAGGCAAACATTTCACGGTCCGATCGGACCGGATCGTCGGCGCTCAGTGCGTTCACGCAATATCCAGGAGGCGGATCGCTTCCGATGGAAGCGCTCCAACAGGAGAGCGAAAGCCAGACCGATGGAACCACGCTCGGCTCCTCGCTGGTCTTCACCGAGCCTGTGAGCGAAACCGGATTGCTGCAGTGGAGCTATCGATTCTCGCGTTCGGAGAATCGGTCGGCCAAAACCACGACGGCCTTCGACACACTGACGGGCGCATATTCCATCTTCATCCCCTCTCGCTCGAACGAGTTCGACAACTCCAACGAGCGCCAGAGCGCGGGTGTGGGATTTCACTACAACGCATCCAGCTTGAACGCGCTGATTTCCACCGATCTCCAGTACTCACGAACATCGGCCGATTTCCGAACATCGTTTCCGAGCGTCGTGGACAAGATATTCCGCAACATCTTGCCGATGGCAACGCTGAACATCCGCTCAGACCGGACGATGTCGCTGCAGTTCCAATACCGCACATCGACGAACACGCCAAGTCCGTCCCAACTCCAGACCGCCATCGACAACACCAATCCCGTTCAGCTCTCCACCGGCAATCCCGACCTCAAGCAGACCTACACGCACTCCATCACCGGAAGATTCGGAATGCCGAACCCGCAGGAGCGGACGAGCTTCTTCGTGACACTCTCCTATTCGCGTTCAAACAACGCAATTGCGACGTCGGTTTTCCTCGCATCCCGCGACACGATTCTGCCGGGCGGCATCGAGCTCAAGCAAGGAACGCAGCTGAGCCGTCCGGTGAACGTCAACGGACAGCAGAGCGCACGCGCGTTCTTGATGTACGGCTTCCCCGTGGAGTTCCTCGGCAGCAACATGAATCTGAATGCGGGATTGACCCTGAGCAACTCTCCCGGATTGATCAACGGTGTGGAGAATCTCTCACGATCGACGAATTATTCGCAGGGGATCAATATCGTCAGCACATTCAGCACTGACATCGACTTCACGCTCTCCTACACGGGCAACTACACGTCAACGAAGAACTCCGTTCTTTCCACGTACGACAACACGTACTATTCCCACGTCGCAGGGGTGCGGTCAACGATCGATGTGTGGGAAGGATTGATCGTGCGGACGGATCTGACACAGCGGTACTATAGCGGACTCAAGAGTACCTTCACGCAACGGTACACGATGTGGAATGCGAGCATCGGCAAGAAGCTGTTCAACAACGACCAGGGAGAGATCACGCTGAGCGTGTATGATATCCTGAGGCAGAACACGAATATCAGCATTTCGACGACCGAGATGTACACGGAAACACAGCGCACGAACGCGCTCGGTCAATTCATTCTGCTGACGTTCACGTACACACTCCGGAGCTTCTGAGCCGTCGATTGACTGTGCGGCTTCTCTGATGTATCTTTGTCGACGGGATTCTTCCTTCTCTCCCCCTCACGACGCCCACAGACGATCTGGTACACCATGATCGGCACTCTCGTCACCCACTATCGAATTCTCAGCAAACTTGGCAGCGGCGGAATGGGGGTCGTCTACAAGGCGGAAGATCTCCAACTCAAGCGGACAGTCGCCCTGAAGTTCCTTCCTGTCGAATCGGCACGCGACACGAACGCCGACTCGCGCTTCTTGCAGGAAGCCCGCGCCGCTTCAGCGTTGGACCATCCCAACATTTGCGCGATACATGAAATCAGCAAGACCGAGGATGGGCGTCCGTTCATTGTGATGTCGTACTATGAGGGTGAAGGTCTTGATGGGAAGATAGCGGCAGGAGCTCTTTCCATCTCCGAGGCGGTGCGGATCATATCCCAGGTGGCCGAAGGCCTCGCAACCGCACATCGTCAAGGTATCATTCATCGCGACATCAAGCCCGCGAACATTCTTCTTACAACAGACCATACGGCGAAGATCGTCGATTTCGGAATCGCGAAACTTGCTGGCGGCGACCACCTGACAAAGACCGGCAGCACGCTCGGAACGGCGGCGTACATGTCTCCTGAACTCGTTCGAGGAGAAACGGCCACTCCACAATCCGACCTGTGGTCGCTCGGAGTGACGTTCTTCGAAATGCTGGCAGGAAGAAGACCATTTCGGGGAGAACACGAGGCGGCCGTGATGTACGAGATCCTCAATACGGATCCTCCATCGCTCCAACAGTTACGACCGGATGTCCCTCAGGAGATCGAGGCGATCGTCTCTCGCCTTCTCCAAAAGGAGACCTCTGCGCGGTTTGCCTCTGCTTCCGAGCTGATCGACGACCTGCGTTCCGCCGACACGCCGGCGCCTCACACCACGCACGACCACGGCATCGCTGTCATGTATTTTGAAAATATGAGCGCAGAACAGGATAACGAGCATCTGTGCGCAGGCATGACCGAAGACATTATCACCGATCTCTCGAAGGTCACCGGGCTGAAAGTGACGCCTCGAAGTGACGTTCTTCCGTTTCGAAACAAAGCGGTGAACATTCGGAAACTTGCGGAACTGCTGCGCGTCCGGTATGTGCTAGAAGGAACCGTGCGACGAAGCCAGCACCGGATTCGCGTGACCGCTCAATTGACGGATGTGCACACGGGATTTCCCGTCTGGGCCGACCGATTTGATTCTCAGCTGGAGGACTTATTCGATCTGCAGGACGAGATTTCCGGGAAGATCGTTCGGGCATTGCGCATATCGCTGACCGACTCCGAGAAGGCCGCTCTTGCGAAGCGACCAACAGACGACGTGCGCGCCTACGATTTCTATCTTCGCGGAAAGGAACTTATTCTCCGCCGGGGAAAAAGAAATGCTGAGCTCGCGATCCAGATGCTTGAGCGTGCCATTGCAATCGATACATCGTTCGTTATGGCGCTCGCGGGACTCGCCGAGGCCTTCTCCCATCTCTACACATGGTACGACAGGGAACCCCGATGGCTCGCGAAGATCATTGAGCTCAGCGAACAGGTTCTGACGCTCGAGCCGGACTCCCTCGAGGCCCGCCTGGCGCTCGCCACGGTCTATCTTCATCAGAATCGTCTGCTCGAAGCGAAGCGACTCTTCGCGAGCTTGGTTGAATCACAGTCGGACTATTATGATGCGTGGTTGTGGCTCGGCGTGGTGCAGGATCTCCTGGGTGAGCACGATGCGGCGATTGAGACCTACACACGCGCGATCGCATTGAAGCCGTACAGCGAGGAAGCGTGGACCCGCATTCGAATGGCGTATGACCGCAAAGGCGATCAGCAGTCGGCAGACAATGCGTGGCGCAAAATCGTGGAGTGCGGAAGCGAGAGACTTGCCATCAATCCGGATGACGCCGTGACGCGCAGTCGTGTAGCGGCGTCGTATGCGTACTTAGGCGACGCCGAGCGGGCGCGAGTCGAATTGCGCACTATCATGGACTCGCCGTCGAAGGACGGTCATGCACTGTACAACGCTGCGTGCGCGTATGCGGTGCTGAAGGACAAATCAGACATGCTGCAGTGTTTGAAGGTGGCGCTGGATGGGGGACAACTGTTTCGTACGTGGGTGAAGAAGGATCCGGATTTCAACGCGTTCAGAAATGACACCGATTTTCAGAAACTCGTCGAGCATTATCAGTAGTCACCGCTCATGTTGTTGATGCCTCTCCCAGTGATGCACCGCCGTTCCCCCGAATCCCTTCGCGCTGCGAAACGCCTTCACCACGGCCGCTTCGGCTGAATCGAGCGCGTTCCGATCATTCCCGAACGTGATCCCTGACGCCGGCACCGGCGCAAGCCGATGCACCGGCCAGCTCACGAACTCCGATTCTATCCACTCCACACTCCCAACTCGGAGTTCCGAATTCGGTAAGTACCACACCTGAGCATCCTCTCCCTGCATCCTCATGGTCACGTGATACGGCGCCGATCCTTCGATGGGAAATCCGCGGTACGGCTCACCGCGAAAGATGACCAGCCATTCATCGGGCAGCAACTCGGTCTCCAGTGCGACAAGGACTTTCTTTCCCCTTGCACCCGCGAGCGCGATCTCATTCGATGCCGCATGGATGATCCCGTTCGTTCCCTCGGCCCGTGTCCGGTAGTTCATGATCCCGATCTCGTCCACAATGTCCAGGACCGCATCGAGTACGGGACGCCGTGCTTCGTCTTCGATGTACTCGTTCCGTTCGCCGTTCCATTCATCCTGATTGTCGAGCCAGCAGGGAATGTCCGCGCCGAACGTCAATCCGGTCCCGGTCAGCGCCGCACGCACTCGTTTCAGAAGCATGATGTAGGAAGAGAGGATGTCCGCGCGTCGCGCGCTGCCGAATCCGGAAAGCAAGTACGGCTCCACATCGAGATGCACACCCTGAAACCGAGCATCCGGCGGAACACGATCATTGTGCCACGACCGC
>Ga0209079_10000205_pt1 | contig 27140 bp, 25 predicted proteins | sample PPLLaktember2015_2_FD_187259 | JGI IMG/M metagenome (GOLD analysis project Ga0209079, IMG submission 187259) | Freshwater sediment microbial communities from Prairie Pothole Lake near Jamestown, North Dakota, USA - PPLs Lake P7 Core (6) Depth... | ecosystem: Environmental > Aquatic > Freshwater... | reverse complement strand
AATTACCGCGCAACGTGCGGACGGCCAGGCAGTAGAAGATGAGGTGACAGGTTACAGGTGGCAGGTGTCAGGAATACCTACCGGTAGGGAAGTCCTGTTACCTGTTACCTGTTACCTGTTACCTGTCAGCGAAAATCAGCAGCAGAAGCAAGCAGCACGGAAGAGCGACCTATCCATCGGAGCCATCATGACGCTGCCCAATCACAAGACGAAGATCATCTGCACCATCGGTCCCGCCTCGGAGTCCCTCGAAGTGCTGGAAAAGATGATCCGGGCGGGGATGGACATCGCGAGGCTCAACTTCTCCCACGGGGACGACGATCGCCACCGCCAGGTCATTGCGAACATCCGCTCCGCCTCAAAGGCCACCGGCCGGCGCGTGGCCATCCTCGGCGATCTTCCGGGCCCGAAGATCCGCATCGGGAAGCTGGAACAGGAACCTGTCGACCTCAGCGCGGGCGACGAATTCACCCTGACCACGGAAAGCGCCATGGGAGGCGAGGACAGGGCCTCCACGTCGTTTACCAGGCTGCCCGACGTGGTGAAGCCGGGCGACACGATCTTCCTCAACGACGGGCTCGTCCAGCTCGAAGTGCGCGACGTCCGCGGCGCCGAGGTGCGGTGCCGTGTTGCCGTGGGCGGCGAGATCCGCTCCCGTGTGGGTCTGAACCTGCCTGGCATCGAGCTGGGCATTGGCGCATTCACCGACGAGGACAGGCGGTGGCTGCGGTTCGCAGCCGGCGAGGGCCTCGATGCCGTGAGCCAATCCTTCGTCGAAAAGGCATCCGATATCGTCGCCGTCCGCGAGGCGGCTCACGCCATGACCTACCACCCCCTGATCATCGCCAAGATCGAGCGGGCCCGGGCCCTGGAGCAGATCGACCCCATCCTCGAGGCCGCCGACGGCCTGATGATCGCCCGCGGGGACCTGGGAGTCGAGATTCCCATTGAACAGATCGCCCCGGTACAGAAAGGGCTCATGCGCCAGGCCAACCTGCTGGGTAAGCCCGTCATAACGGCGACCCAGATGCTCGAGTCCATGACGGCCAGCCGTCGTCCCACCCGCGCCGAGTCCACCGACGTGGCCAATGCCATCCTCGACGGCACGGACTGCGTCATGCTCTCGGGGGAGTCGGCCATCGGGAAATACCCCGTCGAGGCGACGGACATGCTCGCCCGGATTGCCGCGGCAACGGAACCGACCCTGCCCGCCTACGCCGTTGCCGAAAAGCTTCGATCGCAGCGCCGTGACGATGGGGTCCGCCTCATGGATCTTATCGCCATGAGCGTGAGAACGACGGTGGAGCGCGTAGTCCCGGCGGCGGTCTTTGTCCCCACACGAAGCGGGTCAACGGCAAGAAGCATCGCCCGCTTCCGCCTGCCGGTCTGGATCGTTGCCGTGAGCGGCGTCGAGGCCACCTGCCAGCGCCTGCAGTTCACCTGGGGCGTCCACGGTGTCTTCGAGCCGGAGCACCCCGAAGACTGGAAGGGCTACATCGGCCGCTGGCTCGGCGATCACGGGGTCCCCGGGAAGCTGGCGGTGCTGACGGAAGGCCCGTCGTCGAAGCATCCCGATGCCAATCACCGCATGGAAATCGTTGACCTGACAGCCGCAAAAAAGCTATAAGGAACCGTTAGAAATTTCGAGTTCGCGAGGAAACCCCATGCACAAGCTCGTACTGATCCGACACGGCGAGAGCACCTGGAACCAGGAGAACCGATTCACGGGATGGACGGATGTCGGGCTCTCCGACAAGGGGCTCGAGGAGGCCCACCAGGGCGGGAGGATCCTTGCAAAGGAGGGCTACGTCTTCGACATCGCTTTCACGTCCGTGCTCAAGAGGGCGATCAAGACCCTGTGGGTCGTCCTCGAGGAAATGGACCTCATGTGGATCCCCGTCCACAACAGCTGGCGGCTCAACGAAAGGCATTACGGTGCGCTTCAGGGGCTCAACAAGAAACAGACGGCCGAGAAGCACGGCGAGAAACAGGTCCACATTTGGCGCCGCAGCTACGACATCCGCCCCCCGGCATTGACGCCCGATGATCCGCGTTACAACGGCAACGACCCCCGTTACAAGGGGCTTGCACCCGGCGAGATACCCCTCACGGAGTGCCTCAAGGACACGGTGGAGCGCTTCCTTCCATATTGGCACGAGACGATCGCCCCCACGGTCCTGTCGGGAAAACGAGTCGTCATCGCCGCCCACGGCAACAGCCTGAGGGCGCTGGTCAAATACCTCGACAACATCCCCGAAAGCGAGATTGTGGAGCTCAACATCCCCACGGGAATACCCCTGGTCTACGAGCTCAACGACGATTTGACCCCCATCCGCAGCTACTACCTGGGAGACCCCGAGGCCGTCGCCAGGGCCGCCCAGGCCGTGGCAAACCAACTCAAAAAAGGCTGAAAATCGGGTATCGGGTATCGGGGCTAGGGTATCGGGAAGGAAAAAGCTCTTTTTTAAAAAAGTATCTAAGTACCTCCGGACCCTATACCCTATACCCTATATCCTATACCCTATACCCTTGCCTGAGTTGACGAGGTCACCGATGATGCGCCTGCCAATGAAACGCCTGCTTCTTCTGATCACCCTGCTGGCCTTCCTGTGGCCGTCAACCGCTGTCCCGGCGGACCCACCTGCATCGAAGGCCCGATCTGTGGACAAGGGAACCACCGCAACCGCAGCGGAGCCGTCGATCAAGCCGGCAACACTCAAGGTCGACAACCGCTCCATTATCACGTTCAGGGGAACCCTTCTCGGGTACACGCCGCAGCAGCGCGTCGAGGCAGCAGAGGCGCGGATCAAAGCCGTCATCGAGCGGGGCACCTGGGGAACGGTAACAACAAAGAAGTTCTCCGAGGGAGTCCTGATCCAGATTGGCGACCAGTGGATGTTCGCCATCACTCCCGGCGACCTCGATCCGCTGGCCGGAGAAACTTCAGAAGAGGCGGGTGCGAGGGCCGTCCGAAACCTCACGACAGCCCTTGGGGAGATCGAGGAGTCCCGAAAGGTCGAAACGTTCCTCCGCGGTGCGGGATACACCGCTGCTGCAACGCTCATCCTGATTCTCGTGCTGGTTGGGATCCGGCGGTCTCGCCGGTTGCTGGGCACTCACCTGGCCAAGGTGGTGGAGCCCAGGCTCAAAGCACTTGCCATCGGGGGGTTCACCCATCACATCGAAGGGATCATCCTGTTCCTCAAAGGGGTTGTCGGCCTCGTGTCGTGGACCCTTTCCCTCTTTTTCCTGTACCTGTGGCTCGACTTCTCTTTCATGCAGTTCCCCTACACCCGGCCCTGGGGCGAGCAGCTCAACGATTATATGACTTCCGGGATCAAGGCCATCGCGCTGACGATCGTGAGTTTCATCCCGGGCCTCGTCATCGTGGCCGTCATCTTCATGATCACGCGTTTCCTCGCCCGCATCGGCCGGCTCTTCTTCGATTCCATCGAGAGCGGCCGGGTGAGCGTTCCCGGCCTCTACGCCGAGACGGCACAGCCCACACGCCGGATCGTCACGGTGATCCTCTGGCTCTTCGCCCTCGTCATGATGTACCCCTACCTTCCCGGAAGCGACAGCGACGCCTTCAAGGGTGTCAGCGTCTTCGTGGGCCTGCTGCTCTCGATCGGCTCGGCGGGCACGGTGAACCAAGCCGTCAGCGGGCTCATGCTCATGTACTCGCGGGCCCTGCGGGTGGGGGACTACGTGCAGATAGGCGAGACGGTGGGCACCGTGGTCGCGCTGGGGATGTTCTCCACGCGGATCCGGACCCCCTGGAACGAGATCGTGAGCCTCCCGAATGCCGTTATCGTAGGGACGACGACGAAAAACTACTCGCGCGAGGAGGAAACGGGCGGCGCGCTTCTGACGACAACGGTGACGATCGGGTATAACGCCCCCTGGCGGCAGGTGCATGCGATGCTCGTCGAGGCTGCTCACCGTACGGAGGGCCTACTGAAAGATCCGCCGCCCCGCGTTTTGCAGAGGTCGCTTTCCGACTATTACGTTGAATACATGCTCGGCGCCCGGATCGCCGTGCCGCAGACACGGATCGCCGTGCTCGATACGCTCCACCGCAACATACAGGACGTCTTCAACGAGTACGGCGTCCAGATCATGTCGCCCCACTACATGGCGGACCCGGCCGAGAAAGTCTGGGTGCCAAGGCAAAACTGGTACGAGGCGCCGGCGAAAAAAGATGAAGAAAACAAATAGAGAGCATGTTATGGTTACATGATTAGAACACCAAAATAGGGAGGATTGAACGATGAGGAAATGGGTATTGCTGTTTGTCGTAGTTTCCCTGCTGATCCCCGCGGCCGCGGCATTAGCCGACGAGGCCCAGGTGAACCGCTATGTGGAGATGCTGCGCCAGGACATCCGGGACCAGAAAGAGGACATCATCCGGGAAGCCATCGTCTTCAAGGAGGGCGAGGGGGAAAAAGCCGCCGCATTCTGGAATGTCTACCGGGACTATCAGAATGATCTGAAAAAGGTCACCGACGTCCGGCTCGCGCTCATCAAGGACTACGCGATAAACTACGACAAGATGACCGACAAGAAGGCTGAGGCGATCGCCAAAAAAGTCCTCGAGAATGACAAGGCTGCGCTCAAGCTGAAGGAAAAATATTACAAGAAGTTCATGAAGGCCATGGGCGCCTCGGCCGCCAACCGGTTCTTCCAGGTCGAGAACACGCTCAACAACCTCATCATGCTTCGGATCAACACGGAGCTGCCCCTGTTCCCCCAGCGGGTCCCGGCAAAGTAAGCGGCCGGACAGGGACTAGGGACCAGGGTGTAGGGACGAAACTTGATGGTTAAGAAAAATCCCCCTCTTTCCCCCTTTATAAAAGGGGGATGAAAGGGGGATTTTCTTGTCTTGTGGCTCGCGATTTCTTCCTTTGCCCCTAGTCCCTACCCCCTTGTCCCCGGTCCCTTTTTTTCTCCCACCGGTCACTAGCCACTGGACACTGCAGCGAAGCGGCTTCCCATGGCTGCCTCATACACGGCAATGAGCCCCCTCGCCTCGTCGCAGGGCCCGGGCATGCGCCGGGAGTAGGCGGCACCGGCCTTGCCAAGATTTCGCCGGAGCATCGCGTCGTCAATAAGCAGAATGGCTTTCCGCACAAAATCGTCCGGGTCCGACGGGTCGAAAAGGACCCCCATGGGGGAATCACTCGAATCGCCCAGAACGGGCCAGCGATTCCCCGGGATGTCCGAGGCCAGAAGCGGCTTGCATGCCGCCCGACCCTCGATGAGGACGTTGGATAGTCCTTCCGAGGCGGAACCGTTGAGGATCACATCCACTGAGCAATAGGCTTGGCGCATGGCTGCGGGGTGGATCGGCGGAATCCATCGTGCAAAGTCATGCAGCCGCTCCACCTCCCGGCAAAAACGTTCGGCATAGGCCTCGTCGAGGAGCGGACCGGCAAAGATGACTTTTGCCTGAGACCGCAATGCATGGATGCGATCGAATCCGAGCAGGCATTCCAGGTTCCTCTTCACAGGCCGGAGCCCCGCGGGCATGAAGAAAACCACGTCGCCCGGGCTGAAACCACAGGAGGCTCTCAGGTCCGATGTCTCTTCGCCCAGCCAGACGAAAGACTTGGGGACGAAATGGACCCGGTCCATTCGACCATGAACGATCTCGTGCAGCCTTTCCCTCCCCTCCTCGCTCTGGATGATGATCGCCTCCGCCCGGCTCAGGACCCTTCTGACCCTGTCTTTCCCGGCATCCACTTTCGATTCGACGTTCATATCGGTGCCCGACGGCGACACGACGAGGGGGAAGGTTCCACAACCCTGATCCAGGGCGTGGTGGAGCAGCAGCCCCCCGGCGCGGTAGGCATTGTGGACATGGACAAGGTCCGGCCTGAACCGGATGATCTCACCTTTCAGATCGCCGGTTGCAAGGCCTTCGGTGGGCAGCACCCGCACGTCGAGCCCCATGCCGACAAGGCACCGGCGCCAGCGCTCGGCCGTCATGGCATTTCCCGTCACAGCCGGAAGCGCTGTCGGTGTGAGGATCAGAAGCCTGAAGGGTTTCATGAATCAATCTCCCTGAACGAAATCAATACCACCCCGGCCCTGTCGAGGGCAAGCCGGAACCGGGGGGCCAGGAGGGCTCCCAGCTCCCGTTCGCGGTCCCTCGAGGAAAATGCCGAAAAGGCATCCTTCGCCGGCACCCGGCCCGGATGGACCATGAGCTCCGTTGTGCCTTCGGGAAGCGTTTCGATGAGCTTCAGCAGCCCCTCGAGATCGAGCCGCCCCTTGAGCGCAAGTCCCCGGAAATGATCGCTCGAAACGATCCCCGTCCCGGTAATGGCCTTCCGGGCCTCCTTCCCCAGGGCGGCAAAACGGCGTGCCTCCTCCGGCAAATCCGGTCGTACGTCGTCATGCCCGGGGACAACCGTCTCGTCGGGTATGCGCATACGCCGGATCCCACGGCCTTTTGCGGCGTCCGCAACGGTCTGAAGCGCAGCGGGAAATACGTGGACGTGCTGGTGCCCGTCGATGTGCGTGATCCCGATTGAGGCATCGAGAAGCCGCTCGATCTGCAGAGTCGTCTCTTTCGCGATCTCAGCCCGAAGTGACGCACCCCTTGAGTTCATGAGCAGCCGGTGCGCCTGCGCCTTCCCGAGGAAATTCCCGTCGGGATCCGTGAGGCGCGACAGATCCCGGGCCAGGGACCGGCCCTCGCTGAGATTCAGGTGGACCCCGAAGGAAACCTGTTCAAAGCCGCCCGACCGGATTTTTCCCAGGGCGTGCTCCAGGGCGGGGCCGTTCGGCAGGATACTCGCGCTCGTGACGAGCCCCGCCCGGATCGCCTCGAAGATCCCTTCGTTGCGTGCCTCGTCGGCGCCGAGATCATCGGCGTTGACGATGAGCCTCTTCACGGCTTCCTCACCTCCGCTGCCCGGATGAGAAGATTCCGAAAGACATATTCCCCGCCGAAAGCCTCGTGGAAGTCGGATATGCCCCTGGAGCGCAACGACGCGAGATAATCGAAAAGCCCTTCGTCCTGTTCGTTGTACTCGCCCGGGGTGAACGGCCGCTGTGTGTCGCCCAGGATATCGACCCTGGCAAAACGCTCCCTGAGCCTCCGCATCAGCTCCGGAATATTGGCAATCGTGATGGCCACCATCCAGAGCCTGCCTCCGACCGGGTCGAGACGGGCTGGAGCCCCGTCGACAACGGCAAGCAGATGCCTTGCCCCGTCGGCTCCCCCGTACCGTGGCCCGAAGGGCCTTTTCCCGGGCGTCTGGGGCGGCGTGGCGATGATCACATCGAACCGCTCGCCGGCGTTCACGGCTTCGTACCAGGAGCCGGCCCGTGCCTCGATGCGATCCGACAGCCCGTTGATAGCTGCATTTCCGATCGTGGCATCAAGGGCCTTTCCGTCGAGATCGACCGCCACGACATGCCCGGAGCCCAGTTTTGCAGCGGCGATTGCCAGCAGCCCCGTACCGCAACCCAGTTCGAGGACCCGCTCTCCGGGACGGACGTCAAGAAGGCGGGCCAGTTCCACCGTCGATGACGGCGGCGCGTGAACACCAGGCGGGATCTGCAGGCTCACGGCCCCTGTCGGCAGCGTAAAAATCGCATCCTGCACCCCTTTTGCCGATGCGGGGGACCGTCGTTTCGCCGCCGGGGCGAGGATCCGTTCCAGCAGGGACGGGAAATCCATGCCCGCCCAGCGGGCCGAAAGGGTCAGCGCCTCCTCGGGCTCCATGCTCGGCGTCACGTTGGCCTCCATGAAAAAGAAGGTCCCCCCGGGAGACAGGCGCACGTCGAAGCGGGCATAATCACGAAGCCCCAGCGCCCGAAAGGCGGCAAGCGAAAGGGCCTCCAGTTCCCGAAGCTCACCCGGCGCAAGTTCGGCCCTTGCGGCATCGCGGCTTCCCGGTTCGACGACCTGAAGCTTGAAGTCCTCTGTGAGCACACCATAGGGCCCGTCGCCCGTTTTCCACTCCAGCGGCGGGAGGACCTCGAGCCCGCCTGGTCCGTCAACGACGGATACGGCAAACTCGCGGCCCTGGATGAACGTCTCCACCAGAATGGGCTGAGCGAGTCGCGACATAAGATCCGCCAGACGTGCTGCCGCTTCGGCCCTGTCCCGGGCAATGACGAGCCCGCGGCTCATATGCTCGCAAGCGGGTTTGAGAATGCAGGGCAGGACAAGCCAGTCCGGAAGGGGTTCGGTTGGCGAGGCGGCCACGATTCCCGGGGGCGTCGGGATTCCCGCAGCCCCGAGGCGGGTCTTTGCCGCGGCCTTGTCGTCGGCGAGCGCACAGGCCCGCGCATCGGATCCGACAAAGGCGATTCCGTGGGCCTCGAGAATGGATCGCACGAGGGACCGGAAACGGCCCCGCCCCCGGTAGGTATCCGTGTGGTCGATCACGAGATCGCACCGGAGGGCCAGTTCCACTATTCGGAGCTCGATCTCTTCCGAATCCACCAGAAGGTACTCATGGCCGAGGGAGGAAAGGCCTAGGACTATGGCCTCGGCGCACCGGCAGGGGGAGCCTGCCGTATGGATGATGCCCACGCGCATGAAAACTCCAACTGGCCGAAATGGCCGGTGTTTGAAGTTAGACGAAGACATCCGGGATGTCAATGACGCAAACAGCGTATTGGGGACCAGGGGAAAGAGGGGGATTTGTCTTATCCATTGCCTCGTCCCGACACCCTCGTGCCGCGTCCCTTTCTTGCGGATGGCACGAATCTTTCATATACATTCAATCCGAGTTAAATTTCTCATGGAATGACAACCATTTATGGTTCCATTCCCGGGCTGGAGAGGCGGCATGCAGGCACTTCAAGGAAACGGCGAGATTATCAAGGCGCTCCGGAAAATCCCGAAACTTCAGGCCTTCGACAAGAAGGATCTCCGCAAAATCCTCAGCTGCAGCCAGATCCTGAAATACGAGCCCGGCGAAGCGATCACCCGGGAGGAGGAACCGGACCACAGGATCTATTTCATCGTTTCGGGCAAGGTCCGGGTCACCCGCAACGGGGTAGAGATGAAGCAACTCTGCCGCACGGGTGATGTGTTCGGCGAGATGCGCCTCCTGTCCGTTTCCACCCGATCGTCCTCGGTCGAGGCCGTCGACGAGACCGTCTGCCTGGTCACGGACGTTCCCGCCATGGAAAAACTCCGGAAAGAGGACCGTGTGGCCTTTGCGGCCATCTACTACATGGTCATGGCGGAGGTTCTCGCCCGCCGCCTCAAGGAGACGAGCGACGAGCTGACACGGGTCCGGGGCGAGCTCCAGCGGCTCAAATCCTCCACCGGTCTGCAGGATATCGTCGGATCGGCATGAATATGGGCTTCCGGATCCAGGATTCAGGATTCGGGCTCGGAAAGAAAAACGCAATTCCATGACAGGGGTCGGGGAGGATTTCCCGATCCTTTCTTTTTCCGGAAGCCGGATGCCTGATGCCCGAAGCCCGCGCGAAGCGCTTGCCAGAATCTCATTTGTATTCACTTTGAATCTCTGGTAAAAGGGGAAACTTCCAGGGCGGGTCCGACGACGGATGCAGCACCAGCGCCCGGAGATGCCCGGAGACTATGAACCGCCACTACATTCTCAGCGCGCTCGTTCTGATTGCCTTCTTTGCCGCCGGTACCTGGCTTTTCTTTCACTACGACCTTCACGTCTTTTTCTCCGACCGCGAACGGGCGGTCACGATGATCACCTCCTATGACCCTTACGACGAGATCATCTTCATCGCCCTGCAGATCCTGCAGGTCGTCTTCGCGCCGATCCCCGGCGAGGCGAGCGGCTTCATCGGCGGTTTTCTCTACGGCCCGTTGCTGGGAACCGTCTACTCGACAATCGGGCTCACCATCGGTTCCTGGGTTGCCTTTCTGCTTGCCCACATCTTCGGGCTGCCCCTGGTGGAGCGAATCGTGAGTTCGGAGACCCTTCGCAAATACGACTACGTCCTGGAACACAAAGGGGTCTTTATCGCCTTCTTCCTTTTCCTGATCCCGGGCATCCCAAAGGACTTCCTCTGCTACATCCTGGGCCTGTCCCACATGCATCTCTGGACCTTCCTCATTATTTCCACGGTGGGGCGGCTCTTCGGCACCATCATGCTCTCCGCTTTCGGCAGCTTTGCCCGAAACAACGAATTCATCCCCCTTATCGCCCTGCTCGTCATCACGGGGCTGTTCCTGATCGTAGCCTATTTCTACCGGGAAAAATGGCTGCAGAAACTCAAGGAAAGGGCGACCAAGTACAATGGCGGGCCTCCGGTGTCGGGAGCGTGAACGACGAGGGACCAGGGACGAGGGACGAGGCACGAGCGAAGATAAAAAAGGATCGGAGAATTCAATCTCCGATCCTTTTTTCATCCCTTATCGCCTTTGTCCCTACACCCTGGTCCCTCGTCCCGTCGTTCAGCGGTACTGCGTGAAGCTGAACGGATCAGCCACCCTTCGGAGGCTTTCGTCAATCTCGCTGTAGCTCGCCAGGTAGTATTCCATCATCTTCCCGGGTGGAACGGCCTTCTGGAGCTCCTCCATGATCTGGGTGGAAGGCTCGGCCAGGACAAGTTTGATGGTCTTCGCGCTGTTTTCCAGGACGATGATCTTGCGTTCCATGGCGTAACGCTCGCCGAGAACTTTCTGGAGCTGGGGATTGGGCTGGTAATCCTTCATGGACAGGATGGGCATGTTGAAGTGTTTCGACAAGGCCGTCAGGTACCCCCGGCTGTTGATGTAGCCTATCTCGATGAGAAGAAGCCCCAGGGGTCTCGTGTGGCCCCACTTCTCCTTGATCTTCTTCTGTTTTGACAGGGCTTCCTCGAGCTGCTCGCGGGTGATCAGTTTCTGGTCGACCAGGATCTCTCCGATCGTCTTGCGCTTGTTGAAATAGTAGAGGGCGCGGTTGATTTTTTCCTGGGGAACGCCGATCTCGAAGAGGATCTCACCGAGGTACTTGCCGGGCTGCTCGGCCTTGATCTTCAGCGCCTGATCCAGTTGTTCCTGCCTGATGATCCCTCTCTCAACGAGGATCTGTCCCAGGGTCTTCTCGCCGCCCGGCCTTGATTTGATCTCCATCCGTTCCCTCACTTGGTCGTTTTTCATATCGTCCTGGGATGCGCGAGCGGACCGCGCCGAATTATGGTGGAGCAATAACTGTGCCACGCATGAAGAGACCGCTTGCTTGACTTGAGGCATCCCGTGTGAGAATATTCGCGACGGACTATGGCTGTGCGGGAGAAGGACACAAACACATCGTGGAACACAAATAGAGCCTTTCATATGAAGTCGACGGATGGCAGTCAACGTCAAAGGTCAGTTGGCGGTCTGCGTCTTCTCCTTTACCCTGTACCCGATACCCTATACCCTGGACCTGAGTAAACCGTTTTGTCAGCAAACAAATTCAACCTCAAAGTCCTGCTTCTTCTTTCCTCGGGCCATCTCGTCACAGACCTCTACCAGGGGGCTTTGCCGGTCATCCTGCCCTTCCTGAAAGCAAAGCTCATGCTGTCCTACACGGCGACGGGCGTCATCCTCCTGGTGGGCACCCTCACGTCGTCGGTGATCCAGCCTCTCTTCGGCTACATCTCGGACCGCAAGGAAAAACCGATGCTCCTGCCCCTGGGGTGCCTCTGCGCGGGCCTTGGTTTTTCGATGCTCGCCTTTCCGACGAGCTTCGCCCTTGTGGTGCCGCTTGTCATCCTCAGCGGACTGGGGATTGCCTCTTACCATCCCGAGGGGTTCCGAACGGCCCATTTCTTCACGGGTGAAAAGAAAGTCACGGGGATGTCCATTTTCTCCGTCGGGGGAAACCTGGGCTTTGCCATCGGCCCGCTTCTGGCTCTTTTTGTGGTTCAGACCTTCGGCTTCGACAGCCTTCCCGTCATGGTCGCCCCCGCGGTGATCTTCGTCGCGGTTATCCTCACGTTCTGGCGCGCAATTGCCCTGCCCCGTTCCGGGGAGCATGTGACAGCTGCCGGAAAGGGCACGGGAGCAGAAACGGCACATTGGTTCTCGCTGTTTATGCTCATTGCGATCGTGGTCATGCGTTCCTGGATCCAGGTCGGTCTCTTGACGTATATCCCCTTCTACTTCATCGACTACCTGAAGGGAGATGCGCTCCAGGCGGGAATCCTCGTCTCCACATTCCTTGCCGGCGGAGCAATCGGGACGCTTGCCGGTGCGCCCCTTGCCGACCGGTGGGGACACAAACGCTACCTGGTCCTGTCCATGTTCCTGTCCTCGCTTCTGATGCCCTTGTTCTTCGTCACCGAGGGGATCCTGCTCTTCGTGGTCCTCGGCCTCCTGGGGATGATCCTTATCTCCACCTTCTCAGTGACCATCGTCATGGCGCAGCACCTGATCCCGCAGGGCCTGGGTGTCGCCTCGGGGCTCATGGCAGGGTTTGCCATCGGCACCGGGGGGATCTGCGTGACGCTGCTGGGAGTGATCGCCGATCATTTCGGCGTCCCCGCAGCCCTGCAGTCGATCGTGGCACTCCCCGTCATCGGTTTCCTTCTCACGCTCTGCCTGCGATACCGCGAACAGACTGGAAGTTAGGAAGACAGGAAGCGCGGAAGATCGGAAAATACAAAAAAAGGATCGGAAGACAGTCCTTCCGATCCTTGCCGAGCCATTTCTTTTTTCCGAGCTTCTTAACTTCCGAGCTTCTTAACTTCGCAGACGCTTATCTGCGACTTACTGGACCGGTATCACCACGAAAATCATCACATCCCACACCGCGTGCGAGACGAGTCCCGGCCAGACCGACCGGTAGCGCAGATACATGGCGCCCCAGAAAAGCCCGCAGATCAGGGATGCCATGAAGAGCATGAAGTTGAATCCGAAGACGTGGATGGCGGCATAGACGATCGAGGCAACGACATATCCGCCCATCGTCCCATACCGCCCATAGAGGCGCTCCTGCACGAACCCGCGCCAGAAGATCTCTTCGGCGGGCCCCACCCAGAAAAGCAGCAAAAGCCCGATGGCAACGGGCGAGGCCTGTGCCCTCGTGCGGTAGATGCCGGCAATCTCCGGCCTGGCAAAATGGAACAGCTGGGTCGAGAGAGCATTGCCGACCCAGAAGATCGCGTAGAGCAGGATGGCCGACGCAAGCCCGATGGCGATGTGTACAGGTTTGAAGCAATAGATCTCGTGGAGCCGCTCTTTCTGGAGCCAGAGGCCCGAGCCTGCCAGGAGGGCCGTTGCCATCGCCATGACAAGCCAGAAATTCAGGCGGGGGGCCGTCCACGGCGAAAACATGACGAACCAGAAAAGAGTTGCCAGGGCACAGAGCCAGATGACCGCGGTCATTTCAGGAAGGTCCCGACGAGGATGGCAATCCCGAAGAGCGCGCAGAACGCCAGGTGCAGCTGGGCCGACATCACATCCCCCATGGCGATGGATTCCGGCTTTCCGGGCACACTGGCCAGAACGGCCTTCACGTTGCGCAGCGCCAGCGGCAGGGTGATCCCCACGGCGAGGGCCAGGGGCGTGATGAGCTTCGCCAGGACCATGACGAGGACAACGAGGTAGGCTCCGGCGACGAGGCCCACGTAGATCGCCTTGGCGGCCGGCACGCCCAGCACCATGGCCATGGTCTTGATGTTCGCACGGGCATCGTGGGCGATGTCCCGCAGGTTGTTGGCGTGAAGGATCGCCGCCACGAGGCATCCTACGGGAAGCGACGCATAGAGGACCGTCAGGCTGAACCCGCCCGTCAGGGCAAGATAGGAACCGATGACCATCAGAGGCCCCATGAGGATGAAGACCAGGAGGTCACCGAGGGCCACGTACTTGTAGGCTACGGGACCGCCCGTATAGAACCAGCCGCCGAGCAGCCCGATGACGCCCAGGATGAAAATGGGCCACCCGCGAACCGCAACCAGCAGCAGGCCCAGGGAGAAGCCGATGGCAAAGAGAATGATGCCCACCGCGAGAAGCTGCTTCGGGGTCAGAAGCCCCTCGATCAGGACCCGGCTGCCACCGAACGTCTCATCCCGGTCCACGCCCCTGCGGTAGTCGAAATAGTCGCTCACCATGTTTGTCCCGATGTGAAACAAAAGCGAGCAGACGACGATGAGGGGAAAGAGGGGCCATTCGGCCGGACCTTCTGCGGATGCGGCCAGCACGGCGCCGATGACCACGGGCAGTACGGATGCCGTCAGGGAAAAAGGCCGGGTCGCCTGGAACCAGACACTCAGCTGGTTTCGTTTCGGATCTACGGCCGATGTATCTCTTGTCCCCATTTCTCGATCCTCAATTGTACGGGGGTTCAGCTCCCGGAAGGGATTTTTATCCATACCCGACAGGTCAAGTCAAGCCTAAAAAACCAGGGTATCGGGGACAGGGTATCGGGTATAGGGCGGCTGCGCTGCAGTGACCAGTGGCCAGTGGTCAGTGACCAGTGGAAGAAAAAGAAGGGACAAGGGGGCAGGGACGAGACAAATCAGCCAAGAAAAATCCCCCTCTTTCCCCCTTTGTAAAAGGGGGATGAAAGGGGGATTTTCTTTCCTGAAGCCTGTGGCCTGACGCCTGTAGCCTGTTTTTAGTCGACTTTCTTAAATGCCTGCTTCTTGGCCTTGCACACGGGGCATTCATCGGGCGCATCGCCCTCCACCGTCATCCCGCAGACCTGGCAGACCCAGTAGTCCACATCGGGCGTCTTGCCGAGGTTCTCGAGCATCTTCTTGTAGAGCGCCGCGTGAATCTTTTCCACGGCATTGGCAAATTCGAAGCTCCTGAGCGCCCCCGCCACCCCCTCAGTCTTGGCGTCGGCGATCATTTCCGGGTACATCTTCTGGAACTCGTAGGATTCGCCGTTGATGGCCTCCTCGAGATTCTCCTTCGTTGACCTGATCCCCTTGAGCTCCCGCAGATGGGCGTGTGCGTGCACCGTCTCCGCCTCGGCGGCGGCCCGGAAGAGCTTCGCAGCCTGTTTGAACCCTTCCAACTCGGCCTTTTTCGCAAAGGCGAGGTACTTGCGGTTGGCCTGCGATTCGCCCGCAAAGGCTTCTTTCAGGTTTTTCTCGGTTTTCGACATTTTTATCCTCCTTCTTGTGATTATCACCGGGGGTTTGATCGTGAAAAGCGTACCTGCAGGGCGTGACGCACCGGCAGGTTTTCGTAGTTGGTGGAGGATTTTATCAGCCTTTTTTCCTTTTTACAAATTTTTCCATCTCGATCGCGATGAGGGGAATGAAGGCTAAGACGGTACAAATGAAAAGCTCGCCGGCCGTGAGGGGCTTCGTGTCGAATATGGGGTTGAGGAAGGGCACATAGATCACGGCGAGCTGCAACACAACCCCCACGGCGACGGCCCCCAACATGGCCTTGTTGGTGAAAAGCCCCAGCTTGAACAGGGATTCCTTCTCCGAGCGGACGGCCAGGGCCGTCGTCAGCTGACCCCAGACAATGACCGTGAAGACCATGGTCTCCCAATCGTCGTTACCCGATTTGACCTCCATGTACTGCACCCCGATGCAGACAACGGCCATCAGCAGGCCCACCCAGATGCAGAAAGCACCCAGCCCGTGGGCGAAGATGCCCTCGCGCGGGTCCCGAGGCGGGCGCTTCATCACCTCGCCCTCGGCGGGCTCCACGGCCAGGGCAAGAGCCGGGAGGCTGTCGGTGACGAGATTCATCCAGAGGATCTGGATCGGCTGCAGGGGCAGAGGCAGTCCCAGGATGGGGGCCAGGAAGAGCGTCAAGACCTCGCCGGAGTTGCAGGCCAGGAGGTACTTGATGAACTTCCGGATGTTGTCGTAGATCATCCGGCCTTCCTTGATGGCGTTGACGATGGTGGCGAAGTTGTCGTCCAGGAGGATCATGTCGGAGGCCTCCTTGGAAACGTCGGTCCCCGTGATCCCCATGGCGATCCCGATGTCGGCCCGCTTGAGCGCCGGGGCATCGTTCACACCGTCGCCCGTCATGGCTACGATCTGCCCCTTGTCCTGAAGGGCCTTCACGATTTTGAGCTTTTGCTCGGGGATCATCCGGGCGTAGACCCGGATGTCCTCCACCTGGTTCTCGAAGTCCTCGAGGGAGAGCCTGTCCAGTTCCCGGCAGGTCATCACCGCACCCCCGTCCTCGACGATCCCGATGCGCCGGGCGATGGAGAGCGCCGTCAGCGGGTGGTCTCCCGTGATCATGACGGGCCGGATACCGGCGGACTTGCAGAGAGCCACGGCCTGGCGGACCTCTTCCCGGGGCGGGTCCAGCATGCCCGTAAGTCCCAGCAGCGTGAGCCCCTGTTCGACGTTCTCGGGCGACAGGTCATCGGGCACTTCGTTCCAGAGGCGCGCAGCCACGGCCAGGACGCGGAGGCCCGCGCCTGCCATCCGGTCGTTCTCGCGGCTCACCTCGTCGGCATCGAGCGGTGCGAGCTTTCGTTCCGTGAGAACGTTGACGATCTTTTCGAGCATGACGTCGACGCCGCCCTTCGTGAGGGCCATGTACCCCCCGGGCCAACGGTGGATCGTCGTCATGCACTTTCGCTCCGAGTCGAAGGGGATCTCGGCCACCCGGGGGTGCTCCTTCTCGAGCTCTGCCTTGAGAAACCCGTGCTCTTTTGCAACCCGGTAGAGGGCGATCTCCGTCGGGTCGCCGCTGACCCCGGTGATATCCTCGTGGGTGTAAGGAAGCGCATCGTTGCTGAGGGCCAGCGCCTTCAGGAGATGGTCGAACCGCCCGAGTTCGGGGTCACCGCTTTTGAACAGCGTCCCGTTGGCGTAAACCTCCTCGACGGTCATTCGGTTCCAGGTGAGGGTTCCCGTCTTGTCGGAGCAGATGGTTGTGACGGACCCCAGGGTCTCCACGGCAGGAAGTTTCCGGATGAGGGCATTGTGCTCCACCATTTTGCGCGCCCCCAGGGCGAGCGAGATCGTGATGACGGCGGGAAGGGCCTCGGGAATGGCGGCGACGGCCAGAGAGACGGCCGTGAGAAACATGAGCACGGGGGCCTCGCCCCGCAGGAGCCCCACGCCGAAGATGAAGGCGCAGATGAACAGGACCGCCACGGCAATCTTCTTCCCGAAGACGGTGAGGCGCTTCTGGAGAGGGGTCTTGACCTCCTCTTCCTCCTGGAGCATGGTGGCGATCTTCCCGAGCTCCGTCTCCATCCCCGTGCCAATCACGATGCCGGTGCCCCGCCCGTATGTGACGATGGTGCCCTTGAAGACCATGTTCGAGCGGTCGCCCAGGGGAAGCAGCGCCTCGTGCAGCACGCGGGTGTGCTTTTCCACGGGGACCGATTCGCCCGTGAGGGCCGCCTCCTCAATTTTAAGCACGGCCGCCTCGGTGAGCCGCATGTCGGCCGGGACGATGCCCCCCGCCTCGAGAAGCACCATGTCCCCCGGGACGACCTCCGAGCCGGGAATGGACGAGACGCTGCCGTCACGAAGGACCCGGGCTACGGGGGCGGCCATCTGCTTCAGGGCCTCCATGGCCTTCTCGGCGCGGTACTCCTGGACAACGCCGATGACGGCGTTCAGCAGGACGATGACGAGGATGGCAATGGTGTCTGCCAGATCACCCACGAAGCCGGACACGACGGCGGCAGCGATCAGGATCAGGATCATGAAATCCCGGAACTGATCGACGATCATCGCCAGCAGCGACCGCTTGCCCTTCTCCACCAGTTCGTTTCGGCCGTATTTCGCGAGGCGCCTGCCGGCCTCTTCCGATGAAAGGCCGTCGACGGGGACGTCCAGCTCGGCAAGGACCGCTTTGAGCTCTTTCTGGTGCCAGTTCATAAAACTCCCGCTTCAGGACCTGTGGTCGCCTTTGGTGGTATGATGATGTGCGCGCTTACAGGCAATAGAAAAGGGCTGCATAAGCCCGGCCCCTCAGGACCGGTCAGTTGAAGCCCCTTGTGTTACTGAGTCGGGATGATACAAGGGCATTGCCCTATCCTGCGAGAAAAGAAGGGATTAACGTTGACGCTTTCTTGCACGTGCAATGGTTTTCAACACTCCGGTCTCTCCTATCAGATCGGGCACATCGCCGTCAAGATTGTAGTGCCGGACCGCCCGGCTTGATGCCGCCGAAGGCTCCAATTCCGTCATCAAGACTGCAGAGAAGGCCTGCGCACCTCGCCTTCAGCAGTAAATCCCGTCTTTTTGCTCAAAATCCGTTGATATTCTCCGGCAATGACGATATTATGTAAAAATTATAGCATCGGTTGCATTATTTATTTTTTTGTGGATGGTTTGCTGATGGCTTCATGGAGTCCCTATGTACCGTACCGTTCTTTTTCTTGTTTGCGCTTCCCTGCTGTCCGGATGCGTATCGTACAAGACATTTGAGGATCTGCAGCTCGAAAACTCAAAGCTCAACCAGGAGCTTTTGCTCTCCCGGCAGCAAAATGAGGCCCTCGCCCAGGAGTTGAAACAGTTCAGGGAACTGTCCGATTTCTATTACCAGTCGGGCACGCAGCTCTACACGGAGAAAAAGTACGGCGAGGCCCTGGAAAAGTTTCAGACCCTTGTCGACCGCTATCCGACGAGTCCCCATGCCGAGGGAGCCAAAGAGAAAATCGCGGAGATCCGCAACCTCGCCCTGAACAACTACCAGAAGATCGTCCAGTCCGTGGGCGGGACAAAGGACCTGCGGGGCAGGATCGACCTGATCGACCGGGAAATGAAGGCGACCTTCCTGACGAAGGATCTCGCCGACAAGCTCCTGGTCCTCCGCCAGGGTTTTCAAGAGGACCTGGATGGCGAACTCGAGGCCCAGCGGGAAATCAGCCGGAACATTCTCATCGAGGATGACCCCATCAAGTCCTGGAAGGTCTATCGCTCCACGCGGCTGCTCACCCAGCAGGTCGGTGAGGACCGGAAGTTTTACGTGGAGCTCTACTTCATCCAGCGGTACACGGGAAGGAAGATCTACAAGGTGAAAACGAGGTACCACGCCCCCGAGTACCTCTCCTACGAGTCCGTCACCCTGCAGGGGCAGAACGGCACAAAGTTGACCATCGACACGATCTACCCGCAGAAGCAATCCATGGTCGATTCCGAGGGGGTGACGGAGTGGTCCGACAACGAGGTTGCCGAAGACGACAAGATCATCCGGCTCGCAAAATCCAACTCGATCACGGTAACCTTCAAAGGCGGCAACCGCTACACCTTCGAGATGAACGAGCAGCAGCTCGGCGCCTTCCGCGAGGTCGTGCGGAAGTACCAGGTCATACGCTGAGTACTAGAAGGTAAGAAGGTGTGAGGGTAAGAGGGTAAGAAAAAACAAAAAGGATCGGGGGGCGGACCTCCGATCCTTTGTTTTTCTGTTCCGATCAGCGTCTTACCTTCTCACCTTCTCACCCTCTTACCTTCTGCCCTACTTACTGTCCCCCCACAGCGCCGATGCAGATATCGACGACGAAGGGCCCGTTGGCCGTCTCGAAGGGGATGATGATGCTGGGCCCCCCGAGCACGTGGCTGATGGAGTGGTCCTTGCCGGCCACCACGGTGGGGATGGCCGCCGTGATATTGAAGCCGAGGGTCTCGAGTTCCTTGCGGGCCGCACCGGAGACCATGTTGGTGATCTCTCCCACGGCGTCCTTGATGTCGCCGTTGAGGGTCTTGATCTCCTCGCCCAGCATGTTGGACACGATCTTCAGGATGCTGCTCTCGCTGAAACTCAGCGCGAGCGATCCCCGTGCCGAGCCGGTCAGGCCGATGATCCCCGAGATGTCACCCCGGGCGATGGTGTCCTTCTTGAGAAAGGGTTTGCCGGCCTTCGGTTCCACGAAGGCCATCGTCTTCAGGACCGTCACGGTCCCGTTCAGAAACGGGTTGATGAATCGAACGTCCATGGGATGATATCCTTTTTGTTTATGCCGCCAGGCTTTTGACGATCTTTTCGATCTTCTCGTTGAGTACCTCGGCGGTGAAGGGCTTCACGATGTAATTGCTCACGCCGGCCTTCACGGCCGCCACGACGTTGTCCTTCAGGGCCTCCGCAGTCACCATGAGAAAGGGGAGAGCCTTCAGTTCGTCGTCACTGCGGACGGCCTTCAGGAGTTCGAGGCCGCTCATGTTGGGCATGTTCCAGTCGGAGATGATGAAATCGACCGGCTGGGACTTCAGCACCTTGAGGGCCGCCACGCCATCCTCGGCCTCCACGACGTTTTCGAAGCCCCCCTGCTTGAGCAGGTTTCGGATGACTTTCCGCATGGTGGCAAAGTCGTCCACGATGAGGATCTTGAGATTCTTGTTCACGCTCATAATCTTCTCCAGTAGTCAACGTTGATATCGGAATCCGGGTCACCGGCTCGCCTGGCGGCGGCAAACCCGTAACGTCAATTCGCCTCGGCCATCTCGAAGAGGCCCTCCGGATCGAGGATCAGGCCCACGTTGCCATCGCCGAGGATGGCGCCGCCGGAGACGCCCCTGATGCGCTTCAGGCTCTCGCCGAGGTTCTTGATGACGACCTCCTCCTTGCCGAGAATCTCGTCGACGAGCAGGCACTTGGACCGCTTCTCGCCTTCCATGACCACCAGGGTGGCCTCCCAGGGGTTGCGGTTCACCGGCTCGATGTCGAAGAGTTTGTGAAGCCTCACCAGCGGCAGAAGCCGCCCCATGACGTTGATCGTCTCCGCCTCGCCGACGATGCAGTTGTACGACGCGCGGTCGGGGCGGATGAGCTGGCGGATGGCCACGGTGGGCAGGATGTAGCGTTCGCTGCCCACCTTCACGATCATGCCGTCGATAATGGCCATGGTCAGCGGGAACCCGGTGACAAACGTCGTCCCCTTGCCCTCGGTGCTCTGGATGTCCATCTTGCCGCGAAGCTTCTCCACGGCCTGCTTGACCACGTCCATTCCCACACCGCGGCCCGAGACGTCGGTGATCTTGTCGGCCGTCGAGAAGCCGGGCAGCAGGATGAGGCGGTTGATCTCCTGGTCCGTCAGGGCGTCCGTGGGGCTGATGAGACCGTTCTTGATGGCCTTCTGGCGGATCTTTTCCCGGCTGAGGCCGCGGCCGTCGTCGGAAATCTCGAGAACGATGTTGCCCCCCCGGTGGAAAGCCTTGAGCTTGATGGTGCCCCTCTCGGGCTTGCCTGCCTTGATCCGGTCCTCGGGCAGCTCCATCCCGTGGTCCACGGCATTGCGGATCATGTGGACGAGCGGGTTGTAGATCTCGTCGACCATGTTGCGGTCGATTTCCGTGTCCTCGCCCACGGTGACCACGTTGACGAGCTTCCCTGAATTCTTGGAGAGGTCCCTCACAAGCCGCGACATGCGCTGGAAGGTCTGCTTGATGGGGATCATCCGCAGGACCGTGGAGGAGCGCTGCAGCTCCGAGGTGATGCTCGCCAGCTGGGAGATGTCCCGGACGATTTTCCGGTCCCCGAGGCTCTGGAGGGTCTCGCTCTGTCGGATCATCGACTGCGTGATGACCAGCTCGCCCACCATGTCGATGAGGTCGTCGAGTTTCTTGATGTCAACGCGGATCGTGTTGGAGTCCGTCACCTGCTGGGCCTGCTTGCGAAGGGCGCGAGAGACGTCCTTCGGAGAGGCGATCCCTTCCGAGATGAGTGTCTGGCCCAGCTTTCGGGGCGGCGGGATCTGGGAGCGCTCCAGCGCCTGCTCCAGTTCCTCCTCGTTGATGACCCCCTCCTCCACGAGAATGGTCCCGAGCTTCTTGGGCTGCTTCGGCAGATCGGCCCCCTGCTCGGCAAGCTTGATGCGCCGCTCGATGTCCGAAGTGTCGATCACCGCCGTGGCCTCCCGGCCCTCCATCTCGTCCCGGAGCTGGCCGATCATGGCCTTCAGGGTGTCGGAGCCGTCGAGAATGAGGTCGATGAGCTCCGGCGTGACGGGCAGCGCCTCGTTTCTCGCCTTGTCCAGCAGTGTCTCCAGGTCATGGGCGAGCGTCCGGATCCCGTCCAGGTTCAGGAAGCTGGCCACGCCCTTGACGGAGTGGAACGGGCGGAAAATGGCATTGATGTAGTCCTTGTTGTCGGGCTCCTGTTCGAGGTTGAGGATGTTCACCTCGATCTCGCCGATGTACTCGAGGCCCTCGGTAATAAAATCCTTCAAAAGCGACTCGTCCTGGACCCGGTCGCTCCCGCTTGCCGCGTCAGCCCCGGCAGGGGCTTCGCCGGCCTGCGGAGCCCCAGATTCGGCCTCCTCCCGGTTCGCTTCCACGGGGATGCCGATGGCGCCGGCCAGCTCGCCCATGTACCCGTCGATGCTCCCGTCGTAACGGCCCGCGTTGCAGTAACCGTCCGCCACGGATTGCAGGAGCACAATGCCCCGCTCGAAAAGCCCGAAGCCCACGGCGGCATCGACGGCATCGAGGACCACCTTCTCCAGCAGCTGTCCGAGTCCCCCGGCAAGCCGGTTGATTTCACCGGCAAGGAGCGTCTCGGCATGGCCCGTGACCGTTTCGATCTGGTTGAGAAACTGCCCCGCCGTCGGGATGTCGATCTCCTTCTTCTCCAGGAAGAGGAAACTCGATGCCATTTCGTCGATCTCGCGTCTCAGTTCAGCGTAGTCCATGTCACATCATCCTCACGAGCTCCGTTGCGATCTGGTCCAGGGGAAGCACCCTGTCCGCACCGCCGAGCTTGATTGCCTCTTTCGGCATGCCGAAGACCACGCAGGAGTTCTCGTCCTGCGCGATGGTTTTCGCCCCGGCCTTCTTCATTTCCAGCATTCCCGCCGCCCCGTCGGCGCCCATGCCCGTCAGGATGACCCCGATCGAGTTGGCTCCGGCAACCTGGGCCGCGGACTTGAAGAGCACATCCACGGCGGGCCGCTGGTGGTGCACCATGGGCCCGTCCTTGACCTCCACGTAATAGCGCGCGCCGCTGCGCCGCAGCAGCATATGGTAGTTACCCGGGGCGATGAGCACTGTCCCCTGGGTCACCGAGTCGTTGTTTCTGGCCTCCTTCACCGACATCTGGCACAAGCCGTTGAGCCTCTCCGCGAAGGCCGTCGTGAAGTTCGCCGGCATGTGCTGCACGACGACGATGCCGGGGGAGTTGACGGGCATCCTCGTGAGCACGGCCTTGAGGGCCTCCGTGCCCCCCGTGGAGGCGCCGATGGCGATGACCTGGTTCGTCGTCTGGGCCAGGGCCCGGACCGGCTCCGGCGGCCCCCCGTTGCCGGGCTCCTCACCCTGCTGTTTCACGATCCGTGCCCGCGAGGCCGCCCGGATCTTCTCGACTAGCTGGGCGCTCATGTCGCCCACGGTATAGGCCGCTCCGGGCTTTGCGATGACCTCCACGGCGCCGATGTCGAGGGCCTCCAGCGTCAGTTTTCCACCTTTCTGCGTCAATGAACTTACGATGATGACGGGCAGCGGGTAATGCTTCATGAGCTTCCGCAGGAACGTGATCCCGTCCATGCGGGGCATTTCGATGTCGAGCGTGATCACGTCGGGTTTGAGCAGGACGATCTTGTCCCTCGCCACGTAGGGGTCGGGCGCCGTCCCCACGATCTCGATATCGGGGTACTTCGAAAGCTCCTCCGAGAAGATCTTGCGGACGATGGCCGAATCGTCGACGATGAGAACCTTGATTTTCGTCACTGCTCAACAACCTCTAATCGGTTGGATTCCTCTTATGCTCGTCTTGTGCCGCTGCCCTGTTTCAGGGTATCGGGTCTTGGGTCTAGGGTATAGGGTCCGAAGGTATTAAGAATTGTTATAAGTAGATTCTTCTTCATTCCCGATACCCGAGCCCCGATACCCGATACCCTTCTCTATGTTTCCAGCGTGAGGATGATTCCCATCTTCCCGGCCTCGCAGTCGAAGTCGAATGCCACAACACCTTCCGACAGGGCCGGCGCCTGACCCGGTCTGGCCGAAAACGCGGGAAGCGACATGGCGAACTTCTTCGATGCATCGAGGTTGACGAGAAAATTCCCGCAGACCATGTTGGCAGCCTCTTTTACGCAATCCTCCACATGTGTCTCCGTCACGGCCCCGTTTTCGAGCCCGAGCATGTTCCGGACCATGAGCCGGGCCACCGGGCGGGTGTACAGTATGCGGAGGGTCCCCCGGCGCGGGCCGTCGAAGCCGATCGAGGTCTCGTAGTCATGGACCAGCACACGTCCGCCGGGCTCGAGAAAGATGAAAAACATCCTCTCGAAGACCTCAAAAATCGACTCCTTCAGAATCTCTCTGATGTTCTCCATAGGTCCCCTTTTCGTCGAAGCCGAGCACCGCGAGAAGCATTTTCCTCAGCTCCTCGGGTACAAAGGGTTTGCGGATGAAGCCTTTCGCCCCCAGCTCGAAGGCGGTTTTCATATGCGCCTCGCTGGCCTCTGTCGTCATCATCACCACGGGGATGTTCTTCATGAGGGCCTCCTCGCTCATCCGCTGGAGCAGCTCGAGGCCGTTCATCTCCGGCATGTTGATGTCGAGGATCACCACGTCCACCCAGTTGCCGCCCATGACGTCGAGTGCCCTGCGGCCGTTGTCCGCCTCCAGGATCTGGTTCACCTCCAGTCCCGTCAGGCCCACGATCTTTTTCACGACGGTCCGCATCGAATTCGAGTCATCAACAATGAGCAGGTTGAAGGCCATGGTTCCCTCCGCTTAGCCCCTTCCTTTTTTGCCGGGCGCCGACACGATGCTGACCAGCTCCCGGGCGTCCTGCAGGCTCTTGTGGAGCTGGGCCATCATGTCCTCGAGATCACGCTGTTTGAGGCCGAATCGCCCGGCCACGTCCCCGACGGCGCGGTAGGCCAGCGCGTCTGTTCCCACGCCGATGCCCATGACATGGCAGACCTGGTTTGACAGGTATACGATCCAGGGCACGGCATCGCCGTCGGCCAGCAGGTCCGGCCGATGGTGGAAGGCGATGGCCTTGAGGATCTCGTCGGGAAACTTCCAGATCAGGGCGATCTCCCCGCCCAGCTCGGCGTGGTTGACGCCGATGACTTCCTCCTCGGCCTCCAGGAAGGAGTACTTCTGACTCTCCGTGAGTTCCTGGATCTTCTGCCAGGCCTCGTGTACGAACTCGCCCATCACCATCTTTCCGATGTCGTGCAGCACCCCCGCCGTGAAGAGCCGGGGATCGTCGGGGCGGGAAATCCTGGCGGCACAGATCTGGGACATGAGCGCCACCGCCACGGCGTGCTCCCAGAGATCGCCGCCCTTTACGTCGTAGCCTTTCGTGCTGCGGAAATACCGCGTAAGCCCCGCGGCAACGACAGCCCGCAGGACGTTTTTCTTGCCCATGTGCATGATGGCATCGTTCACGTTGTCCACGGGCCGGCGCAGACCGAAGTAGGCGGAGTTGCAGATCCGCAGGATGTTGGCCGTGATGGCCTGGTCGAGGCGGATCACGGCGGCCAGTTCCGTGAGCGACGAGTCGGGATCGCCGGCAAGGGTCATCACCTTCTGGATCGTCACCGGGAAGGGGGGCAGCGTCTTGATCGACTTCAGGATTCGCTTGTTGATCTTCATAGCTCCTCCGGCTGGCCGCCCGCCCGCTTGACGTAGACCTTGCCCGTGCTCATGTCCAGACGCACGGTGCGGTTGACGTTCTTTCCCGTGTCCTCGGCATCGATGAGGACGTTGTTGTTCCAGAAGAGCTTCCGCATGGCCATGATGTTCTTCTGCCCGATCCGGAAGAAATTCGACTCGTCGAGGATGCTGGCCCCGCCAGCCACCTTCACAATCATCCGTTTCTTGTCCGCACCCATCTTGTAGCAGGACTTGAACAGAAGCGGGATGCCAGTGTCGGCAAACATGCCCGGCGTATCCTTTGCCTTGGCGGCATCGAGGGTCGAGTCGGGGAGCATGTAGTGCAGGAGCCCCCCCACCTTCGCCGCCGGGTCGTAGACGGCCACGGCGATGCAGGACCCCAGCGCGTAGGTGATCATGGAGTCCGCGGGGTTGCTGCTGACCTTGAGGTCCGATATGCCGACGACGAGATCCGCCATAGTTCCCTATTTCCGGTACAGGCTCGGCTCGAGATACTTGAACGCATGGTTGAGCCCCGTGAGGCTCTCGGAGTGGCCGATGAACAGGTAACCGCCCTTCGCGAGCCGGTCGTAAAAGCGGTTCACCAGTCCTTCCTGGGTTTTCTTGTCGAAATAGATCATCACGTTGCGGCAGAAGATGACATCAAAGGGATCGCCCGCCGCCATGGGATCCATGAGATTGAACCGCTGGAAGGTCACGAGGCTTCGCACGTCCTTCTTCACCCGGTAGTGCCCGGTCCATGCGCCCTGGCCCATCTGGAAATATTTCCGCAGCAGATCGGGCGGGATCGCCTTGACCCGGTCGGCTGGGTAGATGCCCTGCTCGGCCTTTTTCAGCACCCGGGTCGAGATGTCCGTGGCCAGGATGTGCAGCTCGGCATGGATCCCCTGGGCGGCCTCGAGGGCCGTGATGGCCATCGTGTAAGGCTCTTCCCCGGAGGAACAGCCGGCGCTCCAAAGGCGCAGACGGGGCTTGCCCCGACGGGTGTCCTCGAGGAGCATGGCCGGGACGAACCGGGCAAGGGCCCGGAAATGACCGTCCTCCCGGAAAAAGCTCGTCAGGTTCGTCGAAAGCGAATCGATCATGGCGATGAACTCGTCGGTCCCCTCGCCGGTTTTCACATAGTCGTAGTAATCGGCAAAGGACGGGAAGTTCCCCTCGCGAATCCGTTTGCTCAGCCGCGCCTTGACAAGCTCCTTCTTGCCGTCGTGCAGATGGATGCCGCAGTGGCTGTATACCAGCTGGCTGATCTTTTCGAATTCGGTATCGCGCAGTTCAAGCATCATGGAACGCATTCTCGCGCATGGGATGCCCCGGTCAATCAAACGTCACCGGGGGCTAAAAATCCTTGAAATCGCCCTTGTCAAAAGGGATCACCTCTTCGGGTTTTGACGGCTTCCGGCTGCCGGCAGGGCCGGGGGCTTTCCCGCGGACGGATTTCATCCTGTCGACGAAAGGGGCCTTCCAGCCGGATTCGGTCTTTTTCGCGGGCTCTCCCTGGCCAAGACCTGCGCCTTTCGAGCCCCCGCTTCCGACGATGATCATGACCTCCCCGGCGATTTCCTTCATCTGTTCGGCCTGGGCGTTCATCTCCTCGGAGGCCGAGGCGCTCTCCTCGGCGTTGGCCGCTGTCTGCTGGGTCACCTTGTCCATCTCGGCCACGGCCTTGTTGATCTGGTCGATTCCCTGGGCCTGCTCGCTGG
>Ga0209079_10000204_pt1 | contig 27212 bp, 26 predicted proteins | sample PPLLaktember2015_2_FD_187259 | JGI IMG/M metagenome (GOLD analysis project Ga0209079, IMG submission 187259) | Freshwater sediment microbial communities from Prairie Pothole Lake near Jamestown, North Dakota, USA - PPLs Lake P7 Core (6) Depth... | ecosystem: Environmental > Aquatic > Freshwater... | reverse complement strand
GCCCGGATATCTCACTCGCCATCTCATCAAATGGGTCTTCTATCCCAAGTCGGTGATGGATCCCGTCGACAGCCTCTTCGAAGCGATTGAGCAGGACGAACGCTAGGGAGAATGTGCTCCGTGCGGTTCCGGAGAAGCCGCGCTGAGTCCGCAGGCTTGATCCGCACTCGTCTGATCCGGCAGGGGTATCCCCTACTCTTCTGTATGCACTCCGTCAAATCCATCGAGTGCGATACCGAGTGAGGCCAGCAGCTCCTTGGTCTCCGGACTGCTGTCGGAGCGGGCCTGCTTCAGCACAGAACGGTGGAGTGTGCGGAGCGGGATCAGCACGCGACGATCGGTGGTTTTGCCCAGGGCGCGTACCAGGATGATCTGAGTCTGGAGCGGCTCGTTCGGGAGGGCGTCGATGAAGGTGGGTACGATGTCGCTGTTGGGATGTAACGGTGCGAGGCGGCCCAGTCCAACGGCGGCGGCGCGATGTTGGTCGGGCGTACCTGTTTTGAAGAGTGTGAGCAGTGCGGGAATACCATCTTCATGGCCGATGGTTCCCAGTGCGTTTGCTGCGGATTGAACCACAGCCGGGTCGGGGTCTTTCAACGAAGCCGTCAGTCGAGGAATGGCTTCCACGGCGATCATCTGACCCAGGAGTCCGATCAAGGTCTGCTTTTGCGTGACCGTCGCACCGGACTCATCCAAGGCCTTGATCAGCCGGGCGGACTGTCCCCAATCGGCAGCGAGCAGAAATGGAAACGGATCTGTTTGCAATTGCTGGGTGAGCGCCGCAATCGCATAGGCCCCCGCGTCGGTTTGCCCCGCTTGACGCGCAGCGTCTTGCGGATTACTGAACGGCGTGCGGGCTTCGTGGCGCCAGTCGGCCCAGCGGGTGCCGAAGCGATAGGTCAGCTGGCAGGCCGGTCCTTTCCAGAGTCGCGCAGCGGCATCGACCATGTCAGCATCACCGCCTGATCGTCCCGTCCCTTCCCAGGTTTTTAATTCTTCACACTTCACCTTGACGGTGACTTCGTGCGGCTGACCGTCATCGGTGACGATGCGGTACCCCAATCGTTCGAACCGCATTGAGACCGTCTTCGTGATACTGCCGGCATCGAGAGGGCCATGGCTGCTCAGGGCCAGCGTTTCCAGGTGGATCTGCTCCGCCCGATGCAGGAGATCTTTCTCCTCGGTGGTCAGCAATTCCTTGCGCGCGTGGGCCATGTCAGGAAAGCCTGCGGCGATGGTCGATCCGAGAAAGAGGAGAGTACATGCAACTCGAAGAAGGCTGACGGCGATCAAACGGGGGCTCATCATAATCCGTGCGCTCCTTGTGGTGCGAATGGAAGGAGTGAGTGAATGTGGCGGGATTGTCTCATAGGCTGGGCAAGTGGGGAAAGGCTTCCATCTGGTCCAGCATGAAACGGTGAGTCCGGTGCCGATCTTAGTTGAGGGGATCGTACTGCTGTAGGGAATTGGCTACAGCGGCAATATCTCTACAGTCTGAATGGGATACGTAGTTATCCCCGGTTGTCACTGTCCTTCTTTCCCTTCGAGTTTGATATGGATCATATGGAGGGGATCTTCCAGGGGAACGAGAAATTCAAGGAAGTGCTGGAGAATGTCCGGATAACAGCTCACCGGTACGGCTCTTGCTCTACCCACTATGAATGTGTCTCATCGGACGTAAGGAGAGAAGATCTGATCATGCAAAATCGTGCCCCTTCAAGAAAGCTGGTCAATGAACAGGAAGGCCTGGCACCGGTGATCAATCGTCGGGAGGAAGCCAGGATTGAGGATTGTCACTCGTGCTCATATGAAATCGTCGCACCAGGTGAACCCGGTGCGGCAGGAATTCAACAAGGCCAGGTGTTTACGCTCAATCGCAGCGCGCACGGGATGTTGCTGCTGATGGGACAAGCCCTGCGGCCGAATCAGCGGATTGAGGTCCATAGTGCAAAGCTAGGCTGGTGGCGCTCCACAATGGTCTATGACGTGCGGTGGACGCGGCCGATTCAACTTGGGCCCCAAGGCGACTTGTTCTTAGTGGGGTGCCGGTTGACCACGGGATTGCCCTTGTAGCGCAGCCTTTCAAATCTTCCTCAGAGATATTCTCCCCCCAACGCCGTCAATAACGATTGATTGCCGCGGGCGATCATTTTATCCTGCGCGCATGTTGGTCGGATTCGTCGCGCTCTATCTGCTCTGTTCCGTCGGGATCGGTCTCTACGCGGCGACGCGGGTGCAGAATACGAAAGATTTCGCGGTGGCCGGCCGGAGTCTGCCGTTGCCGGTCGTGACCGCGACCGTGTTCGCCACGTGGTTCGGTGCCGAGGCCGTACTCGGCATTTCCGCGACCTTTGTGAAAGAAGGGCTGCGGGGTGTGGTGGCCGATCCCTTCGGATCCAGCCTCTGTCTCATTCTCGCCGGATTGTTCTTCGCGCCGCGGTTCTACCGCATGAATCTCCTGACTGTCGGAGACTTCTACCGTCTCCGCTATAGCCGCACGGTCGAAGTCTGGTGCACGCTCGCGGTCGTGGCGTCGTATCTCGGTTGGGTGGCGGCGCAGTTCAAGGTGTTGGGCCTCGTGTTGAACGTGGTGACGGGAGGGGGCATCAGTCAGTCGCTGGGCATGATCGCGGGCGCACTGATCGTCCTGACCTACACGACGTTCGGCGGCATGTTTTCAGTAGCTATTCTGGATTTTGTGCAAATCACGGTCATCATGGGGGGCCTCTTGTATATCGGCTCGATCGTCAGCGGGCTGGCGGGAGGAGTTGAGACAGTGATTGCCCATGCGGCCGGCGCCGGTAAGCTGGATTTCTTTCCGCCGGCCAGCCTCAACGCCTGGATTCCGTTTCTCGGCGCCTGGATTACGATGATGTTCGGGTCAATTCCGCAACAGGACGTTTTTCAGCGGATCATGTCGGCGAAGGACGAAGCCACGGCGGTGCGCGGTTCTCTCCTGGGCGGGACGTTATACTTTGCGTTCTGTTTTATCCCGATGTTTCTGGCCTATGCCGCTACGCTTGTCGATCCGGCGCGCTTTCTCGGCTTGCTTGAAACCGATTCGCAGCTAGTCTTGCCGACGCTGATTCTGGAACATACGCCGATCGCGGCGCAGATTGTATTCTTCGGAGCCGTCCTGTCGGCGGTGATGAGTTGCTCCAGTGCGACACTACTGGCGCCGTCCGTGGCACTCAGTGAAAATGTTTTAAAGCCGATGGTCGCTCGATTGAACGATGCGGAGTTGCTGCGGATGATGCGGACGGTATTGGTCATCTTTGCCGCGGTGGTGTTGGCCATTGCGCTCTGGTCGGACGCCAGCATCTACAAGCTGGTGGTGAGCACCTACAAGGTCACGCTCGTGGTCGCGTTCATTCCGTTGCTGGCCGGCCTCTATTGGCCGAAAGCCACGACGCAAGGGGCCATACTGGCCATTGCGGGCGGGCTCGTAAGCTGGTTGGGATTCGAATTGATCAGTACTGCCGATGCTGTGTGGCCGCCGCAGCTGGTGGGACTGCTGGTGGCCGCAAGCGGAATGGTCGCGGGATCGCTGGCGCCTCAAGTCCTGTCAGTAACGACTAAAAAGCAGGCGGCGGGATCGCTCTAAGACGGCTGCATCGCCTGCGTGCGCTTCTCTTCTAATTCCGTCCAGCGGGCATAGAGGCGTTCGACGTTGGTCTGGGCCTCTGCCAACGCGGTATAACGGGCTTGCAAAGCCGTGGCGTCGGATGTGACTGTAGGATCTTCTGTTGCGGCTTGGCAAGCGGTAACGGCGGCTTCCGCCTTGACGATCAACCCTTCGATCTTGTCCCATTCTTTTTGTTCAGAATGGGAGAGCCCTTTGCGGGCCTGTTTCGGTTTGGGGCCGTTGTTGCTCGCGGCGCGGGTGGGTACGGGGCCTGAGGAGCCTCCGGCTCCTCGCTCCTGGGCCGCTTCCCATTGGGCAAAGTCGGCGAACCACTCGGCGTTGCCTGTTCCATCCAGCGCCAGCATGATCGTGGAGACTCGATCCAGCAGCCAGCGGTCATGAGTCACGAGGATCAGCGCGCCCGGAAACTCCAGGAGATTTTCCTCCAACACGTCGAGGGTCGGGATATCCAAATCGTTCGTCGGTTCATCCAGCATGAGCACATCGGCCGGTTGCAACATGAGCCGCGCAATCAAGAGCCGGGCCTGTTCGCCGCCGGAGAGCCGGGACACGGGCAGATCGAGTTGTTCGGGTCGGAAGAGAAATCGCTTGGCCCAGGACACCAGATGGATCGAACGATCCTGATAGATCACGGAATCGCCGCCTGCGGGCGCGAGGGATCGGCGGAGGGACACCTGCTGGTCCAGCGACTCGCGATGCTGTTCGAAGGTCACGATCCGGAGCTTATCGGCACGGGTGACGGTGCCGGTATCGGGCTTTAACGTGCCGGCCAGCAGTTTCATCAGCGTGGATTTCCCGCTGCCGTTCGGGCCGAGCAGGCCCAGCCGTTGACCGGGACCAAGGATGAGTTCGAGATCCTTGACGATCTGCCTGGATCCCAGCTTTTTACCCAGTTGCTGGGCGACGATCAATTGCTTGGACTTGCGTCCGGAGGCCGTGAAGTCGATTCCGGCCGGGGCCAGCTCACGGCGGCCGTCGCGGTCCGCCAGGTCGTTGATCAAGACGCCGGCGGCGTCGATACGGGCTTTGGCTTTGGTCGTGCGCGCCTTCGGACCTCGGCGAAGCCACTCGACTTCGCGGCGCACTTTATTAGCGAGGGTGGCATGTTCGTTCGCCTGGGCTTCGAGGTTGGCCTCGCGCGCTTCCAGAAAGTCGCTGTAGCGGCCGGTGGCTTCGAACACGCCCTGCGGATAAATCCGATTGAGTTCGATCATCCGTTCCGCCACGGACTCAAGAAAGCGCCGGTCATGGCTGATCACGAGGTAGGCGCGGGTCTCGGATTTCAACAGCCGTTCGAGCCAGAGAATGCCCTCGACGTCCAAGTGGTTCGTCGGCTCGTCCATCATCAGCACGTCCGGCTCCATCAGGAGGGAGCGGGCGATCGCGAGACGCTTCTTCCATCCTCCGGAGAGGGTGCGCACGGATTGGTCGGAGTCAGGAAATTCCCCCAGGCTCAAGGCGCGGGCGATACGTCCGCTTTCTTCGTGCGGATCCAGTCCCTCCTCGCGCAGCGTCTGAGCCAATACTTCTTCCACGGTCAGGTCGGGAGGAAAGGTGGATTCCTGCGGGACATAACTCAGGCGGACGTGGCGGCGCAGGGAGCGGGTGCCGTCGTCGGGGTCTTCGATGCCGGCCAGAATCTTCAGCAGGGTGGACTTACCCGAGCCGTTCGGGCCGATGAGTCCGACTCGATCCCCTTCGGCCAGGCCGATGGACAGGTCGGAAAAGAGCGGCTTCACGCCATAGCTCTTGCTGATGGACTCACAACTCAGGAGCATAACAGGTGGCATAGATCGTCGATCTGTATCCGGATTGGTAAAGATGTCAGGTGTCGTCGTCGGGAGAGGATTCTACCTGGCAGACAAATTGTTCGCTCGTCAGTGTATCAAGGAAGGGCGTTTCTTACTAGGTGTAGAGCGACACGGGCAAAGATAAAGTTAGTGAGCCAGTGTATAGTTCACCAGGCGGCGAATTTGATCGGCCCCGAACGGCTTCTCCAGAATATGCCTGGCTCCGAAGAGCTTGGCAACGCTCAGAAAGTTCTGCTCGCCCGACGCGCCGGTCATGGCGATGACGCGGGCGTCGAGGAATTCCCTGGTGAGTTCCAGAATCACTTCCATCCCGTCCTGTTCCGGCATCAGGATATCAGTAATGACCAGATCAGCCGGCTGCGCCCGATAGAGGGCCAGCCCTTCACGTCCGTTGGCGGCTTCACGGACCGCGTGGCCATCGGCCTGCAGGATTTCCCGCAGCAGGAGCCGCAATGCCTCGTCGTCGTCGATAACTAGAATGGAAGCCACGGCCGCTCCTCTAACTTCTCGATGGTGCGATGTCGGCGATCAGGCTGCTTGAGCCACGATCGATTCGATCCCCAGATGAACTTCGTCGTCGTGATAGTCGGCTTCGTCTCCGACTGCAACCAGCACCGGCGTTGGTCGCGCTGCTTGCGCGTTGCGACGATTCTGCTCCATGACGGGATCATGGACATGGCCGCAATTCATGCAGCGCATGGCACTCATCCACATATGACCGGACGTGCCGTCGAAATCCATCAAATTGTCTTTCACCATCAGTCCGCAGCAACGTGAACAGCTCATGGTCGGTCTCCTCGGGTTGGGGGTGAAGCACGCATGTCTTGTTTAAGAGGATACCGGGGTTGCTGGAAAGCGTAAGACCAGGAAGGGTTACCTCGGAAGGGGGGGCGCCACGGCCACAGATTGTGCGATTGGCCGGGAGAACGGGGCAAATGTCGGCCATCCTCCATCGGATGCCGCATTATAACGTACCCTTTCGCTCAAGTTGGGGGAAGGGTATGCTGCCGACATGACATTTCGCATGACGATCTTTGGACGTCCGTGGGTGCGGTGGTCGGTACTTTCCCTGTGTACTGCGCTTGGAGTGGCCGCGATCGCCCTCGTGATCTATGGCGCGATGCTATCGGCCAGCCTGTCGCTCCCCAAGAGCGATGAGCATCCCCCCTTATTGATCTTTGGTGCGCCGCACCTGTTGAAGCCCGGGGAAGCGGTGGTCGAGACCGGGGTGTTCGACCGGCTGCACCGCTTGGGCTATCGCGCCGTCTCGAACGTGCAGGCGCCCGGCGACTATGCCGCCTCTTCGGAGGTGATCGATCTCTATCTGCATGCGCAGGACGAGAGCCATCAGCCCTCCCGGCGTGTGCATGTGGAACTCAAGGATGGCGTGATCACGAATGTGGTCTCGGTGCAGGAGCGGGAGTCGCTGCCATTTGTGACGTTGGAGCCGCCCTTGCTGAGCGGGATGCGTGGCGGGTCGCGGCAGGTGCGGGAGTGGGTGCCCTATAACCAGATTCCTCCCTCGGTTATCAAGACGGTTTTAGCGGTGGAAGACCGGCGCTTCTTTTCCCACTATGGAGTTGATCCCGTCGCGATCGGCCGGGCGCTGTGGGCGAATGTGACGCGCGGCGGTGTGGTGCAGGGCGGGAGCACTATTACCCAGCAGCTGGCCAAGAATCTGTTTTATTCGCCGCAACGGACCATGGGACGCAAGCTGCGTGAGGTGGTGGCGGCGTTTGTCATGGAATGGAAGTATCGCAAGGAAGAGATCCTCGAAAGCTATCTCAATGAGATTTATCTCGGGCAAGCCGGCTCGGTGTCGATCTACGGGATCGGCGAAGCGGCGCACCGATATTTCGGGAAACCCCTTGATGCCCTCTCGATCGAGGAAGTGGCGCTGATCGGCGGATTGATCAAGGGGCCGAACACCTACTCTCCGACAAAAAACCTGGAGTATGCGACCCACCGCCGGAATGTGGTGCTCCGCCGGTTGCGCGATGAAGGGGTGCTGACCGAAGATGCGTGGAAGGAAGCGGTGAATCGGCCGGTCCAGGTGTCATTGCCCGAAGATGTTGTGGCGGATGCCCCGTATTTTGTCGACTATCTGTTGCGGCAGGTGGAAGCGGGAACCGGGATGGGCATTCCCGAAGGAGCCCGGATCTATTCGACGCTCGATCCGTACATGCAGCAGCTGGCGACGGACTCGTTGCACAAAGGGCTGGCAAAGCTGGAGCAGCAGTACCCGGCGTTGCGCGAGGGCGAGACGCCGCTGCAGGGCGCCGTCGTGGTGCTCGACACGCACACGGGTCATCTGCGCGCGATGGTCGGGGGGCGTGAGTATCGCACGAGTCAATTTAATAGGGCGGCGCAGGCGCACCGGCAGGCAGGGTCCTTGTTCAAACCCTTTGTGTATCTCGCGGCGTTCGAGGCGGCTCGCGCAGAGGGGAGCACGGGGATCACACCGGCGACGATGCTGGCAGATGAACCGGTGAGTTTCGAGTCCGGGACCGGTCCCTGGTCGCCGCAGAACTACGATCGCCAGTTTCATGGACAGGTCACGGTGCGGGCGGCGCTCGAACAGTCTTTGAATGTGCCGGCGGTGCGCACCGCGCATCGATTAGGAATCGGATCGATCAACCGGCTCTTGCGGGGGTTCGGCATTCAGGGGGCCTTGCCCGACAATCTCTCGATCGCCCTCGGGAGCGCCTCAGTCTCGCTCCTCGAAATCACGGCGGCGTATGGCGGCTTGGCAAATGCCGGCGTGGTGGTGAAACCCGTCGCCCTCACCAATCTGGTCCGTGACTCCGGAGAGACGCTCTGGAGCCCGATGGTGGACCGGCACCAGGCGGTGTCGGCGCAAGGTGCGTACTTGGCGACCTCTCTCTTGAAGGGAGTGCTGGATCGGGGAACCGGATCGAAAGCGAGAGCCTGGGGACTACGGGGTCCGGTTGCCGGGAAGACCGGCACGACCGATGGCTACCGCGATGCGTGGTTTGTCGGCTATACACCGGAGTTGGTGATCGGTGTCTGGGTTGGATTTGACGACGAACGGGCGATTCGCCTGACCGGTTCACAGGCGGCCTTACCGATCTGGGTGGAGGTGGCGCGACGGCTCATTCCTGCCGATTCGCCTGACTTCCCGGTTCCCAGCGGGATCGTCTCGCGAGCGGTTGATCCGCGCACGGGCCAGCTGGCGACGGCGCAGTGTCCTGAGCGGGTGACGGAGGTGTTCCTGGAAGGGACGGAACCGAGCGTGTATTGCGAAATTCATGGCGGGGGACTGTGGGAGCGAGTGAAGCACACGCTCGGATTATTCTAGCGGCTCGTTGTCGGCCTGTGACCGTTCGGTTTTTCCTGTGCCATGTTTTGACAAACTGCTAGGTGTCTTTCCCCCCCTGGGGTATCCTGAGTGGCGGATGTTCGCCAATAGGGAGCAGCTATGAAAAAGAGCGGGTATATGGACGACGGGAATATCACGTTGTTGGCTAAAGGAGTGGAACTCAAGGGCGAGATCCGTGTTGATGGCACGGTTCGTATTGATGGCCGCCTGGAAGGGGACATCTATACCAAGGGCCAAGTGATTGTCGGGGAAGATGGCGTGGTGAAGGGGACGATTACCGCCGGTGTGTTGATCAGCAGCGGGCGCATCAAGGCGACGATTACCGCCAGCGATCGGGTGCAATTGCTCAAGACCGGCATCATCCTGGGTGAAGTGCATGCGCCGATCTTCTCGATGGAAGAAGGCGCGAAGTTTCAGGGTGTCAGTGACATGGGCGTCACGACCTGGCCGGAGGATGTCCCGCGGTTGCCGGGTGCTGTTCGGGACATGAATGGAAATCGGAATCGCCCTGTCGCGGTTTTGGGGAAAAAACCGGATCTCTGACAGGCTGCTGAAAACGTCCGACAGCGGCGTTACTGGCCAGCTGGCCAAATGTCCAGCCGGTCGGTTGTCTTATCCTTCAACGTGCGCCGGTTCGTGCTCTCTCCCGTGACAACGCCTCACAGATCTGCTATCAACGTGACAGCGATGCATCTCTTTTCCGGCCACGTATGACTCGTCCACAACTTTTTACCGTTGTATTTTTCGCCCTCCTGGCGCTGTTGCTCTATCAGATCGGACTGATCTTACGGCCTTTCCTGTTTCCGGCCATGTGGGCCGCGTTGCTAGCCCATTGGGTGTTTCCGCTGCATCGTCGATTGACGTCGTTGATGCGAGGACGGGATACGTTGTCTGCCGGTTGTTTGACCGTCGGCGTGCTGACTGTGGTGGTGGTTCCGGTGGTATTGATGAGCGTGGTCTTCGTTCGGGAAGCGGTTGCTGTGGAACAGACGATTCATGAGTGGATCGTCGCCGGCGGTGTTCAGCAGTTACCTGAACGGCTGGCGACCGTACCGGTGGTTGGCAACTGGCTGCGTTCGTTGGTGTCGGGCGGCGGCGGGCAGCTTGTGTCGATGGAGGACTCCGTGGTCTCGGGCGCCAAATGGTTGAGCCAGTTCTTGGTCAGCCAGATGGGGGATCTCCTGAAGAACGCCGTCGTCCTCGTCAGCAACTTTTTCATTATGCTGATGGTGCTCTTTTTTCTGTTCAAAGACGGCGAGCGCTGGATGGGTTCGCTATATGAGCTTGTTCCGATGGACGAGTCGCATAAACGGAAAATTCTCACGCGTCTCGATCAAACTGTCCGGGCCGTCGTGAAGGGCATGATGGTTACCGCGCTGGTGCAGGGCGTGCTGGCAGGGCTGGCGTATCTTGTGTTGAGTGTGCCGTTCCCGATGGTCTTGACGGCATTGACGATTGTGCTGGCGCCGATTCCCTTCGGCGGCACCGCTCTGATTTGGGGGCCGGTCGTGTTGTATTTGTTTGTCATCGGGTCCGTCGGCAAGGCGCTGGGCATGTTGGCATGGGGTGTCGGCGTGGTATCGATGGTCGATCAGTTTCTCCGGCCGTGGCTCATTGGTCAGGATGTCCAGATTCCGGTGCTGCTGCTGGTTCTCTCCGTGCTAGGTGGACTCGGACTATACGGATTGTTGGGATTGTTTGTCGGTCCGATCATTATCAGTCTCTTTATGACGGCGATCCAGATCTATCGGGAAGAATATTTCCTTCCCGATGCCGCTGCGGCACACGGTTCACCTCCATTGTCTTGAGCGTCCGCCGGCCGACGTAGCTTCTCTTCCATTCCCACCGTTAATCCAATGGAATGGTAATGGCGATTCCGCCCATGATGTCGTTCGCCTTGAAGTCCCGCTTTGGACTCAGCGGGTGGCTGTTGTGGCATGACACGCAGGCTGCAGAGACTGCGCGATCCGGGTAGATGGCCTGGAAGAATTGTTTCTTCCCGCTCGACACAATCCCGGTGATGGGGCGGTCCGGTTGCTTGGCCAACGCGATGAGGGCATTCCGCTCGAAATCCGTGGCCGGGGCGTTGCGCTGATAAATCGGGGATAGGCCGATGAGGCGATAGCGGATGCCCCGCCCGCTTTCAGCGACGATCTTTCCCGAATGTTGCAGGAATTGGGCGGGGAGCGGCAGGGCGTTGTCTTGCTCCCAATGCTCGGTGGCGTTGACGATGTGTTTGTCCTGCATACGGGTCACCACGAGCGTGGTGTAGGTCGTCCGGTCGGCCTGGACGATGGCATGGACATAGTCGGCGACCTTTTCCGGTGAGATGCCCTGCGGGATCGGCGGTTCTTTCGCCAGCGGCGGAATGGGCGCGAGCAGGAACCCCGCGACTAGGACCGCGACGGCTGTGGCTCCGAGCGTGGCGACGAAGCGGTGCATGTGCCCTCCTCAGGTGACTGGTTGCGGATAATCGGCAGTGTGACGAGGCAGGTCGTGCCCTCTCCCTCGCGGCTCTCGATCCGCAACTCTCCGCCGAATTTCCTGATGATGCGCCGGGCGACGGTCAGGCCCAGGCCCGAACCTTCCCCTTGTCCTTTTGTCGTAAAAAACGGGTCAAAAATCCGTGCGAGGTATTGTGGCGCAATTCCCGGACCGGTGTCCGTGATCCGGGCGGTGAGCAGTTGATCTGTCTGCGTGGTGACGATAGTCAAGGCCCCGACGCCTTTCATCGCCTGGACGGCATTCATGAAGAGATTCATCATCGCTTGCTGGAGTTGGTCCGGGATTGCCAGAACCATGGTCTCTCCGGCGAAGGTTTTTTGAATGGCTACCCGGGTCAGATCGGTGGCGATCTGCATGGCGGCGAGCGCGCGCTCGATTGTGGTTTCCACGCAAACCGGGATGCGCTGGGCTGAGGTGTCCCGGGCGGTGATGCCGGTGAAGTCCCGGATGATGGCGGCCATCCGGCGCCCTTGGGCGACGATATCGCGCGCGTGCGATCGGGCGCGGGTGAGATCGGTTTCATCCTGAATGGCTTCTCCCAGACCCAGGATCCCGAACAATGGATTGTTCAATTCATGTCCGATGCCGGCGGTGAGCACGCCGAGACTGCCGGATTTCTCTGCTTGAATGAGTTGATCCTGCATCCGGCTGTCATCGGTGATGTCGCGGAGCACAAGCCCGCTGTGCGGCTCTTCTCCTGGGCGGCTCGGCAGGCGAAACCACAGGTAATGGTATGTCCGTGCGCCTATCTGAAGCTCCTGCCGGTCGTGGGCTTCCTCGTGGATCCCGGTTTGAGCCAGGGGATCCCTTGGGGTTCTGTTTCGAATCGGTGCGGCGGAGTCAAGCGCCCCGGATGCGGTCCTTAAAAACTCTTGGCGCAGTTTTGTTTGGCTGGCTGCATCGAGCGGAAGCACGGTGAACAGTGAGAGTGGCGCTGTCGCGTCGGGCGCGAGGTGGAAGGTCTCACGGGCGGCCTGATTCACGTAGTGGACGGATTCCCGGGCGTCGATCAGGACAATGGGCGTCGGGACCGCATCCAGGATCTGATCGGTGGACTGCCGGAGGTAATCCACTTCTTGCGTTTTCAGGGTGACTTGGTCGGTCAAGCCGGCAAATGCGGCTTCCAGTTGTGCATTCATGCGGGTGAATTCGTCGGCCAGATCTTCTAATTCGTCGCCGGTGCGAATGTCGATGGCGGTTTGGAGTTCCCCTCGCCCAATCGCCTGGGCGGCCTGTTGCAGCGCACGGACCGGCGTGACGATGCGGCTGGCGGCGACGTAGCCGAGTACAGCGAGGAGTACGACGGCGACGCTGCCAAAGACGGTCATCCAGGTAAAGAGGTGCTGGATCGGCGCAAACAGTTCATCGGACGATTGCCACACAAAGGTATGCCACGAGCCGCCGCTCAGTGATCCGTTCGTCGCGCGGCTGGTCTCCGGCAGAGGCGCGAAGCCGATGATCGAGGTCGTCTTGCCTCCGTGTCCGTCGCTCGACGCCTGGGTCCAGCCGGGCTGGAGCGGTGTGATGAGGGGAATCAGGCTTTGGTCGGATAGCGAGACGCCGGTGGGAAGGATCGGACAGCTCATGACAATGCCTCGGCTATCGATCAACATGACGTGCCCGGTCTTTCCGAATCGGATCACATGGGTCGAGGGAGAGAAAAACTCTTTGGCGTCGACCACACGATGTAAGACCCCGACCACTTCGTAACGGAGACTGTCCATAACGGGGATGGAAATGGTGAATGCATAGGCGTCGACCTTTTCGTCAAAGTGGACATCTTCAATGTACAACTTCCCCGCACCTTGGTTGTACGCGCCTTGCCACCAGGAGGTGTGGCCATGTCGGAATTCCGGTCTGCTGGTCATCGCCGCCACCAACGTGCCCTGGACATCGGTCAGGAACAGCATCTTGGTGGCGGAACGGACGACTTGGGGCAGCAGCTGGTCGGGGGCACTGTGGGTTCCGGTGTAGTACTCCTGCAGCAGTGCGGAGAGCGGACTCCCGTTGATCTGCGCGACAAGTTCCGGGTCATGCGCGGCCCAGCGAGCCTCTGCATTGGAGTCGGCTGTTGAGGCGGCAGACGGGGGCAGGGTGTGCAGTTGATCCCGGCGATGTTCGAGCTCCCGCACAATGGCAGGTTCATTGGCAATGCGCGCCGTCCGGGCGATTTCGTCGGCGACGAGCAGGTCGAGCTTGCGGGCGGCCTCGGTTGCGAGCGCCTTAAAGCTTTCGCCGTTGACGTCGCGGATTTCTTGCGAACCTTGCCAGAAAGCCATGCCCAGTCCGATGACGAGCGGGACGATGCCGACGAAGAGCATCGAGAGGATCAGTTTGGTTTTCAACCCCCACCTTGTCTCGCGCGATGTGTGTGGCGGGCGTGCCGGCCTTGGTGTCGTCATGGGGGTCACGTCTGTACGGTTCGTGGCAAGGTGATGGTAAAGATGCTGCCGATGCCGACTTCGCTGGTCACCGCAATGGTGCCGTGCATCTGGTGGATGACGTGCTTGATATTATACAGGCCCAAGCCGGTGCCTTTTCCCGGTGGTTTGGTGGTGAAAAACGGTTCGAAGATCGCGTTGAAGAGGTCGGGGGGGATGCCGCAGCCGGTATCGGAGACCTGCACGATCACCGTGTCCGGTTCGATGGCCGTGCGCAGTGTCAACGTGCCGCCGCCGTCCATTGCCTGGATGGCGTTGGTGATGAGGTTGACGAAGACGTGGAGGAGTTCGTCAGGATTTCCTGAGGCGGCTGCGTCGGGAGCGTAGCGTTTCACAATGTCGATATCGTGGAATCCCACGGCATACCGGGCAATCTTGAGGGCTTCGTCAAGCCTGGCGCTGAGAGGAACCAGGCTATGGTTGTGGGCGGCGGAGCGTCGGGCGTAGGAGGTCAGGTCCCGGCAGATGGCCGTCGTGCGTTTGACGGCTGCAATGATGTCAGCGGCCTGCGCGTGAATGGTCTCAAGGTCGGTCTCGTCCTCCAGGTTTTCTGCGAGCCCGAGAATCAGCTGCAGGGGGTTGTTGATGTCGTGGGCAATTCCGGCGGCGAAGGAACCGATGCCCGCGAGTTTTTCGGCGTGGAGGAGTTCGGCTTGCAAGGTCGATTCATGTTGAACGAGTTCCCAGAGAATGCGGGAGGCGGATCCACTCAGCACGTCTGCTTCAGGCCGGGCGTGACTGCGGAGTATCGCCCCTAAGGCGGGGTCGCCGGTCACATCGAGAATCAGCTGCACGCCGTGATTCTGAATGAGCTCGGTGACTTGGGGTACGACCGGCACGCGCAGTTCGCGGGCCCGCTTCAGGCCTGGTGCTCCGGGATTACAATCGGTGATGCCGATGATCTCGATGGCCGGAATTTGGTGGAGCAGATCGAGGAGTGCGGTGCCTCCTCGCCCTGCTCCAAGAATAGCAATTTTGGTGGGCGTCACGTCTGTGGGGTGGGTGGTCGTCATATAGTTGACGGAATCCTTTTCTGGTGAGGCCGGGGAGGACCGTGCACCGGCCCTCCCTGCCTGATCCTGCTCAAACAGCCGCGGGGCTGATGAGTTCATAAGGGTGCCAGTTCACGCTGCTCCATCGCGCGGGCGACGGCGGCTTTCAGTTTCTCACCTTCAACGGGCTTCACGAGATAGTCGACCACGCCCTGTCTGAGTAATGACGTGGCCATGTCGGTATCGGGGAACCCGGTCAGGACAATCAGAGGCACCCGGGGATAATTCTGCCGGAAGTAGGCAATCGCTTCGATCCCGTTGACCTTCGGCATGCGGATATCGCAGACCATCACGTCGAGCAGCAGCCGGTTTTCTCCACTGTTGATGGTTTCAATGGCTTTCTCGCCATTCTCGGCCTCCAGCACGTCATAGCCGGCTTTCTGCAATGTCATCTTCACGACTTTGCGGATGTCCGGCTCATCGTCCACGACAAGGATTCGCCCGTTGCACGCATCTCCTCCGACAAAGAACCCTGATTTGAATTCAGACATGGAAGCCTCCTTGATGGTGGGTGATGGAATATGTTGGGGACGTCTGGTTCATGGTCGCTCTCCTACTGTGGTCACTGAGCAATCTCGATGCCTCGCATGAGCTGATGAAAAACCGCGGCAAATGAATGGATTGCGGTTGGTCAACCCATTGGCCTGCCTTTTCCTGGTGGATATCCACCACCACCGTTGGTTCATAGGTACCAGGTGTAACGGTATTGTTGTGAGCTTACTCATCGTCAACGGTCACCATATGCGCCGAAGGAAGGCGATCGTGGCGATGAGAATGACTGTGGTCCAAAGGAACATCATGAAATACATGCAACCTCCTGCGAATGTAATCAGCTTTGGTCAGCCGTACCGCAAGGACTGTACCGGTGAAGATTGTTGGTGCTTGTGGCGGGAAGACAGTCATGATCTCGGATGCTTAGTGGAGATGGGCCATACCGGCTCAGTTGCTGACCGCCGAGTGGGAGACATCCAAACCAATTCACTCTGGATGCAAACGGATCCGAATGGTCGGTCGTTGGTATGCATAGGGATCTGTGTCGGCCAGTGAGGTATGAGCGTTCGGCCACATGAATTGCGTTTCCTGTTTGGGCTGGGGTATTCTCAACCGGTCATACGGAGGCCGCACATGATTACGCCTGAAGTGCTGACCGAGTACGTTCGGAAGAGTATGCCGGATGCGGCGGTGACGGTCACCGACCGCACGGGGACGATGGATCACTTGAAAGTGATGGTGGTGTCGGAGGCGTTTCGGGAGAAGAATCTTCTGGATCGGCACCGGCTCATCTATCAGGCGCTGGATGTCCCCATGAAGGATGGACGTATCCACGCCTTGGAGTTGACTGCCCGCACCAGAGACGAAGCATAGGAGGATATGATGGCCGAACCGATAGAAGACGAAATCCAGAAGGAAGTGAAGGCGCACAAGATTCTGATCTACGGCAAAGGGACGAAGACCATGCCGATGTGCGGGTTTACGCGGGAGACTATGCAGTTTTTTGACAAGTACGGCTATCCGTACGAACTGATCGATGTGCTCTCGCAGCCGACCAAGCGGGAAGCCCTCACCAAGATGACTAACTGGCCGACACTTCCCAAAGTGTTCATCGACGGGACGTTCTACGGTGACACCGACATTCTCGATCCGATGGAAAAGAAGGGCGAGATGGAGCCGCTGTTGAAGAAGGCATTTGGTAAGTAGACAGGGGTAAAGCTTCCAGCGTCTGGAGCAAAGATCCGGCGGCGCACTCGGTGAGTGTCCGCCGGATCTTTTTCAGCTCCGCGCGGTTGCTATAGCGCAGGGAGAAGGCGGGTCTATCCTTTGGCTTCCGGCGGGGGCCAGTTCATCTCAGTGTGGCGGCCGCAGTAGAAGCAGGCGAGGCGGTAGCGGGCCTTCCGACGTGGGTTCGGCATGGAGATAAAGGTGATTGGGGTGTCGTCGAAGGGGCAGGTCGGCTGATCATGCAGTAAGTGTACTTCAGCCATCATCGTGATCGAGGCCACGTCCCAAGCCGGCTGATGTTGTTCCTTGCCGGTGATCTTTTCGACGAAGTGACAGCGCTCACACGTCGCTTCATAGGTCTTGATGCGGGCGTTATGCGGAGTGAGATCGACGACATCCATCGCTCCGCCGCAACCGGGCTTGGAGCAGGTCAGATGCTCATGCTGGAGCGCTTGGACAAATCGATGATGGGCTTCGCGTTCTTGATCGGTTTTCATTTCTTCTAGTCTCCCCCCTCTCTCTCAGGGACTGTGCCCGTGGCGGTTTCCCTGCTTCTCCCCTCTCCTTCTTGTGGGGCGAAAGCGTGGCCTCATCTGCGCGCATGCACCGAGCACCGTCCTTTATGTAACATTCAATCATGTCTTGGGTGTGCGGGGCGCGAGCAACTGAGGACGCGATTTCGCCCCACTCTTCAAATCCCCCATGCCCCGCTGATCTGGATATTCGCCCCGTTCACGTAGCGCGCATCCTCACTCAATAAGTATCGCACGGCCGCCACAGTGTCGTCGACGGTGCCGATATAGCCGGCCGGAATCCGTTTCGTCATGCCGGCCAGTTCTTCCGGCGGCGCACTGCCGGAATCAATGAATCCGGGCGAGACAGCATTCACCGTGATGCCGTGGGGGGCCAGCAGCTTGGCGAGTGTTCGCGTCAGGATGAGCACACCGGCTTTGGCGATATAATGTGCAGTGACGTCCGGTTGCGAGATCATTTGATCCGCGTTGGCCATGCTGAAGTTGATGATGCGGCCGGATTTGCGGGTTTTCATCCCCGGGGCAACCGCTTTAGCCAGATAGAAGATGGGATGGAGATTGCCGTCGAACATCTCGTTCCAACCCTCGACCGTTTCTTCGAACAGATTAATGCGGTGGTAGGGGCCGGCCCCGTTTATGAGGACGCCGATACCTCCCCACTTCTGTTCAACCTGATCCACGAGACTCTTCGCCGCAACCGGGTCTGATACGTCGCAGCGAAGGGCCAGTGCCTGCCCGCCCAGTTCCGTAATGGCCAGTGCAGTCTTTTGTGCCTCGGCTTCGCTCGTGCGGTAGCAGAATGCGATCTTCCAATGCTGCGCGGCCAGGTCCAGTGCGATCCCACGCCCGATCCCTTTCGCTCCGCCGGTGATCAGTGCCACGCCTGTATTCATGCTGGATATCCGTGTGAAAGCGGTGATTATGTTTGCGACCGTAGACGCTTGGCCAGATGCTGAAGCGCGCCGGCGGTGCGCGATGAAAAGGCCTGTTCATTTTTCGGTTTCTTTGCGTCTGCAGCACTGGCGTCGATCAATGCCTGGAGGTCGTCGATGGTGTCGACGTCGCGCCACGAAGGCAGGAGCGCCACCTTCAAGCCGAGACTCGCGGCTTTCTCCTGAGTCGCGGAGAGCACATGGTCGGTGGACCAGGCAATGTTGGCAAAGAGGTCCGGCCTGGGCTGCTTGAGGCCGATCAAATAGTACCCGCCGTCGAGAGCCGGTCCTAATACAACGTCGTGTGTATCCAGTAGAGCTAGGGCCTGGTTGTAATGGTCGAGTGGTAGCGACGGAACATCGGTGCCGACGATGAAAACCCGTTGATAGCCCTTCCCGAACAGAGTCGCGAATGCCTGCTGCATGCGCGCACCCAGATCGTCGCCGACTTGATCGATCAGCTTCACACTCTGCCGCTCTTCCATGATCTGGAAGAAGACAAGTGTGGATGATGGCGCGCAGGCCAGATAGCGATCGATCGGCAGCTTGAGTTTAGTAGCGGCGATCTTGGTGCGTTCGAGCATGTCGATGACAAAGCTGCCGTGAAGTGTGGCGGCTTCGTCCGGCGTTAAGGGGGGGCAGAGGCGCGTCTTCACCTGGCCCGGGACGGGTGCTTTCGCGAACATGACCAGGGCGGTCGGTTGTGGCTTGGATGTCGGAGGCTGGGACGATTTCGGTGTTGACTGGTTCATAGATTATCGGACCGCACGATACCATTGGTTGAGTCGAGTGGGACTGACCCCCAGCCAATACAGGAAGCGCAGCGTCCACATCAAGAGAATTGTGCGGAACGGGCCGGTTTTCTCCCAGCGGCGAAACGAGGTCGTGACGCGGTCCGTGAGCGCCGCCGTCGGCCCCCGGCGTTTCAAACGCCGGCTGAACTCAATATCTTCCATCAGCGGAATATCCGGGAAGCCGCCCATCTGTTCAAAGATCTGACGGCGGACGAAGATGGCTTGATCGCCGGTGGCGATGCCGGTGAGACGCGAGCGCCGGTTCATACACCAGCTGATGACGGCGCCCCAGCGGGAGGGTTGGTCGAAGCGGACATCGAACCGGCCTCCGATATATTGGGGATCCGTCAAAGTCGACTGGATGACCGATTTCGCAGTCGGGGGGAGCTCTGTGTCGGCATGGAGAAATAGGACAGTGTCGCTGCGGCAGGATTTTACGCCTTCGTTGAGCTGACGGGCGCGTCCGGTCGGTGACGTGACCAGTCGCACTGTCGATACTCTGGCGCAACAGGCTTGGACCATTAGGATGGTGGGATCGGTACTGCCGCCATCGCTGACGACTATTTCGTCGAATCCCAAAGCGACCGTGCGCGTCAGGGTGCGCGCAATCGTCGAGGCCTCGTTCAGAGTGGGGATGATGACGGCAATGGTCATCTGAACTGATCTGGTCTGGTGTGGTGTGATGAGTGCAGCCGTGCTTATCGGTCCGGTGTCTTCGGCTCTCGGAACATGAAGTACATGACGACGACGACGGTGGTCCAGAAGACGACTTGCTTGTGCCAGAAGAGCACTTCGCCATAGTGGAAAAAGCCCAACCCGATCGCGATGGCGACGATCATGACGCTATAGCGCCAGGTGGGGTTTTCAATCACCGCATTGGCCCAGACGGCGACCCCGCCGAAGTAGATCAGCAGCGGGACGGCATTGATTTCGAATCCGCCGCTGATCGACAGAAAGACATTCAGGAAGCCGATGAAGATCAGCGCCGTGCCGGTCATCATGCCGGCGACGCTGAGCTGCTTGTCTTCGCTCGTCTCGCCGTCCACGTGGCCCGGTGATGAAGCCGGAGCCGGATCTTTTGTCGGGAGGTCTGTGGGTGCCATGGTTACACTTTGAAATGTTTGCTGAGTGTGAGCGCCTGCCCTTGATACGACGACCCTAACGTGGTGCCGTAGAGCTGTGAGGGTACGTCGAGCATACGGTCATATACAACCTTAAAAAACGTCTGTCCGTCGTGAATCAAAAACGGCACATCGTGGGGGCGGACTTCCAGGACCACCTGCGTCCCTTTGATCTCTCCTTTCGCTCCATATCCAAAGCCCGGATCGAAGAAGCCGGCGTAGTGCGTGCGCAGTTCACCGCAGGCCGCTTCATAGGCGACCATCTCGGCGGCGTATCCGGCCGGCACGCGAATCCGTTCCTTGGAGGCCAGGATGTAAAACTCTTCCGGCTCCAGGAGGAGGCTATCTTGCCGATGGCGATAGAGCGGTTCCCAAAAGTCTGCGGCGCTATAGTGCCCGACTTTGGCCAGATCGATGACGTGGCTGTTCTTCTTGGCCCGATACCCGATGATGCGCGAGTCCGTCCGGTCGTCGCCCTTCAGATCGATGCGCAGAAAGAGCCCGCGCTCGGCGCGGAACTCACGCGGCCCCAGTGCTTTCCTGGTCGGGCTGTTGTGATAGAGCAGGGGGGATTTGCCATGGAGCGTCTGCAACGACGCATCGCTGACGGTTGCTTCGCCGCGAACGAAGCGGATCTGGTTCAGCGATTGGCCGGTCCGGACTTTGATGGCAAACGATCGGGGCACGACTTCAAGAAATAACGGGCCATGGTAACCGGCACGGATTTCATCGAAGCCGGCATTCAAGTCGGTCACGACCCTGGTGAAGACGTCGAGCCGGCCGGTGGTGCTTTTCGGATTGGCCCGGGCACGCAGGGTCTTGGGGAGTTTCAGGTGTTCCAGCAGCGGTACCAGGTACACGTGCCCTTTTTCCAGGATGGCCCCTTCCGTCAAATCCATCTCATACATGACGAGATCTGATTGATAGAAGTCGAGCACGTCGAGCCGTGAGGAAATCGGGGAAAGTTCCGGCAAAAAACTGCTGATCAGCCGATAGGCTTTGCGTCCCAGGCGCAGGTCGAGACTGGCCGGTTGAATCTGTCGGTCTTCGATCGCGGGGGATGCCGTGAGGGCACCGGTGGCAATCAGTTGCTTAATGTCCTGATAGGGAAGAATTCCGTTGGTGGCGCGGCGGCTCACGATGTCTTATGCCTCCTCATGATCGTTCCCGCAGGAACCCCATCCAGGATGTGCACCGACCATGGGGAGTTCGCGTCCGTTGCCCTGTTTCGGTTGCGGATAGTGGAACGTTTTATTCTCGTAATTCTGCAGCACGGCGCCGTCTTCATCCAGATGCACCAGGTAGTCGCTGGGGAGGAGCGGAATTTTCCCTCCGCCGCCGGGCGCGTCGATCACGAAGTGCGGGACGGCCATCCCGCTGGTGTGACCTTGAAGGGCCTTGATGATGTTCAGGCCGGTTTCGACTGTCGTGCGGAAATGGTTGGTGCCTTTGGTCAGATCTGCTTGATAGAGGTAATAGGGTTTCACCCGGGCCAGGAGCAGCTGATGGACGAGGCGTTTCATCACCTCGGGATCATCGTTTACCCCTTTCAAGAGGACGGTCTGCGCTCCGAGCGGTACCCCGGCATCCGCCAGCATCCCGCAGGCGGCTTTCACCGCCGGCGTGAGTTCATCCGGATGGTTGAAATGCAGGTTCATATAGATCGGGTGATATTTCTTCACCAACTCGCACAGCTTGGGGGTAATCCGTTCCGGTAACGTGCCGGGGACCCGCGAGCCGATGCGAATCAGTTCCAGATGCGGGATGGTTCGCAAGGCCTTAAAGATCCGTTCCAGAAGATAATCCGGCAGCAGCAGCGGATCACCGCCCGAGAGGATGACGTCCCGCACTTCCGTGTGTTCACGCAGATAGGCGATCGCGCGATCCAGTTCGCCCTTTTTGAGAAACCCCGGTTTCCCTACCAGCCGCTTTCTCGTGCAGAAGCGGCAATAGATCGGACATTGATTGGTGACCATGAGCAGGACGCGGTCGGGGTACCGGTGGACCAGGTGGGGAACCGGACTCATCAGGTCTTCTTCGAGCGGATCGTCCTCCGCATCGATATCGTCCAGCTCCGCGATCTCCGGGACCACCTGCTTCCAGATGGCGTCGCCTTTTTCCTTCATCGTCCCGAGGACGGTCGGGGTGATCCGCATGGGGTATGGACCGACGATGGCCTCTATTTCTTTCTCGTCGAGTCCGAACCGGTCAGCCAGATCTTTCGGCTTCACGATGCTCTCAGCGAGTATCCGTCTCCATTCCTCCACGGGCGTCATGGCCTCCTGTTCAAGAGATGAAACCACTTGCGCCAGGGGTGGACACACCCTGTCGCCGATCGTGCGGGAACGCAGGGTCTATGGAGGGGCTAGGAAGATGTCTTGGCATAGTGGGTGTCGAGGTGAGCCAAAATATCGCGCGTCTCGGTCAAGACAGTATCGCCATCTGTGAGGACGGGGACGTAGTACTGACCGGACACTTCATGGACCTGTTTCCGCATCGGGCGGATATCCGGCACGATGATGTCGGTGTAAGTGACGTCGAGTTCCGAGAGTTTGTCCCGCACGACTTCGCAGTCAGGACACCAGTCGACATGATAGAGCGTCAGCGCCATGATGGCCTTAGGCTACCATGGAAAACAGTAAAAGTGGAATGAGGCATTTGGGGAAAAGGGAGTGGGGCTTACGTTACGATTGCTGCAGCGCGCAGGGGACCATGATGGCGTCTTTCATTCCGTGAATAATTTTCTTTTCCGCCGAGCAGATGGTGGCCAGGATCCCGGCCAATTCGGTTTTGCCGTCGGCCACAAAATAGTACGGTGATAGGCGCGCGCGGCCGTTCATCCGCATCAACTGGTTGGCCGCCGGATCCCAATAATCGAGTTCGTAGATGCGGCCCTTGTGGAATTCTTGAAGAATGTAGGGCGTCGTCGGAAATGACGCGAGGGCGTGGTCGATGGCGGCGGCCCATTCCGCCTGCGGAAGATCGTGTCCGACCGACACGCCTCGGCTGCCCCAGGCCAGTTCGGAAAATCCCGACGGCTTGATCACATAATGCCGTTCCTTCTGCGTGGCGGCGACGAGGTCACGCCAATTGGTGACGGCGCGGTCGCCCATGCGCAATCCGGGAATCGTTGCGGACGGTGGAATCGGCGTCGGGTCGAGCAGCCAGGTGCGCGGCATAATGGTTGTCAGGTCCAGCAGGGTGGCTTCGTCGAGTTCTTTTTCCCAGAATGGGCGGAGCACCGGATGGTGCAGCAGGGCAAAGGCCGACTTCTCTTCCAACGCCGGTTTATAAGGCGGGGTGACCGCCACCAACTCTTTTTTTGCGGCGTACTGGATCAATTCAGCTTTCGGGATGTTCAGGAGATCGAACAGCTCGTAAAAACGATAGACTACGGCGATAGGCTCCTCGCCGGCCTCCATCCGAAGCCGTAAGCCTTCTTCCGTGAATCGCACATTCCGTGGCTCGACGCAGTAGGCGGGTACGCCCTGTTCGCGTAGTCTGGCTGCCAGCCAGGTCATTTCCGGGCGGTATTCCTTGGCTTCTTCTGACGTGACGATGGCAATGCAGCCGGTCCGTTCTCGCTGAATCGCTTTCAGCATGGCGGCAAATTCCCGCACCATGCCGTCGCGGCCGCCGATGAGCGGCAGAGGCCGCTCGTCGAGTCCGCTATAGATGGAGGACAGGCAGGCGGTCAGGCCGATCCCGCCGGGGACTGAGTCCAGTTCGGTGATGACCATGCCGTCCTGGGTCGGAATCACATCCGGTCGGATGACTGCGGGCAGGTCGTCGCGAAAACGTTTCATACGACCATACGCGATCAAGGCGTCGGGTTTGCCCTGGTCGAGGTACTGCGCGACCCATCTCGGCTGAGACCCCTTCACGCTTTCGAGATAGAGACGGTTTTGAGCCCGGTAGAAGGTCAGGAGTTGGGGGCCCAGTTTGGTAAAGAAGGCGATTTGTTCCGTTGAAAGGAAGAGCGGGCAAGGGCTGACTCGCCAGGAATTCGTCGCCTGCGGTGCGGCAGCCGAGGCAAAGAGGCCGGCGGTTTCTAGCTGGGTGCGTATGTCGGCGCAGCGGCGGATGGCGAGGTCCGGCGCCAGGGACGAACAGGGTGACTGTGTGTGGGCCAAAGGACTGTTCCTTAGTGGGGAGTTGCGCGAGTCTCAGGATGTCGAGGACATGTGCAGCGAATGCTACCATGAGGGGCAGGGGCGGACAAGGGGTGTTCGTGCCGTGGCCGTCCGTTGCGTGTGCGGTAAATCGCGGAAACGGAGCATCCTGCGGGAACTATTGCCTGTGCGGAGGAGTGATCGTTCCTTGCTCGATGGGCGAGCCCATCGTATGATGGAGCCGTCATGGCGCTTGATCAGTTGGAGCCCAAATTGCACGTGAGCCTGTCTGATCCACTCCCGCAATTCGTTCCCGGTTCCGTGTGTATTCAATGCGATGTGTGTTGCCGGTTTCCCGAATCGGACAGTTTTCTTCGCCCCTACTTTACGCGGGATGAGATTGGGGCTGCGGTGGAACAGGGACTGTCGCCCTCGCTGTTTATGGATCCCGTCGGATCTCAAATCGCCCTCGTCAAAGATGCTGAGAGTGACGGATACTTGTGTCCTGCCTTCGATCCGGTGACGTCACGCTGTGGGATCTATGACCACCGGCCGCTCGATTGCCAGCTCTATCCATTGGCGTTGATGTGGAATGCCGACGGTTCACAGGTCGAGCTGGGTTGGGATACCAAGTGCCCCTTCATGCGGGAGGCTGTGCCCGGAGAGATTCACCGGCATGCCGGGCTGGTTCATGCGCTCCTTCAGCGGGAGACTACGCTCCGGGTTCTTGAGAACAATCCGCGTTTAATCGGTCGGTTTCAAGAGGATGTGATCGTACTCGCTGCGCTGCCGGAAGTGACGGACCGCCTGCGTCTCCGTCAGCCGGACGCGCGTCTCCGCCCACTGCGGCTGGAAGATGCGCCCCGGATGAAGCAGGCGCTGGAGATGTCAGAACGTCCAGGCCATGAGGCACTAGCGGCCTACGCGTTTGTGTATCACTACATATGGACGACGACGTTGTCCTATTGGTGGATGGAACGGGACGGCGTATTCTTCCTGTTTGCCCGTTCTCCCGATGGCTGGTTTATGCCACTGCCTCCGCTTGGGCCAAGACCACTCGGAGAATCGGTAGGAGAAGGGCTAGCCGATTTGCATCGATGGAATCACGGCTCTCCAGTCAGCCGGATAGAGAACGTCACGGACCATCAGAAGGCTCGTCTCGCCGGCAGTCATCTGCAATGGTCGGACAAATCTCCGGACTATCTGTACCGGGCCGACTCGCTGGCGCAGCTTGCCGGAGATGCTTATAAGTCGCAACGTGCGCTCTGCAATCGGGTTGAGCGAACAGCATCGGTGACGCTCCGTCCTTATACGGTGGCCGATCAGCCCGCGTGTCGTGAACTGTTCCGTCGATGGGCCTCGCAGAAGCGAGAGGGAACGCTGGATACGATGGGACGCTATCTTTTAGAGGATGCCGAAGCGGCCCATGAACTGCTTTGGGCGCTGGGTGACCGGCTGGGGCTTGCCGGCACCGTGGCCTGCTCGGAGGATCAGGTGGTGGGCTATACGTTTGGCTACTGGCTTACCCCCGAGACATTCGCTGTGCTGGTCGAAGTCGCTGACCGGTCCGTGCCCGGTTTGGCGCAGTATCTGTTTCGCGGGACCTGTCGCGCGGTGCGCCACGGCGGCGCCGAGTATATCAATGCCATGGACGATGCCGGTCTTCCCGGTCTCAGAGCCGCCAAGCAGGCGTATCATCCGGTGGCCACGGTCAAGAGTTGGATTGCGAGTTCGCTGCAACCATGAATTTCCCTGTCGCCTCACCGCTCGCGCAGTCCTCTCGCCGTTACGGATGGCTTCCGTTTCTGATCGTATTGGTCACGATCCTCGCGTTTGGCATCGGTGCGGTGCTGCTACGATATGTCGAGCGGCGACTGGTGGGGGCCTCGGGAGAACAGCTCACGCTGGCGGCGGCAGAAGTATCGGACAAGCTGGACCGGCTGCTGTTCGAACGCTATGGCGATGTCCACATGATGGCCCGCGCGTTCGCGCTTCGTTCATCGGATCGAGCCTATCTGGGAAGCTATCTTGCCTGGGTGAAAACCGCGTATGCGCCCATGTATCAATGGCTTGGTGTGACGAACCAGCAAGGGGTGATGATTGCGGCCACTGAGTCATCTCTCATCGGGCAGGATTACAGCCAGAGCACGTGGTTTCGAGGCGCCCGGGAGACCCGGCTGGCCATGGTGAAAGATGTCGCGAGCTATGAGGCCGATCAGGGAATCGTCACGGTGGCCTTCACGGTTCCTATTCTCGATACCGAGGGGACATTCCTCGGGGTAGTCACGACGCGGGTGGCGGTACCGGTGTTAGAGGCCGTCACGACGCGGACCATCCGGTCGCTTCAACGGCGCGAAGGATTTGGTGGAGCGGTTGAATATCAGATGCTCGCGAAATCCGGCGAGGTGTTCGTCGACTCGAATGTTCCGTTACGGGAAAAGTTCAATCTGCTTGAACTGGGATTGCCCTCAGCGAAGCTGAGTCAGGCGGGGGAGCCGGGCTATGTGATCGAAGAGCATCTCCGCCGGCATGTGCAAGTGGTTACGGGCTACGCGGTGACGAAGGGCTATGGAGAATTTCCCGGGCTGGGCTGGACGGTGCTGGTGCGGATCGACCGCGACGCGATTCTGGGGCCGATACGCTCCGTCGTGCTCTGGAAGGTCGGCGGTGCGGCGCTGGTCATCTGGTTCCCGCTCCTGATGTTGCTGTTGTGGTCGACGGTGCGGCTGCGGGCGGAGTATCGCCAAGCCCAACAGGAGAGTGCCTGGGCGCGTGCGGCTGAGGCCGCGCTGCTCCAGAGCCAGGAGCGCAATCGCGCCATTGTCGATACGGCGCTCGACGGGGTGATCACCATCGATGCGGCGGGCGTCATCACGGATTGGAATGCCCAGGCGACGGCGATTTTCGGCTGGGCTCGCGACGAAGTGCTGGGGCGGATTTTGTCGGAGACGGTCATCCCCGAACGGGACCGCGCGGCGCATAACCACGGGCTTCGGGAGTTTCTCCGGACCGGCGTCGGGCCGATTCTCAATCGCCGGATCGAAATCACCGCACGGCATCATGATGGCCGGGAGTTCCCTGTGGAATTGTCCGTGTCTCCGGCCCGGATCGGCGAAGCCTACATTTTCAGCGCCTTCATTCGCGATATTACCGATCGTCGGAAGGCTGAGCGGCGGCTGGCGTCGCAATATGCGGTAACCCGGGTC
>Ga0209079_10000200_pt1 | contig 27438 bp, 22 predicted proteins | sample PPLLaktember2015_2_FD_187259 | JGI IMG/M metagenome (GOLD analysis project Ga0209079, IMG submission 187259) | Freshwater sediment microbial communities from Prairie Pothole Lake near Jamestown, North Dakota, USA - PPLs Lake P7 Core (6) Depth... | ecosystem: Environmental > Aquatic > Freshwater... | reverse complement strand
CACAGCTCTCCCTGCGCGCGCAGAATGATATTCCTCCCGAAGTGCTTTCCCTCCTCGACCGTGCTTGCTTCGATTGTCACTCGAACGACACACGCTGGCCCTGGTACAGCAACATCACCCCCGTCAACTACGCGCTCGTGAATCACGTCGACAACGGACGGAGACATCTGAATTTCTCGCTCTGGGGGACGATGCGACCGGGCACGCAACGGGGCGCACTTGAAGAGATCACAGATGAAGTGCGTGAGGGAAGGATGCCGCTGAAGAGCTACCTGCTGCTACACCCTGAAGCAACATTGACGGATGACGACGTGATGCTCCTCTCCGACTGGGCAACGATGAAACGCACCGAACTCCCCGAATGACCCGTTTCAATTCGGAACTGGGTATTCTGAACTCCGAATTCCGATCTCACGCTCCATCCGCAATCCCTGGGCGTGATCGGGTGTAGATTGGAGACAAGCTGAAGCCCGCCTGCCTCATTAGCGCTCATGCGCCGGGCAGGCTTGTCCAACTCGCACTCCGAATTTCGAATTCCGGACTTTCCTACCCTCCCCACACGAGCTTTTCCACATACCGTGCGATCGCGGGCGACGCGGTCAATCCCGGCGATTCGATCCCGATCAGGTTGACGAATCCCGGCAATCCCCGATCCATTTCGTGCACGATCACAAAGTCTCTCGGCTTCCCTCCCTTGTCTTGAAGCTTTGGTCGGATGCCGCACATGTCCGGCTCGATGTCTTCATCCCGAATTCCCGGCAGAATGCGTCGGATCGATTCCGCGAATGCGCTCCGCTTTCGCTCGTCCACGGAATAGTCGAGACTGCGGCCGGAAAGATATTCGACATCCGGTCCGAACTTCAACCGACCTCCCCAGTCGATCAGCGCGTGAACTCCAAGCCCCTCGTTCGAAGGAACGGGATACACGAGACGTTTGACGAGATGGTTCTTCGATGGGACGATCGCGAAATAGGAGCCTTTGACATAATGGAGCCGGTATCCCGCCGCATCCACATCGATCCCCGCCAGATTCGCGATCGTGTCGCACTCTAGTCCGGCAGCATTGATCACGATCTCGGCTTCGATGGATGAGCGAACTCCTCGCTCATCGATGGTCAGTCGATACCCGCCGGCCACGCGCTCGATGCCGACAACAGGGCAGCGGTGCTGCACCATCGCTCCGCGCCCCACCGTCTGGTGATGGAAGAAGTCCATGAGGTCATGGACGCTGATGACCCCGGTGCGCGGAGAGAAGAGGGAGCCGACGGTCTTGATGTTTGGTTCGAGCGCGAGTGTTTGATCGCGTGTGAACCGCTCGAGGGAAACACCATTCGCCGCTGCGTTCGCCCTGATCGCGTCAAGCTTGGGGAGTTCATCCGGAATCGATGCGGAGATGATCTTCGTCAGCGGTCGATGCGGGATCCGGTGCTCTTCGCAGATCTGATACAGCATCTCGCGGCCTTCCACGCACAGCTGGGCCTTGAGCGATCCCGGCGGATAGTAGATTCCCGCATGGATCACCTCGCTATTCCGGCTGGAGGTTTCCATTCCATACCGCTCATTTCTCTCCAGAAGCGCGAGCGAAGGATGTCGCTCGGCCAACCGGGCAGCAACCGCGAGCCCAACCACGCCCGCGCCGATGACTGCTACTTCAATGTCTGCCATACTCTGTCCGTTTCGGTGCGGAATAATACAGAATTTTCACCGAAAGATTCGGCTTGAACCGCACCCAATCGCTCCGTATCTTTGGAAAGAGAATCATGATTCGTTCATTTATCGTGTGGAGTAGTTTCTATGGGAAAAGGCGACAAGCGCTCGAAACGTGGTAAGATCTTTCGGAAGTCGTTTGGGAAATCTCGTCCTCGGAAGTACCGCACCGCCGCCAAGAAGGCTGCGGCGAAGTAAGACCGGTTCCTGATCGGTTCACAGACGGGCGAAGGCAGACTCCTTCGCCCGACGCGTTTCTGAAAGGCGTTCCCTATGCGACGACGCACATTGGTCGACAAACAGATTCTGATCGAACGGCTCGAAATGGCCTTTGACAAGAAGGCATGGCACGGCCCGAATCTGCGGGGAACGTTGCGCAAACTGACACCCGAAGAGGCCGCATGGCGTCCCGGTCCCGGACGTCACAACATCTGGGAGCTCGCCATGCACTGCGCCTACTGGAAGTATGCAGTCCGCCGGCAACTGACCGGTGAGAAGCGGGGCTCGTTTCCCGCCGAAGGAAGCAACTGGTTCAAGCGGCCCCTCGTGCTGACGAAGGAAGCATGGCATGAAGATCTCCAACTCCTCATCGCACAGCATCAGGAATTCCTCGCGGTGGTCGATGCAGTGAAGGACAAGGATCTGACCCTGCGCCCGGGCACGAGCAAGTACACTCGGGCATTCCTCGTCGACGGTGCGGCCGCCCACGACTTGTACCATGCAGGACAGATCCAATTGATCAAACGCTTGATGCACGCATAGATCCATGACCTCCTTTTCTGCCACAACGGAGGATGTCCGCGTGAGCGTCCGCCCCATCTATCTGGACGGCCAATCGGACGCCTTGGCGAAGAAATTCGTCTTTGCCTATTTTATCCGCATCGAGAACCTCGGCGTGGAAAACATCCAATTGCTCCGCCGCAAATGGCTCATTGCTCATGCGGATGCTCGCACGGAAGAGGTGGAAGGCGAAGGAGTCGTCGGAAAGCAACCGAGCATCGCCCCTGGCGACGAGCATGAGTACAACAGCTTCTGCATCCTTGAGACAATGGAAGGCTACATGGAGGGATCGTACCTGATGCAGCGAGAGGACGGCTCGACATTCCACGTCACCATCCCCCGCTTCATCCTCCGCGCCGCAGCAAACTGAGCCAGGAGCTTACGAAGAAGTCATAGGACAGAAGGCAAAAGGCTAGGCTGACGCTTCTGCTCCCTGCTCGAGGCTTTGGGCCCTGGGCTCATAGACTCAAGGGCTCATTGGCTCAAGGGCTCATTGCCTCCTTCCCCAATCAACAATCGAAAATCAACAATCGACAATCATCCGCGCTCTCCTTCGCCATGCGCCGCCACCTTTTCATCCTCCCCCTGCTCTCCGCCGCCGCCGGTTTCTTTTTTGCTTCGGGCGACGACTTGATCGAGTACCGCTCGCATGCGTGGAAAGTGAATCCCGCTTCCATTGAGGGAATACGCCAGGCACGCCAACAGATGCGGATCGAACGTCGCGCGCGCGGTTGGAGCAAGTCTGATTCTCCCGGCGAATATGTCCGCTACCATGCTCTCGTCACTACCCCCGACGACGCCCCCGCTCCGCAGTACGCATCGAATCACAAAGTGACAGAACTTGAACGCGCGCGTCAGCACCGGGGCATACTGCTCAAGCGCGCAACCGCACTCCCCTGGATCGAACGCGGACCGGGAAATCTCTCCGGACGAACCCGGGCGATCGTGGTCGATCCGGACGACCCGACGCACAACACCTGGATCGCTGCGGGTGTGAGCGGCGGTGTATGGAAGACGACGAACGCCGGACAATCGTGGATCGAATCCAGCACGGCGCTGACAAATCTCGCGACAACATGCCTCGCGATGGCAGCATCGAACCACGACGTGCTGTATGCCGGAACGGGAGAAGGGTTCTTCAACGCCGACGCCGTCCGCGGAAACGGCATCTGGCGCTCAAGCGATCGCGGTTCCTCATGGACGCAGCTCAGCTCGACCGTCAATTCCGACTTCTGGTATGTGAATCGCCTTGTCGTCGACCCGCAGAATGCGAATGTCGTTCTCGCCGCCACCAACACAGGGATATTCCGCTCGGTCAACGGCGGGGCGTCGTGGACGAAGACCGCATCACCCGGAAGCCGAGTTCAGCAGATCATCGCCAATCCGGCGAACTTCTCTTCGCAATTCGCGGCGGTCAACGGTGGAGGCGTGATCCGTTCCTACGACGGCGGTCTGACATGGTCGTATGTTTATCAACCCGGCGCGGGCCGTTTTGAAATTGCCATGGCATTGAGCGATACCAGCCGTCTCTACGCCTCGCAGGACCTGGGAAGTGTTTCCGCGCTGCATATCTCCACGGATGCCGGTTCAACGTGGAGCCGCATCACGCCCGTAGAGAACGTGACGGTGAACTGGCTCGGGGCGCAGGGATGGTACGATAACACGCTTGTCGTGCATCCGTTCAACAGCAGCATCGTGTTCGTCGGTGGGATCGACATCTATCGGATCACGGTCGTCCCTTCATCTCCTTCCCCCTTCGCGATGAGCGCATACGTCAAACTGACGAACTGGTATCCGGACGGCGTTCATCCGTTCGTTCATGCCGACCATCACTCGCTCACGGTCATACCGACGGGACCTTCTTCGTTCTGGCTCTTGAACGGCAACGACGGCGGCGTCGAATTGAGCCGCGACGGCGGCATCACGTGGGAGAAGACGCTGAACGGGTACAACACGACGCAGTTCTACGGCGTCGACAAGATGCACGGCGATGATCGCTACGTGGGCGGGATGCAGGATAACGGATCATGGTATTGCGGATCAGGACCCGACCGGCTGTCCTCGTGGACCGAACTCCTGGGCGGAGACGGCTTCGACGTTTCATGGCATTATGCAAACGCGAACAAGATCCTTCTCTCGCTGTACTACAACCAGTTGTATCGAACCCCGAATCAGGGGGCATCATGGGAATCTGCGGACCGCGGATTGACCGATCAGGGAAGCGGCAACGCTCCATTCATGACGGCGGTCGCCAAGTCGAACATCGATCCCGATCTTCTGTTCACCATCGGCAGGTCCGGGATCTGGCGTTCGGAGGATTTCGGATTCTCCTGGACGCTCGTCCCCCTCTCCAGCGACGTGTGGGGAGACGGGATCACAGGGAAAGCGGTCATCTCCCCGCGCAATACACAGATGGTGTGGGCCGGCGTTCGCATGACCTCGACGACTGGACGCATTCACGTCTCCACCGATGGCGGATATTCCTTCCAGCCGACGGCCGTCTACCCGAACGTCACGCTCGGACGGATCTCCGGGCTGGCCGCGCATCCTCTGGAGGACTCGACCGCGTTTGCGCTCTTCTCGTTCGCGAACCGGGCAAAGGTGTTACGGACGACGGATCTCGGCGCATCTTGGACCGATATCAGCGGATTCGGCTCCGGGGCATCGAGCATCAATGGCTTCCCTGATGTGGCGGTCTACTCGCTGCTGGTGATGCCGCACAAGCCGCAAGAGATCTGGGTCGGAACGGAGATCGGACTCTTCATCTCCACAGGTGCAGGCGCGAGTTGGTCTTACGCGGACAACGGTTTGCCGCCGGTCGCGATCTGGCAGATGCGGATCGTTGACGACGAGGTGGTCGTGGCAACGCACGGCCGCGGTGTCTGGACGGTCGGCATTCCGGAATTGGCCTCCTATCAACCGCCGGTCGTTCCGCTTGCTCCGCGAGTTCTTGCACTCGGTCAAGCCGCCGATGGATCGTTGAGCATCCAAGTGTCGCTGCGATCGGCGTACGATTCGACGATCGTCCTCCGCAACGGCACGCGTTCTGTCGTTCTTGGGGCAACATCCGCCGCGGTCGATACCATCTTGCGTGTCGCCGTCGCACAACGCGAGACGGTGCAAGTGTCTGTGACCGCGTACCGTGACGGTCGGACGCTGCTTTCCGGGTCCCGCTCTCTGCTTGTCGAACCGGTCGCCTCGGCGTATTATCGGTACGAGAGCAATTTCGACGGCCCGACTGCTGACTTCGTCCTCTCGGGCTTCTCGCAGCAAACGCCTTCGGGATTCTCGAACGCGGCCTTCCACACGCCACACCCCTACGCGAACCAATCTGAGTATTCCTTCACGCTTCGGAATCCGATCATCATCAGTTCGGACGATGCGACGATCGTGTACGACGAGGTCGCCATTGTGGAACCCGGAGAGACTGGCGCCCCGTTCGGCTCGTTCGACTTCTATGACTATTGCGTAGTGGAAGGAACCGCAGACGGCATCACTTGGATCCCATTCGAAGATGGATACGATGCACGGCGATTCACGGAATGGCGGAACGCATGGAATATCAACGCATCGGGCAGCTCCCTGCTCTTCCGCACGCATACGATCAACATGAGGGACCGGTTTGAGGCGGGAGAGAGGGTGTTCATTCGATTCCGCATGTACACGGACCCCGGTGCAACCGGGTGGGGCTGGGTGGTCGACAATTTGCAGGTCCAGGCCAATGCAACCGACACGGTTCCCCCGCCGCCGGTGCCGCTCTCGTTCGACTTCTCTGATCCATTCCCGAACCCGCTGTCGCCATTCAATCCGACGACGACCTTTCAATTCCGCATCGCAGCGGAAACTCGCGTTCGTCTGCGCATCTACGACATGCAGGGCCGTCTTGTCACCACGCTTGTTGACGCAGTCCTCCCCGCCCAAACCCATCAGGTCCGGTGGGATGCCCATGCACAAGCCAGCGGGATTTACTTCTGCCGATTCGAAGCGGGAGAGATGACGAAGGTGAGGAAGATTGTTTTATTGCGGTAACCGACCAAGGAGATGTGAGATGTTAGATGGGAGATGACAAATGCGCACGGTCGTCCCCTAACCATTCCCCATATCCCATCTCACATTTGACATTTGCCCTTGTCCCCCCAATCCCAAATCCCCAATCCCCAATCCGCAATTACCTCGTCCCCATCACCCCCACAAGCCACAAGCTGATCTCCGGGATGTACGTGATCAACAGCAATGCGATCACCTGTAACCCGATGAACACAAGGACCGACCGCGCGATCTGAAGCACCGGTTTCTGGAAGCGAAGGCTCGAGAGGAAAAGGTTCAACCCGACCGGCGGCGTGAGATATCCGATCTCCAGGTTGGTCAGGAAGATGATGCCGAGATGGATGGGGTCGATGTTGAAGGCCCGCGCGATGGGGAGGATGAGCGGTACCACGACGATCGTCGCGGAGAAGATGTCCATCATCATTCCCACGATGATCAGGAATCCGTTGAGGATGAGCAGGAATGTGAGCGGACTGGTGATCTGCGTCTGCACATACTCGAACAACTGCTGGGGCACCTGCTCGTCGATGAGATAGTTGGTCAATCCGAGCGCCACTCCAAGAATGGCGAGAATTGCACCGACCAGCAGCATGCTCTCCTTCATCACCCGCGGCACGTCCTTCCGAAGCGACACGTCACGGTGGACGAACACCTCCACGACGAAGACGTAGAACGCCGTCACTGCGGCTGCTTCCGTTGCCGTCACGATCCCTCCGTAGATCCCGCCGACAACGATCACCGGCAACGGGATCTCCCATACCGCCCCCTTCACCGACGCCCATACATTCGAGACTGTCAGCGGAGTCCGCGGCACCTTCGCCCGGGCACCGACACGAATGCTGTACACTCCTATCACACCAACCAGGATGAGCCCGGGAAGGATGCCGGCCACGAAGAGCTGGTCGATGCTCACTTCCGCCACCATCCCGTAGATGATGATGGGAAGACTCGGCGGGAAGAGCAGTCCGATGCTTCCCGATCCCGTCACCAAGCCGAGCGAGAAGCGTTCCGGATACGATTCCTTCACGAGCATCGGGTACAGCAATCCGCCGAGAGCGACGATCGTCACGCCGGAGGCGCCCGTGAAGGCTGTGAAGAATGCGCAGGTCAGCAGCACAACGATCGCCAACCCTCCCGGAAGCCATCCGAACAGCGCCTGCGCCAGCCGGACGAGCCGCTGTGGCGCGCGGCTTTCGGCGAGCATGTAGCCGGCGAACGTGAAGAGCGGGATGGCGATCAGCGGCGGGGAATCCGCGATCCGGTACAATTCGATGATGACCGCCGACTGGTCGATCTCGGCCGACGTGAACAGATACAGCGCAAGCGCTCCAATGATGGTGAAGAGCGGCGCACCGAACAGCATCAAGACGATGATGGCGAGGACGATCAGCCACACAGTCATTGCTCACCCCCCTTCTTCACCAGCACCTCGATGCTCAGCACGAGACGCACGGCGAAATGGAAGGCCAGGAGGAGGAATCCCGCGGGTATGATCACCTGCGCGTACCACGCCGGGACCTCACCATAGACCGTATGCCGATCTGCGATCTCAAATCCGATGAAAGTCAACGAAGCTCTGAACAGCAAAAAACAAACGATCGCCGCGAACAGGTGCGTAACGACCTTTACGCTCGCTTTGGCTTTCCGCGGGAGATAGCGGGTGAGTGCGTCGATGCTGATATGACGTTCTCCGCTCGCGGCCAGCGCCGCTCCCAGAAATCCGATCCACAGCACCATGTGCCGCAGCGCGACCTCGCCCCAGATGAGGCCGCTGTTGAACACGTTCCGCAGAACGACCTGACCGAACGCAAGCAGGATCATCACGCTCAGCAGCAGAATGACAAGCCATCCTTCAACGCGCGTGAATGCGCCGTCGACTGCTTTGAGGATCTTCATTTGGACTTCTTTTGCGCTGATCGAAATTCTTCTGTCGCCTGTTCGACGCGCTTCATGAATTGCTCGTCATACAACCGTCCCACAAGCATGCGTCGCGCACGGATCCCCGCGCTCACATAATCCTTCGCATCGCTCTCCTTCACTGTGGTGAAGGTGATGCCCCGCTTCTTCAATTCGGCGAGCGATGTCTTATTGTCCTTCCGTCCGATCTCTGTCAGCTTACGCATGAACGTCCGGCCGTTGCGGATGAGGATCTCCTGCAGGTCCTGCGGCATGGTGTCGAAGTACTTTTTTGAGATCAGCACCGCACCGACGGAGCACGTGAGCGGATAGTCGACCATGTATTTCGCCTGGGAGAACCATTGCAGCGCGATCGCTGCGTAGGGCGTTGTGTAGAACGCGTTCACGAGTCCCGTCTGGAGCGACGTCCGCACATTGTCGATCGACAGCGGGATCGGTCTGAGATCCATCGCCTTGAACGCCGTCTCCGCAACCGGGTCGCCGTCCCACACCCACATCTTGAGCGGCTTGATGTCATCGGATTTTGCGATGGGCGTATTGGTGAAGACGTAGACGAATCCCACCTCCGCCCAGCCGAGCAGTACATATCCGCCGGCTTCAAACGCGTTCTGAAAATCGGTATCGAACTTTGAATAGAGGTTGTCCGCTTCTTCCTCGTTTCGAATCAGATACGGCGTGTCGAGGATGCGAACGCTGGGCGCGATCTCTCCGAGGCCCACACCGGTGAATCCCGCCGCATGCAGCTGGCCGATGGAGATCTTCCGAATGACCGTCTTCTCATCCCCCTGCGTCATCCCCGGATACATCTTGAACGCGACCCGGCCGCCGCTCTCCTTGCGCACCGCCGCATCAAACTCCCGCATCACGTTCATCCACGTGCTCCCATCCGGAGCGATCGAAGCGAACTTGACGGTGAATTGTTGAGGAAAAGCAGTAGCAAGTAGTAGAGAAGTTAGTAGAAAGATGTAAGATGTTCTCTTCACGGCCATGATCCTCATTCTATTGTAACATGCACACTCGCCCACTCATCCACTCGCCCACCCAATCCGCAATCCACAATCTCCAATCCGCAATTGCCCTAAAAAATCTCCCCTTCCTTTGCCAACAGTCTTCTCGCTTTCTGTTTCGCCACGGCATTCACGAGACGCATCTCCGGGAGCGCATTGACGTCCGCTTCCTCCACCTGCTGCAGCAGACTCCGGAACAGCTCCTGGTCCAGCACTTGTGCCGCGTACGCCTGCGCATAGTAGACCTGCGTCATCAAGAACTTTCCACCATTGATCGCGAGCGCCTTCTCGAAATACTCTCTCGCCTTCTCCGGTTTCCCGCCAAGTCCCCGCGGCGTCGTCCCTTCAATGGACCCGAGGAACAAATATGCTCCTCCCTGGTAGTATGTCGGGTCGTTGTCGATGACGAATCGGATCAGCGCCTGGACCTTTCCCAGATCCGCGAGAGCGCCGATGTCGGTTCGCGTGATGTTCACGTAGCTCCCCCATCCGAATGCGGTCCAGAACACCGCCGGCACGTAATCCTTTCCCAGCGACTTTACAGCGGCTGTGAACGCTGCGTCGTCCTTCTCGAATGCATCACGGAATGCTTTGTCCTGGTTCAGGATCCGCAGTCCATAGTCTCTGCCGCGCAGATAGAGTGTGCGGGCTCGTTCGACACTATCATCTTCCGCAAAAGCCAGGGCATAGGCATTGTAACCTTGCGACGCGAACAGGAGAAACTGCTCGTTCTCCGGATCGCTCTTGATGAGCGCTTCAAGGAGCTTCAGATTGCTTGCCAATCCTTCGTGAGCAAGCTGAACATCCGACTCCTCATTGAACGCCAGAAACCCGTTCTCCATGATCCCGCTCATGGAGCGTATGGCGATGGTCTGAATGCATCCCTGAAGCAGAACGGCGGAGAGAGCCAGAAGAAGAACGCGCAGTCGCATACAACCCTCAATGATCGAATGAATTGACCGATAATGTAGGGAAAAATGACAGGGGATTCAAAGGCACCCGCGGAATTGCTAATTCGCGGGATTTCAGATAATTTTCGCCATGCGTGTTCTTGTGATCGAAGATGAATCGAAGGTCGCGGCCTTCGTCAAGCGCGGTCTTGAAGCGGAGGGATACTCCGTCGAGATCGCAGCCGACGGCACGAGCGGTGAGCGCCTTGCGCGTGCCGGTTCGTTCGACCTCGTGATCCTCGACGCCGGACTGCCGGGGAAGGACGGCTTCGACATCCTGCGCGACCTGCGCTCGTCGCAGATCAAGATCCCCGTCCTGATGCTCACCGCGCGCAGCACGACGCGCGATATCGTGGAAGGGCTCGACCTCGGCGCCGACGACTATCTGACCAAGCCGTTCGCGTTCGATGTCCTCCTCGCGCGCATTCGTTCTCTCCAGCGTCGTCACACGCATCTGACGAACATTCTCCGCATCGCCGACCTGACCCTCGACACGGTGTCGCACAAGGCGGAGCGGGGATCAAAGACCATCGAACTCACCGCGCGAGAATATGCCCTCCTCGAAACATTCATGAAGAACGCCGGCACCATCCTGACACGCCAGCAGCTTGCCCGTCTCGTCTGGGGCTACGACTTCGATCCGGGAACGAACGTCGTCGACGTCTATGTGAATCATTTGCGTAAGAAGATCGACCACGGATTCAAGCAGCAATTGCTGTTCACCAAACGCGGAAAGGGATACGTCCTGGGAGTTCCCCCTCCGCCTCCATCGGACCGCTGATGACCTTCTTTCATTCCATCCGCACTCGCCTCACACTCTGGTATGTCGGCATCCTGGCGTTCATCCTCCTGGGAGTCGGCATCACGTCGTACTTCGTCACCCGCGCAACGATGATGAACAACCTCGACCTCTCCCTGCGCAACGAGGTGAAGTGGGTGAATGAGTTCATCGAACCCAAGGCGAAGCGCGTACGATTGAAGCGCGCCGCTCAACGGGAACTGCAGGAACTCCGCCGGATCGCGACCGCACAAACGGATTCGCTCGAGGACGCCGGCGACGTGTCTCCCCGCGAGCGTGCGGTGATCGACGAGATGTGGAATCAGATCTATCAGCATACGCTGCTCAGCCCGCGCCGGCACCTGATCCAGATCCTTGACCGGAACAACGACGTGCTCTACAAGTCGCAGAGCGCGGCAAGCCACGACATCCGACACGATGACATCCCGTATCAGTGGATCAACGTCGTCACCACGTACATGGCGGATGGAAGCGAGATCCGCCTGGCGATGATGCAAACGGACTACGTGAAGATCTACGTCGGCTATCCCCTCGACCCGGTCTTCGAAGTGCTCGACGGCGTCTTCACGAACATCGCCATCATCATCCCCATTGCGCTTCTGATCTCCATCATCGGCGGATGGTTCCTCGCGCACAAGTCGCTGAAGCCGGTGGACGAACTGACCCGCGCCGCACGCGACATCACGGCGCAGAATCTGAACCGCCGCTTGCCGCCGCACCAGGTGGACGATGAACTCGGACGCCTGACCGCGCAATTCAATCACATGATCGAACGGCTCGAGGCATCGTTCGCGCAGATCCAGCAGTTCTCCGCCGATGCGTCGCACGAATTGCGCACGCCGCTCACGATCATGCGGGGGGAGATCGAGGTCGCCTTGCGCAGCGGGCGTCACTCCCGCGCCACACGAGAGTTGCTCTTCAGTCTTCACCACGAGCTCATCCGGCTCTCTTCCATCGTCGAAAGCCTGATGATCCTGATCCGCTCTGATGCGGGGCGACAGGTGTTTCGCCTCGACCGCGTCGCGCTTGATGCCCTTCTGCGTCAGCTGGTGGATGACGCGGCAATGCTGGCAAAGCCGAAGAATGTCCGTGTTCGCGCGGAGCAGATGGACGAGATCGGTCTCAACGGCGACGAATCCCGACTGCGTCAACTCTTCCTGAATCTTCTGGACAACGCCGTGAAATACACCCCCGCCCGCGGGACCGTCACGGTCAGCTTGAAGCGCGAGGGCACCTTCGCTGTCATTTCTGTCCGTGACACCGGCATTGGGATCCCCCGCAAGGACCAGCCCCATATCTTCGATCGGTTCTACCGCGCCTCGCATTCTGAGCGCTCTGAGCTTCCATCAGGGAGCGGTCTTGGCCTCGCGATCTCAAAGTGGATCGCAGAAGCGCACGACGGTTCGATCGAAGTCCGCAGCAAGGAGGGGAAAGGATCGGTTTTCACGGTTCGCCTCCCGATTTCTTGATTTTCCCTCATTTTTTGCGTTTTTTGTTATGATAAGTCACCATGTCTGACGATTGAGAAACTACACCCTCCGTGGAGCAAGAACAGCAGCAACCCGAACAGCAGCAAGAGCAGGGGAATCAACAACAGCCTCCCCAGCGCCAACGCGAACCCCGACGTCCGCACCAGCAGCAGCGCCAGCAGCAGCAACGTCAGCAACGGATTCAACAGCAACCCCAGGGGCAACAACCCCAGAAGCAAGAGCAGCAAAAGCAACCGCAGAAACAGCGGCAACAAGACCAGCACCGCTCGGGCGGACGCAACCGGACCTACTTTTTCTCCGACGCCCATCTCGGCATCGGAACGCCGGAACAAGATCGGCAGAAGGAACGCCGCCTCATCGAATTTCTTGATTTCGTCAAGCGTGATGCGGAACAGGTGTATATCGTCGGCGATCTCTTCGACTACTGGTTTGAGTACCGGAGCGTCGTCCCGAAAGGATATTACCGCCTCTTCACAAAGCTGGCGGAACTGAAAGAGCGCGGCATCCGTCTGACGTATGTCGTGGGGAATCACGACTTCTGGTTGAAGGACTATTTCCAGAAGGAATTCGGGATGGAGATCCTGCGCGATCCGGCCGTGCGCGAGATCCGCGGGCATCGGTTCCTCATTCATCATGGCGACGGACTGGTCAAGAGCGATCGCGGGTATCGCATCCTGAAACGCATCCTGCGGAACCGGTTCAACATCTGGCTCTTCTCGTTGCTGCACCCCGATTGTTCCGGCGCCATTGCACGCCGGTCGTCGCGCGCCAGCCGCCAGTATACCGGCCAGCGCAAGTACGAAAACTCGGACATGGCCGCCTACGCATCGAAAAAGATCCGCGACGAGAACATCGAATACGTCGTCATGGGACACAGCCACACGCCACAGTTCCGGCGGATCGGCCGCGGCGCGTACGTCAACCTTGGCGACTGGATCGAGAGCAATACATTTGCAGTGTTCGACGGCCGACGACTCGAACTCCGCAACTGGCGGAATCGGTAGACCGCCGAGACTCGGAGAACAATGGCCTCGCAGCAATACACATCGGAGGATATGAAGCGGTACTTCAACGACCCGGAGTTCCGCCGCAGCCGCATGCAACAACAACGCACCATCTTCCGCAAGCGCAACCTCATTTCCCTCGCGGCGGCATTCCTTGTGGCGGCCCTGCTGACGTGGTATGCGATCCACATCATCTCCGGCCTCCCGCCTCTGGAGAAGCTCGAGAATCCAAAGACCGAACTCGCGACCAAGGTCTATTCTGCCGACGGTATCGTCATCGATCAATTCTTCTACAAGAACCGGACGCGCGTCACGCTCGACCGCCTCCCGCCGGGCCTGATCAAAGGGCTGCTCGCAACAGAGGACAAGGACTTCTACTCTCACTGGGGCGTCAATCTTCCCCGGTTTGTGCGCCAGATGGCGGTCAATCTCGCGACCTTCCGCCAGGCGGGCGCCAGCACGATCACGCAACAGCTTGCACGCAATCTGTACAAGCTGAAGGGAAAGCGGGAATCGCTATTCGACAAGGTGACACGGAAGATCCGCGAGTTCTTCACGTCCGTCCAGATCGAACGGAACTTCACCAAGAACGAGATCCTCGAGTTGTACATCAACATCGTCTTCTTCGGACGGCAGGCGTACGGCATCGAGTCCGCCGCGCAGACGTATTTCGGCAAACCCGCCGCGGACCTGACCGTTCAGGAATACACCATCTTCATCGGGATGCTGCGCGGGCCGAACTACTACGATCCGATCAACCATCCCGACCGCGCGCTCGGACGCCGCGATTTCGTCCTGAGCCAAATGGTGGAAGAAGGCATCCTCACAGCGCAGACCGTCGAAGAGATCAAGAGCGATTCGCTCGAGTTTCATCTTGACGCGGCGGAATTCCATGCCGGCATCGCCCCGCACTTCGTCGAATCGGTCCGGCAGCTCCTTCTGAAGAAAGCGGAGACCTACGGCTTCGACATCTACGAGGACGGCCTCCAGGTCTACACCACCCTCGACAGCCGCATGCAGCGCCATGCGATCACGGCGATCGAGGAGCATGTGACGGAATTCCAGAAGGGCTTCGACGCGACGTGGGATTGGAACAAGGTCCCCGATGTCCTCGCGGAGAATGTCTCCAAGGTCATTCGGGAAAGTGAGGCATACCGAAAGGCGCGCAACGCTGCAATGCGGGACAGCATCATCAATGCATTCAAGACGGATCCCGCGTTCATCGATTCGGTGAAGCGCATTGCGCAGACCATCGAGGTGGGATTCGTCGTGATCAATCCGCACACCGGCCACATTCTCGCGGAGGTCGGGGGGAGAAATTTCCGCACGTTCAAATACGGACTCAATCACGTCCGGCAGATCCGCCGCCAACCGGGGTCCGCATTCAAGCCCTTCGTGTATACCGTCGCCGTCGATAACGGATATCCCCCATGTTACGAGATCCAGAATCTCCCCGTCACCATCCCGATGCCCGACGGCACCCGATGGACCCCCGAGAATTTCGACAAGTCCATCGGCGGCAAGTACACGCTGCGCGAGGCGCTGAAGCAGTCGATCAATCTCGTGACCGTGCGCGCGATCCTCGAGATCGCTCCGGCGCGTCAGGTCGCTGAATATGCGAAACGCATGGGTATTCGTTCGCCCGTCCCGCCATACGAATCGATCGCCCTGGGTACGCCGGAGGTTTCCCCGCTGGAACTCACCTCCTCGTTCGGCGTGTACGCGAATGAAGGCGTGCTCGTTTCCCCCATCTCGATCCTGAAGATCGAGGACAAGGACGGCAACGTCATCGAGAGCAGCACGCCGGAAAAGAAGGAAGCCCTCAGCAAGGAAACGGCATTCCTGATGACGGACATGCTGGCCGGCACGGTCAACGGAGGGACGGCAACGCGCGCGATCCGGTCATTCTACAACGGACCGGCCGCCGGCAAGACCGGGACCACGAACGATTATGCGGATGCGTGGTTTGTGGGATTCACGCCGCAGCTGGTTGCGGGCGCATGGGTGGGATTCGACGATGTCCGGATCAAGTTCGGAAGCAGCGACGGGCAAGGGGGACGGGCGGCGGCTCCGATCATCGGCCGGTTCTGGCAGCACACCTACGAGGACCCGGCCATCGGATTGCCGCTTGAGTATTTCAACCAGCCCGAAGGGATCGCGACCGACACCATCTGCGTTGACACGAAGAAGAAAGCCCGGGAGTTCTGTCCGGAGAAGACCACGGAGATCTTCAATGTCCGTTATCCCCTCGGTCTATGTGAAAAGCACACGAGCGCCGACTGGAACGAAGGTTCCGAGAACGACGCTCGTCGCAAGAGCAAGGTGAACTGGTAGATCGCGTAATTACTTCAGAAGCTGCATCTTCTTCGTTTCCACAAGACCGTTGGCAACGAGCCGGTAGAAATAGAGGCCCGACGCCAATCCTTCCCCGTTGAATGTCACCTGGTATCTCCCCGGCTGCTGCACGGCATCCACCAGCACCGCCACCTCGCGACCCAAGACGTCATACACTCTCAGGTCCACCCCACCGACCACTGACAACTGATAACTGACCACGGTCGTCGGATTGAACGGATTTGGATAATTCTGGTTCAGCACGATCGTGGTCGGCAACGTCGGGGTTTCTTCCACCCCCACGACACTTCCGCCGTAACTCCAGCCATATGTTTGCGTGGGCAGGCTCTCGTTGTCATGACGATCCAGCGATGTAACGGCGAAGTAGTAAACGTTGGGGTCACCGGTTGCGGGAAATTTTGTGTAGCTCGTACCCGTGGTCACATACACAACATTGCTGAGCTCGTTGAAATCGATCGGGAGCGACGTTGATGAGTAGACGAGATAGCGCGCTGGTACTTCTCCATCGGATGCAGGCGTGGGGGCTTTCCATCGTATGAATGCATACGTCTTTCCGGCGGATGGTTCGATGCGGAAGCTGTCCGGCATCACCGGGGGAACGGAATCGCGCCACGGCATCGTCGGGCGCAGCGCGAACGGGCGCCGGATGATCTCGGATGTCACTTTCGGATAGACGGAACCCCGGAGCGAATCGTTGACCAAACGCGAGTTCGACTTGAAGTACTTCGCACTGAAATGAACGCTGCCGAGGATGTTCGCCTTGGTCCTGTTGAAATCGATCTGATCTGCGAGTTCCTGCACGGACCATCCCGCCGCCGCAGGATCGATCGCGCGATACGTCGCCTGTCCAATGTAGATGTGGCGGGAGAATGCGTTGTCATTCCACCAGTTCGTCAGGATGCCGTACGGAGCGACCGAGTGGCTGAAGGGCCAGTAGATCTGCGGCACAAGATAGTCGATCCATCCTTCCTGCAACCATCGCCGCGAGTCGGCATAGATCGCGTCATACGCTGCGTACGCGCCAACGGTTGGACCGTAGGGGGAGTTTCTCCACACGCCTGGCGGGCTGATCCCGAACTTCAACCGCGAATTGAACGCCGCGAGACTGTCACGGATCGTACGCACGAGAATATTGACGTTCTCGCGACGCCAGTCCCCCAGCGACATGCCGCCACCGTAAAGGTTGTACTCGTTCAGGTCCTCAGTAGTGATGCTGCTGGAATAGAAGTAGTCATCGAAATGGATGCCGTCCAGATCATAGCGCCTCGCCACATCCATGATGACGCCGGTGACATATTCGCGCACGGATGGAATGCCGGGGTTCAGGATCTTGAGCGTACCGAACGTGAGCACCCATTCAGGATGGGTGACCGAGACATGCGTCGGCGCGACACTCGAACTCGACGTGTTGACAACGGCACGATACGGATTGAACCACGCATGGATCTCCAGTCCGCGCTGACGGCATGCATCGATGACGAATTGGAGCGGATCATATCCGGGATTGGTCCCTTGTGCGGCGCCGCTGATCCATTGCGACCACGGTTCGATCGCCGAGGCATAGAACGCGTCGCACGACGGGCGCACCTGGAAGAAGATCGAATTGACGCCAACATTCACCAGCGAATCGAGTGTGGCGGTCAGGTTGGCCTGCGAGTTGCTTGTCGTCCAGTCGATGTTGACCACCGTTGCGATCCACGCCCCACGCATTTCGCGCTTCGGGGGTGAGACATATGCGGATCGGGAAAGATACTGCGCTTGAAGCGCGGACGCCGTGAGGACAAGGAGGAGAAGCCGCAGAGAGAAGCGAAGATTCATGGGGAACTTGATCGTGGTTGTTGGTGATGATGAAATTAAGATGAGAAAAGAGTGCAAAAGATGCCATGTTCGCAGTCACACAAATCACGAACCCGGACCCGACCCGGGTTCCGACCCGGGTTCCGACCCGGGTTCCGACCCGGGATCGATCTTGAAGGTTTGGGACGGACTACTAATTCACCACTGATTTCACTGACTTGCACTGAGGCTCATCTTGTGTGAATCAGTGAAATCTCGTGGAAGTTTTCAGTCTTCGGGTTAGACCAGCTAAAGCTTGTCTAACGATCTTCATCCGCGGCCATCCGTGTTCGTCTTTGAACAGAGTTACCCTCTCCTGACTTCCGAATTCTGACACCTGCCTTCTGCTCCCGGCTCCAGGCTCCAGGCTCTCGGCGCTTGGCTCAACGGCTCTAGGCTCATAGGCTCAACGACTCATAGGCTCACCAGGCCCATCGCCTCATCTCCCCACAACCTCTCTCACCATCTTCTCCTCGACAGCATCCGTCACGCACACCTTTCCAATGGCCACGGGGAGCACAAACCGCGGACGGGCGCTGACGTTCTTCTTGTCCCGTCTCATCGCGGGGATGATCTTCGACCGATCCAGCGTGCGGAGCTTCACGCCCATGGGGACACGAGCGATCAGCGAACGAATGCGCTCGGCAGCCACATGGTCGATCAACCCGTGACGCTGCGCGATGGTCGTCTCCGCCGCCATCCCGAGCAGGACTGCCTCGCCGTGTTTGAGGAGGCGGTAGGCTCCCGCAGCTTCGAGCGCGTGTCCGACCGTGTGTCCAAAGTTCAGAATGGCACGCAGATCCCGCTCATGTTCATCCTCTGCCACTACGGCCGCTTTGATGGCAATGCAGCGCTCCAGCACCAGGCCAAGCTCTCGTTTCTCGAGCGCCATGACCCGTTCGAGATTCTCTTCCAGAAAGGAAAACAACTCCGCGTCAGCGATGACCCCGTACTTGATGATCTCGCCCATTCCGCTGATCACCTCGCGACTCGGCAAGGTCTTGAGATATGCGGTATCGACCCACACGAACCGCGGCTGATGGAAGGTGCCGATGAGGTTCTTCCCGAGTGCGTGATTCACCCCGGTCTTTCCTCCGATCGCACTGTCCACCTGCGAGATCATGGTCGTCGGAATTTGCACCACCGGAACGCCGCGCTGAAAGACCGATGCGACGAATCCCGCAAGATCGCCGACGACGCCCCCGCCGAACGCAATGACCGCGGTTCTCCGTCCCATGCCATGCGTTAGCATCTCCGCGATGATCGCTTCCGCCCGCCGCATGTTCTTCTGTCGTTCACCCACCGGAATGACGACCGGCAGAACCTGAAGTCCTGCCCGCAGCAGATTATTCTGGAACGCCTTCAAATGAAGCCGCGCGATTGTCGCATCCGTCACAACCACGGCCGATTCCGGCAATCCATTCCGGCGCCAGAGGGCCGGGAATTCGCTCCCCGCACGCTGCCCGATGTGGACCGTGTACGAGCGTTCACCCAACGCAACCTGGATCGATTTGGAATGCATCGTCAAGGGCTCCTCAAATGAACTTCCGCACGCGACGTACGATCTCATCAACGGTCGTGCCGAGACGGCGGTTGTTGACGGGAACGATGATGTCCGCCTTCGTGTAGTACACTTCGCGCACCGCGAGCAAATCGCAGATCCGCTGCTTCATTGCGTCTGGGAGGAGCTGCTGACCTTGTCCGTCGTGCAGCATCGGACGATCCGTCCGATGGGAGACCCGTTCGAAGATCTCTTCGGGAGATAACTGAAGGTAAACGAGAAGGCCATGGTGCCGGATGAGGTCGAGGTTCTCCTGGTTGGAGAGCGTCCCTCCGCCGAGCGACACGACGTGCTCGCGAAATGAGGTCGTGGACTCCAGCGCTTGCCGTTCCAACGTGCGGAATCGCGGTTCGCCATCGGTCGCGAAGATTTCCACAACGCGCTTCCCTGCCAACCGTTCGATCAGCGTGTCAACATCTGTGAAATTGAACCCCAGAACATTCGCGAGGATCGGCCCGATCGTACTCTTCCCCGACCCCATGAATCCCGTGAGATAGATAAGGGATTGACGCTGATGTTCGGGGACGTGGACCACTATCGCACCTCCAACGCCAATCCGATCATGATCCGCATTCCGTCGACAATGATATGCGATGGAAGCGTACGCGTCGGCAGCGATGCCGTGACACCATCACGCGAGATGGTCCCCGGATCGAATCGATTATCAGAAACCGTCTCCGGATCGCGGAAACGAACCCCTGCCTCGACGTAGAGTGCGCTGGCGAGACGATACCCGAACGTGATGTCAACGAAGATATTGACGTCCGTGGGGGTGTTCACGGTGTGGGATGGTTGACCTTCAATGCGGAGGATGCGCGAAGCGTGATAGAATCCGATCCCACCCCCCATGGACAACCGAACGACTTCGGACCCCATCGGGATCCGCACGTGGGCTCCCAGTTCGACGGGAATGAATCGAATCCCTTCTTCGCTCGAGACCAAGCGCATCTGATCGGGGAATGCGTACGCTTCCTCCGAGCGCCGGATGGATTCTCCATATTCCGCAGTCACAAAGAGGAGAAGTTCGTCGTCGAACAATGGCATGCCGACTTCGACCCCTCCGCTGAACATCCCGTCAAACGACCGTGACGAATTCCGCTCGAATGGATCGGCCGCGTCAGGCCGGTCCAGGAGCCGCGCGGCCGTGGTGTAGCCGCCAAATGCCTTCACGGACAGAAGACGATCATCCCCTTGCGCGTCGGCGCGCTGGAGGACAAGGAGCAGAACGCTCAGATGAAAAAGGGTGACGAGGTTACGGTTCATGGGGGATGCTTCTGCGCGAAAAAAAAGGCGCACCGTGGTGCGCCTTGATCATCTCTGAGCGCAGGCTCAGCGATAGTACTGATCTCGATTATCCTCGATGTCCGCCTTCTCTCGAAGAGCGGTTTGCCACTCATTCAAGACGCGGCTTCGTTTTTCCTGCAGCAATTGGTCACGGAGCCCCGTCCGTTCATCGGCGAGACGTGTTGTGTCTACTTCGGTCTTCGTGATGAGCTTGATGATGAAGGCCCCGCGGAATCCTTCGAACGGCCTGGAGATCTCGCCCGGCTTCAAGCCCATCGCGACACCGGCGAATTTCGGGTCGCGTCCAATCGCGGGGATCGCGTCGCTTACTCTGAACGGACCGGTCGCTTGAGCAATCACACCATCCGCCTTCTGCGCTTCCGCGAGCAGATCCGCCCCCGGTGTCAGGGTCTTCACGAATTCCTGTGCTCTGGCAAGAACAACCTGAAGCTTCTTCTGGCGGAGCGCCCCATTCCGGATAAGGCTCTTTGCTTCGTCGAACGGACGCAATCCATCCTCACGCTCACCGGTCACCACAAAGACCCCGACCGCACCGGACATGTTGAGCGGCGCGCTGATGGTCCCCACCTTGTTCTTGAACGCAAATGCATTGACGCTCTCGTTCAATCCGATCCCCGGAACCATTCCGCCCTTGGTGAACTCCGGCGTTTCCTTTACTTCGTAGCCGCCGACCTCAGCTGCCTTCTCAAAACCCTCTTCATTGGCGAGGTAGGCAAAGTCCTCTGCCTGCTTGTATGCGAGTTCCACCGTTTGCGAAGACGCTTTGACCTTCATCGACAGACTCGCAAGCTTCAACTCCCTGCGGTCTTTCGCACTGACCTTGATGATGTGGTAGCCGAACTGCGTGCGCACGGGACCGACGATCTCGCCAACGCGAGCCCGGAACGCGGCATCTTCGAACGGCTTGACCCAAGCACCTTTGCCCGTCCATCCCAATTCTCCACCCTGCTGCGCCGATCCGTAGTCCTGGCTGTTCGCGCGCGCAAGTTCGGCGAAGTCCGCGCCGCTCCGCGCCTTGCTCAACAATTCCCGCGCCTTTTGCAGGGCACTCGCCGTGTCCGTTCCGGACGTGCTCAGCAAGATATGGCTCGCACGGATGAATTCATCCTTCCCTTGGCGTTCGTCGAGCACTTTCAGCACGTGGACACCCTCAAGATCCCGAACGGGACCGACGATATCCCCCTTGCGCGCTGCAAAGACTGGGGCCTCTTTCTCCCGGCTCAACTCTCCATGTTTGAAGAACGCCTCGGTGACCGGAGTTTCAGAATAGGTCTTCGCGAGTTCGACAAAGTCTTCCCCCTGCTTCACTTGGGTGAGTACAGAGGCCAGTTCCTGCTCGACTTCGGCGCTATCGGCGCCCGAGGGTGCGAGACTGAACGTCACATACTTCACCTTGCGGGATGCCTTCACCTTGTACTCTTCCGGATGTTCATCATAGTACTTGCGAAGGTCGTCATCGGTAGGCTGGACAGCGGAATCAGGAACCATGCGGTTCGCGTCAAACAGGGCAAACTGAGCGTCCAACGTGACGTTGCGGTCGGCGAAGCGCTGGCGGATCTCTCCGTCAGTCACCTGAATGCCGCTGAGCAGAAGGCTCTGCAGCTTCCGACGTTTCTGCTCCAACCGTAAAGCCTGTTCCACCTGGATCCAGGCCGCTTTGTTCTGCGGGTCCATCATCGCCCGTTCATAGGCGTCACGCCGAAACACACCGGTTGAATCGCGGAATTGCTGAACGAGGAATTCCGGAGGATTCGGGCCCTGAACGATGTCCCGAATCTCCTGGTCCGTGACCTTGATCCCCAACCGTTCGATCTCCTGATCGACGAGGATCTCATCGACGAGCTGGTTCCACACCTGAGCGCGGACCTGCCGCTCGGTCTCCTCGTCGGGATCGACGTTGGTCTGTTGCTTCTGGTTCTCCAGCGTCCGGCGAACGAGTTCAGAATACTGGCGGTAGTCGACCTCCTGTCCGTTCACGTTGCCGAGGACATCCGCCCCGGAACCGGGACCACCCCGCTGGCTGGAGAGGTCCAATCCCCAGTCGAAGATGATCATGATGATGAAGAAGAAGGCGAGAACAGCGAACAGCTTGGACAGATTGTTCCGGATATCGGTCATCAACGCCATGACGGTAACAGCTCCTGTTTCAGAAAGCGGTATGGTGCAAGTTCACGTAATTTAGAATATACCCCGTAAACCGTTGAAATGCAATGGCTTTATTGTTGACTTTCGAGCAATCGAGGGTTATATTTTTTACTCTGTAGTAGCCAATATCCACGACGCCTATCGGAGATTCATGCTGTGAAGAATCAGCTCACCCGGGTCTTCCTGATCATCGCCGCGGTGATCCTTGCCCTCTACTTCCTGTGGCCGACCTATAAAGACTATTCGTTCCGGCAGCAGCTCGGGGCACTCAGCGGTCAAGACAGTATCACGTTCGTCGACCAGAACCTCGACGCCATGACCGAAGCCAAGCTGAAGCGGTTGAAGCTCGGCCTCGACCTCCAGGGAGGAATGCGCGTCGTGCTCGAGGTCGACCTGATCCAGCTCCTCGACGACCTCGCAAAGAACAAGGACGAGAACTTCAAGACCATCGTCCGCGATGTGCGAACGCAGGTTGCCACCACAGAACTGGCGGTCATTCCGCTGTTCGTCAGGCAGTTCCAGGACCGAGGTATCCGGTTGAGCCGGTACTACCTCAGCATCCGGGATGACGACGCCCGCATCACGGCTTATCTTGAGGACGAGGCGGAGAAGGCCATCGATCGTGCCATCGAGATCGTCCGGAATCGCGTCGACCAATATCGCGTTTCCGAACCAAACATCCAGAAGCAGGGAGGCCGGCGGATCATCGTTGAACTCCCCGGCGTGAAGGATGAGTCAGAAGTGCGGCAGTTGCTTCAAGGAACGGCAAAACTCGAATTCAAACTGCTGAAAGACCCGCAGATCGCGTATCGCGTCATGGAATCGATCGACAAGTTCCTGACGGGAATCACCGACGTCGATACGACCGGGGGCAAAAAGCCCGCCGCTGTAGCGACGCAGCAGAAACCGACCAGCGCGTTGTCCGAGCTGATGGGCGAGAGCGCGCCAGCAACGACAGATACAACGGCGGAAGCAAAGTTCGTTCGCGAACACCCGTTCTTTGCCTACGTCCGGCCGGATCAGCGCGGCTCGGGCGAGGGCTATGTCCTCGAAAAGGACAGAGAACGCGTGGTTCGGCTCCTCGAGCGTCCCGAGGTTCAGCGCCTGCTCCCACCAGACTTCCAGTTCGCGTGGTCTGCGAAAGCTCAGCAGATGGGCGAGGATGGCAGCAAGTACTTCCTGCTCTATCCTGTCCGACAAACGGCGGAACTCACCGGCGGTGTCGTGACCGACGCGCAGGCGAGTGTTGATCCCGAAGACAACCGTCCCATCGTCAACATGGAGATGAATACGGAGGGCTCACGCGACTGGGCGCGCATCACCGGCGCCAACATCAACAAGCGGATCGCCATCATGCTCGACAACGCGATCTTCTCCGCTCCGGTCGTGCAAAACAAGATCACCGGCGGCCGCTCCCGCATCACGGGAATGGAATCGCCGAACGAAGCGCGACTGCTTGAGATCGTGCTTAAGGCAGGCGCACTTCCGGCACCGGTTGCTATCATTGAGCAGCGTTCGGTCGGACCGTCGCTCGGCGAAGATTCCGTCCGTTCCGGTATGAACGCCGCGATGTGGGCACTCTTGATAACGATCTTCTTCATGCTGCTGTATTATAACACAGCCGGCTTCGTTGCCGACATTGCCCTCGCATTCAACATGCTCTTCATCCTGGGCGTGCTGGCTGGTTTCCAGGCCACGCTGACACTCCCCGGCATCGCCGGCATGGTGCTGACCATCGGCATGGCCGTCGACGCGAACGTGCTCATCAACGAACGCATTCGAGAGGAACTCGCGGGGGGCAAGACGCTCCGTGCCGCGATTGACGCTGGCTACGACAAAGCATTCACCGCCATCTTCGACTCGAACGTCACCACGTTCCTGACAGGCATCATTCTGTTCCAGTTCGGCACGGGCCCGATCCAGGGATTCGCGCTGACGCTGATGATCGGTATCGCCGCAACGATGTTCAGCGCCGTCGTCATTACGCGTGTTGTGTTCAACGCCGCGACGGACAAAGGAATTACTCCCAATTTTGGATAGACTGAAGCGACAACACGATGCGACTCTTTAAAGCAACCTCCATCAACTTCCTCGGCGCCCGCAATGTGTGGTATCTTGTCTCCACACTCGTCATTGCCGCCGGACTCACTTCACTGCTCATCCGCGGGATCGACTTCGGCATCGACTTCCGCGGCGGATCGGAGATGATCGTCCGCTTCCAACAGAAGGTCGACATCGCTCAGATTCGAACCGCGCTGGGAGAGGTCGGCCTCGGACGGAGTGAGATCAAGACCTTCGGCATTGAGCAGGACATCCTGATCCGCGTGTCGGAAGATATCAACGCGGCGCAGACCTCCACGCAGATCAAGGAGGCGTTGAAGGTGGGATTCGCAGCCAACCCCTTCGAGGTGCTCCAGGAACAGCGGATCGGCCCGAAGATCGGTAAGGAATTGCGAACGAGCGCGACCTATGCCATCGTCTGGTCGCTCGTGGCGATCATGGCCTACATCGGGATCCGTTTTCAGTTCATATACGGCATCGGTGCGCTCCTGTCGCTGGCGCACGACGTCCTCGTGACCCTTGGCATCTTGTCCATCCTCAACTCGCTGGACCTCGGATTCTCCGTCGAGATCACGCAGGAAGTGGTTGCCGCTTTTCTGACGATCATCGGCGTGTCGGTGAACGACACGGTCGTCGTGTTTGACCGTATTCGGGAAACGCTGAAGATCCATCGCGCGCTTCCTCTCCAGGAAGCCATGAACAAGAGCGTGAACGAGATGCTGGGCCGGACGATCATCACGAACGGCACGATCTTCGTCGTGCTTCTGGTGCTTCTCCTGTTCGGCGGAGAGGTGATCCGCGGATTTGCATTCACGCTGGCCATCGGCCAGATCGCCGGTACGTATTCGTCCATCTACATCGCCAGCGCCGTTGTTCTCGACACCGAGAAGCTGAAGCTCTCGAAGAAACCGAAGAAGTCCTGACTCCAGGGAGATCTGCGATGAAGTTCGCCTCGAAACAGCAGAAGGGCATCACCGTCATTGAACTGAGCGGAAACGTCATGGGCGGACCGGATGCGACCGCCCTGAACGAGCAGATCCACAAGCTGCTCGACGCCGGGACGAAGAAGGTCGTGATCGATCTCCACGAGGTCCAGTTCGTCAACAGCTCGGGCCTCGGCATGCTCATCGGGAGCTTGAACACGATGCGCAAAGCGGGGGGAGACCTCAAACTCGCGCGCGCATCGAAGAAGGTTCAAGCCCTCATCGAGGTCACCAAACTGCACCACGTCTTCGATATCCACGAGTCCATCGCGAACGCGGTCGCGGCCTGCAAGTAGGCACAGCCGGGAATCCCCCGCATGCCCTCCCACCCCCTGTTCATCGCCGTCGCCGGCAACATTGGCGCGGGAAAATCCTCACTCGCCCGCCTGCTCGGCGACCGATTCAATTGGAAGCCGTACTATGAATCGGTCGACGACAATCCGTACCTCGCCGACTTCTACGCGGACATGGAGCGCTGGTCCTTCCACCTGCAGATCTACTTCCTCGCAAACCGCTTCAAGGGACACAAGGAGATCGTCGAGTCGAGCGAATCGGTCATCCAGGACCGTTCGATCTATGAGGACGCAGAGATCTTCGCGCGGAATCTGTACGACATCGGCAAGATGACGGAGCGGGACTACACGAACTACGTGTCGCTCTTTCATGTGATGATGGAGTACTTGAAGCCTCCCGACCTCCTCATCTACTTGAAGGCGAACGTCGACACACTTCTCCAGCAGATCAGCCGTCGCGGCAGGTCATTCGAGCAGGGAATACCGCGGGAATACCTGGAACAATTGAACAGGCTGTACACGAGTTGGATCGACAATTACAGGCTTGGTCCGTTGCTCGTCATCGAGAGCGACAACCTGGACTTCGTCAACAAGAAGGACGATCTGGAATACATCATCGCGCGCGTGAAGGAATCACTCCCGCAGATGCAGCTTTTCGGACCATAGATCGAACCGTTTGAACTTGATGAAAAAGGAAATCCCCGGTTTGCGTCCGGGGATTTCTGTTTTCTGCGGGTATCTCCCCGGGTTTTTCCCCGGGTATCTCCCCGGGGGTCTCCCCCGGGCAGCCTGAGAGCCATGCCCTCATCTTCCTCCCAAGATCGCCTCATACCGCTTCTTGTTCTTCAAGATGCCGACCGCTGTTTGTAACTGCTTGTCCGACGGGAACGTTGCCTCTATCCGTCCCCGTTCCCCTTTCACCATCCCAAGAATCTCCGCCATCAAAGCGACACGCACCTCTTCGTGGAAGCGGTGGATCTGCCGTTCCTTCTCTTCCTTCAACTCCACTTCCATCTTGTCGAGTTGGTCGATGAACGGCTTGCCATACCGTGCGGCAGTGGCGGCCTTGCGCAGGTCGCCCAGTTCCCGCTCCGCATCCTCCTGATAGTCGAATCCACGCCCCCGGATGAACGATTCGAAATCCTCGATCATCGCGTCGGTAACCGCAAAGCGTTCCGTCACCGCGCCGTTCTTCTGA
>Ga0209079_10000198_pt1 | contig 27690 bp, 23 predicted proteins | sample PPLLaktember2015_2_FD_187259 | JGI IMG/M metagenome (GOLD analysis project Ga0209079, IMG submission 187259) | Freshwater sediment microbial communities from Prairie Pothole Lake near Jamestown, North Dakota, USA - PPLs Lake P7 Core (6) Depth... | ecosystem: Environmental > Aquatic > Freshwater... | reverse complement strand
CTGGTGGCCTGGGGCGGAATCGAACCACCGACACGCGGATTTTCAATCCGCTGCTCTACCAACTGAGCTACCAGGCCAAGAGCAAAAGATTATAGCCAGCGCTTGCCCGGCCACTGGCGCTACTGACCACCGCCGCGCTTGTTGCGCGTCAGGTCCACGCCCAGCTGCTTGAGCTTCCGGTACAGGTGGGTGCGCTCCAGGCCGGTCTTTTCGGCCACGCGGGTCATCGAGCCGTTTTCGCGCGCGAGATGGAATTCGAAGTAGCTCTTCTCGAAGGCATCGCGCGCCTCGCGCAACGGGCGGTCCAGGTTGAAACTCTGCTCCGGCTGCGGGCCCAGGTCGGCCTGCATCTCCACCAGACCGATGGCGCCGCCGTTGGCGCTGTCGGACGGGTGCGCCATGTCGTTGCGCAGGCCGGCCACGGCGGCGGCGATGCGCTGGCTGGGCTTGGCCAGCGCCTGTTCCACCGCCCGCAGCAGCTTCTGCAGCGTGATCGGCTTTTCCAGGAAGGCCATCGCACCGTGTTTGGTGGCCTCCACCGCCGTGTCGATGGTGCCGTGGCCGCTCATCATGATCACCGGCATGGTCAACTGCGACGTGGCGCCCCATTCCTTGAGCAGGCTGATGCCGTCCACGTCGGGCATCCAGATGTCCAGCAGCACCAGGTCCGGGCGCATGCGCTCGCGCAAGGCACGGGCCTGCGCAGCATTCTCGGCCAGTTCGACCGTGTGGCCTTCGTCCGTCAGGATCTCGGATAGCAGGCCGCGGATGCCCAGTTCGTCGTCCACCACAAGAATGATTGCCATGTGCTTTCAGTGCAACTGCGTTGTTTCACCGCCGGCCGCCGCGGGGCCCGGTGTGGGCATGAATGAGGAAAATGATAACGATACTCTCGCCCCGCGCACCGCCCCTTCGGCAGAGTCGGCGGCGCCAGGATCTCGCAGGTTGGCAATGCGAACCGTGGCGCGGTGTTCATCGGCAATCTTCTTCACCACCGCCAGGCCCAGTCCGGTGCCCTTTCTCTTGGTGGTGATGTAGGGCTCGAAAGCGCGCTGCAGCACGTTCTCTGCAAAGCCGGGGCCATTGTCGATGACGGTCAGGCGCACGGCACGCAGTTCGCCGCTTTCGCCCAGCGCGGGCGAGGTGGCCACGCGAACCAGGCCGTCAGGCTTGTCGGCGACGGCGTCCAGCGCGTTCTGCACCAGGTTGTGTACCACCTGGCGCAGCTGCGTGGCGTCGCCCATGATCAATGGCAGCCCTTCGCTGAGCTTTGCCTGCAGCCGGCCCTGCTCCTGCACCTGGCCGTAGAGTGCCAGCACCTCGGCCACCAGCGCGTTCAGGTCCAGCGGCGCCAGCTGGGCCGCGGGCAGCCGCGCATAGTCGCGGAACTCGTTGACCAGCTGCTTCATCGACTGCACCTGGTTGACGATGGTGGCCACCGAACGCACCAGCAACGCCTCGTCGTGGCCTTCCAGCTTGGACTGCAGCTTGTGCTGCAGCCGTTCGGCCGACAGCTGGATCGGCGTCAGCGGGTTCTTGATCTCATGCGCCAGGCGGCGCGCCACCTCGCTCCACGCAGCCGATCGCTGTGCCGACACCACCTCGGTGATGTCGTCGAAGACCATCAGACGGGCGCCCGGCGCCGGCCGGCCGCCCGAAGTCGCCGGCTCCCCCTCGGGGGGCGGCCACTGCTCGGCAGCGGCCTGTGGGCTGTCGTCCGGCAACGTGGCGCCGCGCACCAGCAGCATCTGCGTGTCGCGCTCGCCGGGGCGCAGCTCGAAGGCTTCCTGCCAGTGGTCGCGTTCACCGGCCTCGGGGCTGGTGGCATGCAGCTCGAAGCGCTGCCACACCCGCCTGGCGAACTCGCCCAGCTCGGGCACCTCGTCCAACCGCCGGCCGCGGTATACCGACAGTGGCAGTCGCAGGATGCGCGTGGCACCGGGGTTGACCGTGTCGATGCGGCCTTCGCGGTCGAACACCACCACGCCGGCAGTCAGGTTGTCCAGGATGGTCTGCAGCCGGGTGCGTGCGCCTTCCAGCTGCGTCACGCCACGTTGCACCTCTTCCCGCGCGTCGGCCAGCTGCGCCGTCATGTCGGCGAACGACCGCGTCAACCCGCCGAGCTCGTCACGCGAGGCGAAGACCGGTCTGCTGCTCAGGTCGCCGGCGGCCACCTGGCGGACGCCGTCGGCGAGCAGGATCAGCGGACGCACCAGCTGGTTGCCGAGCAGCGCAGCCAGCAGCACGGCGCCAAAGACCGACAGCACCAGCGCCAGGGTCAGCGTGCCTATGTACATGCGGCGCAGGCCGCTGCGGGCCAGCGCGCGCTGCTGGTATTCGCTGTAGGCCGACTGCACCGCCAGGGCGTCGGCCGCCAGCTGCCGCGGCACCGGCTGCACGGCCAGCAGGAAGTGCTGCTCGCCGGGCTTGAGCGAGATCTCGGTGTCGGGCACGAGAGCCAGTGCGCGCACGCGCGCGCCGAGCTTCGAGTTGCCACTCAGCACCTCCTCGTCCAGCCCTTCGATGTGGCTGGCCACGCGCAGCGACCGTGCCTGGCGCAGTGCCGCGGCGCTGGGGCGCTCAGGCGCCATGGCGTCGGCACCGCCGCCAGCACTGATGAGGATCTGCCCATTGGCGCCCAGCAGGGCCAGGTCGCGGACACCCAGCTGCTCACGCAAACGCTCCAGCGACAGCGGAGTCATCGCGGTGCGCTCGTCGCCCAGCCGTTCGGCCGCCTGGCGAGTCTTGGCGCCCAGATCGCTGGCCAGGGATTCGAGAGTACCCTTGCCCAGCGCCAGGCCTGCGTCCAGCGCGGTAGCCACCTTCACGTCGAACCAGATCTCGATGCTGCGCGACACGAACTGGTACGACACGGTGTAGATCACCAGTCCGGGCAGCAGCCCCACCAGCGCGAAAATCCCCGCCAGTTTGGTCAGAAGCCGGGTACCGAACTTGCCGCGCCGCTGGCGCAGCACCAGCTTGACCAGCGCCACGGCGATGACCACGACCAACACACCGCCGACGGCGACGTTCAGCCAGAACAGCCAGAGGAAGTTGCGCTCGTAGAAGCCTTCGCTCTGGCCAGTGAGGGACAGCACGAAGGCCAGCACCAGCGCGGCGCCGAACACCGCGATGCCGGCCACCCACCAGACCCAGCGTGCGTTGCGGTTCATGCCGCCGGCAGGCGAAGCGCCGTCACGCGCTCATTCCAGGCGCAAGCTGCGCTCGATGCCCAGCACCCATTCGGCCTGGCTGCCCAGGCCCAGCTGCAGGGGGCTGGGCAGCTGCGAGTTGTCCAGCCGGTAGCTGAACTCCAGGTAGTACTTCGATTCGGCGTCCAGCTGCGACAGGTCGGCCACCTTCCAACGCGAACTGCGCGACACCACGGTCAGCGCCTCGGCCAGGCTCTGGAAGCTCTGATTGAAGCCGCCGAAGCCGACACGCCAGGTCGACGTGAGCGGTTGGTAGGCTACGCGCCAGCTGCGTTGCACCCGGGCCACGCGTTCGTCGCGCCAGTACCAGCGACCGCGGTAGAGCGTGGCCTCGGCGACGAAGTACACCGGCACACCGCGCTGCATGGCGTCTTCCACGCTCTTGGGCAGGATCAGGCGGGCGTCGAAGTCCAGCGTCAGCTCGCCGTCCTGCCGGTGCAGGTCCAGCAAGGCCAGCTCGATCCCCTGTGCGCGTACCGGCGCGGCGCCCAGCAGCCCCAGCATCAGCACGAGCGCCAGGCCCTGCAACAAGCTTCGGCGGACCATCTCGGGGCGCATCGCGGGTCTTGGCAGGGGTTTCTCAGGGTTTGCGGATCAGGGCCAGGTAGAAGCCGTCGTGCAGCACCTTGCTGCCCACGGCGTCATCTCGATTGTCGGGCACCGTCAGCAGATGGCCGGGCGAGCTCGGGTGCAAGGCCGCCCCGCTGGCGCCGTGGCGTTGCAAAAACGCGTCGATCTGTGCCTGGCCCTCACATTTGAAGACCGAGCAGGTGGCGTAGAGAAACCGCCCGCCCGGCTTGAGCAGCGGCCAAAGCGCGTCCAGCAGCCGTGCTTGCAGCGCGGCCAGCGCGGGCAGGTCGGCGGCGCGGCGCAACCAGCGGATGTCGGGGTGGCGGCGCACGATGCCCGAGGCACTGCACGGTGCGTCGAGCAGGATGGCATCGAAAGGCCGGCCGTCCCACCAGATGGCTGGCTGGCTGGCGTCGCCGGCCTTCAGCTCGGCGCGCATTTGCAGCCGGCGCAGCGTGTCCCCCACCCGGGCCAGGCGCTGGGCATCGCTGTCCAGCGCCAGCAGATCCAGGTCGGCCAGCTCCAGGAGGTGCGCGGTCTTGCCACCCGGGGCGGCGCAGGCGTCCAGCACCCGGGCCCCCTGCGGCAGCCCGGCGCCCTGCAGCAGCAGCAAGGCTGCGCGCTGCGCCGCGGCGTCCTGCACCGAGACATCGCCTTCGGCAAAGCCAGGCAGCACCTCGACCGGGCAGGGCTGGGCCAACACCACCGCCTGGCCGCCGAAGGCCGGATCGTCGAGCAACCGGGCTTGGTGCCCCACGGCGACCAGGCGCTCGACATAGGCAGCACCGCTGCAGCGGCGGCGGTTGACGCGCAGTGTCATCGGCGGGCGCTGGTTGGCCGCGGCCAACAGCGCTGGCCAGTGCTCGGGCCAGTCACGCTGCAATTGCTCGATCCACCAGACCGGATGGTTCCACGCCGCCACAGGCGACTGCAGCGCCTGCGCGACGCGCGCCTCGCGCTCGCGCAGGAACCGTCGCAACACGGCATTGACGAAGGCCGCCGCGGCCGGTGTGTGTCGGCGCACGGCCGCGACCGCCTGGTCGACCAGCGTGTGCGGCGCGTAGGCCGGCCGTTCGGTGGGCCAGAGCAATGCCAGTGCGACGCACAGCAGCGCCTCGACGCGCGGCGCCGGCGACTTCGGCGCCAGGCCCTGCAGCGCGACCGAAGCCGCACCGAGTTGGCGGAGCGCGTTGAATGTGAGCGCCTGCACACCGGGCCGAAGGCTTGCTGGCACGTCGGACAGCACGTCGGTCAGCGAGCGCCCGGCACGCACCGCCTGCACGGCTGCAGCGCTGTGTTCGAGCAGCCGCGACAGCGCGGGTTGAAAGGGGGCGTCGCTCACTGCCCGCAGTCTAGCCACCCCGACCCCTGCGCACCGGGGAGATGCACCGGCGCGCACAATGCGTGCTTTCAGCCGACCCGCAAGCCCATGTCCACCACCCAACTCAGCTCGGTCGCCCCGGCGAGCCGAGCAACGCGCAGCGACGACGAACTGGCGCAGCTGCCGGCGTCCGAGCGCATCCGCTACCGGCTGGTGGCCGCCAATTGCCGCCACCATGCCAATGACAACATCGCCGACCACATCCGCGACGGCGAAATCGCCGAGCTGAAGGCCGAGGTGCAGGCGAAGATGCACGAAGTGCTGCGCGCCCTGGTCATCGACACCGACAACGACCACAACACCCAGGACACGGCCAAGCGCGTGGCCAAGATGTTCGTCGAGGAGGTGTTCCGCGGCCGCTACGTGCCGATGCCGGCGGTGACCGAGTTTCCCAATGCCGAGCGGCTGAACGAGCTGATGATCGTCGGCCCGATCACCGTGCGCAGCGCCTGCAGCCATCACTTCTGCCCGATCTTCGGCAAGGTCTGGATCGGCATCCTGCCCAACGAACATTCCAACCTGATCGGCCTGAGCAAGTACGCGCGCATCTGCGACTGGGTGATGAGCCGCCCGCAGATCCAGGAAGAAGCGGTGACCATGCTGGCCGACGAGCTGATGGACCGGGTGCGCCCCGACGGCCTGGCCATCGTCATGGAAGCCGACCATTTCTGCATGCATTGGCGCGGCGTCAAGGACACCGATTCGGCGATGGTCAACAGTGTCATGCGCGGTGCGTTCCTGAAGGATCCCAACCTGCGCCGCGAATTCCTTTCGCTGTTGCCCCGCAAGAACGACTGAAAGCCCCAAGATGCTCGTCAGACTTCTCTATGCCAGCCGCGCGGCAGCGCCCACCGCCGCGGACGAACTGGGCGCGATCCTGCGCCAATCCAAGGCCAACAACCCGGCGGCCGGCATCACCGGCGTGCTGTGCTGCTCGGACGACATGTACCTGCAGGTGCTGGAAGGCGGCCGCGCTGCCGTGAACCGGCTTTACAACCGCATCGTCACCGACCCGCGGCACAAGGACGTGGAGCTGCTCAGCTACCAGCAGATCGGCGAGCGCCACTTTGCCGGCTGGTCGATGGGCCAGGTCAACGTGGCGCGGCTGAACCCGGCGCTGCTGCTCAAGTATTCGGCCACCGCGCAACTCGACCCGTACGCGATGTCGGGCAGCGTCGCGCTGGCACTGCTCGAAGAGCTGGTGGCCACGGCCTCGATCGTCGGCCAGCCGTAGTTCAGCCTGCCGCGTCTTCGCGCGGCAACCACAGCACCACCAGCAGCGTGCAGGAGGCGATCAGCGCCATGCCGCCGAACAGCGCGCCAAAGCTCGAGGCTTTGACCAGGGGCCCGAGCAGCCACACCGCCGCCGAGCTGATGCCGATGGACAGTGTCAGCCGTGCGCCGGCCACGCGCGAGCGGTTGCGGTCGTCCACGTAGCGCACGATCATCGCGTCGGTGAACGGGATCGAGCCGAAGATCACCACCATCACTGCCAGCAGCAGCAACAGCATCCACCAGCCCTGGGCCAGCGCGGCCAGCGCCAGCAGCGGGATCTGCATCGCGACGATGCCCAGGTACAGCGGCTTCAGCGGCACGCGGTCGATCAGCCGGCCCACCACCACCTGCGCCAGCGAGGCCAGCGCATAGACACCAGCGAGCATCACGCCGAGCAGCGCCGGGTCTTCGACGATGCCGCGGAAGCGCTCGGTCAGCAGCTGCGCATTGCCGTTGGTGGTGAAGTTGAACAGCAGCCCGCCGGTGACCGAAGCCGCCGTCATCACCGCGAACACCCGCGCCATCGCGCGCGGCGGCAGCGTCACCCGGGCCTTGGAGCTGCGCTTGGCGGGGGCTTCGGTCTCCCGCGGGCAAAGCCACGCGAACAGAAAGCCGCAGGCGATGGCCAGCAGCCCCGGCAGCGCAAAGGCCGCGCGCCAGCCGAACCACTGCACCATGAAGCCGGTGCTCAGCGCCGCCACCGCGATGCCCAGGTTGCCGGCCAGGCCGTTGACACCGATGACCGCGCCGGGGTTGGACGCGCGCTGCAGCAGCATCGGGATGCCCACCGGGTGGTAGATCGACGCAAAGGCACCGAGCAGCGTCAGCGCCGCGGCCAGCTCCCAGGCGTTGCGGGTGGCCGCAGCCAGCAACGCCGACGCGCCGATGCCGAAGAAGAACAGCAGCATCATGCGCCGCCGCCCCCACAGGTCGCCCAGCCGCCCCGACGGCAGCGAGCCCAGGCCGAAGAGCACGAAAGCACCGACCCCATAGGGCATCAGGTCCTCCCAGCGGCTGAAGCCGAACTCGGCCGCGATCGAGCCCACCGCGGTGGCGAAGATCAGCAGGAACATGTGATCGATGGCATGCGCCAGGTTCAGCAGCAGCGCTACGGCACGCGTCCGGCTCTGCGGAAACTCGGCCGCCTGCGGCAATGCGTCGCTGGACGCAACCTTGGCATGGGCGGTAGGTAGGGCCATGGCCGCAGTGTGCCGCATCGGCACTGCTACGCCCCGGCGGGCGGCCCAACCCGGTGCCGCGGGCGGCTGTCAGGCTAAGCCCGGCTTAAGGAAGGCTGCGGACAATCAGCCAGGTGGATGACGCCTCGATGTCGGCCGTGGCAGCACGGCCTTGGGTGCTGGCCGGTCGGATCGCGCCGGTAGTGGCCGCGGGCCGCCTGCGCGCCGCCTGGATCCTGCTTGGCCTGTTCCTCGCGCTGAACCTGCTGGTGCGGCTGGGACTGGCGGTCCTCAACGGCGACCCTTCCCTGTGGTGGCCATGGCGCCTGCTGCCGGCATTGGCCATCGGCGCGCTGCTCGACGCGGCCGCGGCCGTGTTCGGACTGGCACCGCTGGCACTGATGATCGGCCTTTGGCCGCAGCGCGGGGCGCGTTCCACTCGGTGGCTCAAGGCAACCGTGGCCGCGCTGCTGCTGCCACTGTGCGTCGTGGTGGTGTTCGTCGCGTTCTCGGAGTTCACCTTCTGGAACGAGTTTGCGTCGCGCTTCAACTTCATCGCGGTCGACTACCTGATCTACACGAAGGAAGTGGTCGGCAACATCCGCGAGTCCTACAACCTGCCCTTGCTGCTGTCGGCCGTGGGGGTGCTTGCGCTGCTGCTGTGGGCCCTAGCCTGGCGGGCGTTGCGGCCCGCTTGGTCCACGCCTGCCATCGGCTGGAAGCAGCGCGGCACGGCGATCGCGATGTGGGCGCTGCTGCTGCCCGCCCTGGCGTACTGGGCGGTCGACGCGCGCTACAAGGAGTTCTCGCGCCACGCGCAGCTCAACGAGCTGGCAGGCAACGGTTACTTCGACTTCTGGCATGCCTTCCGTACGAACGAGATCGACTACGGGCGCTACTACCGGATGATGCCGAATTCGCAGGCCGTGGCCAGGCTGACGATGGAGATCACCGGCCACCAACCCGGCAACCTGCGGCAACATCCCAACGAGCGGCGCGTCGAAGCGGCGGGGCCGGAACGCCGGCTGAACGTGGTGCTGGTGTCGGTGGAGAGCCTGAGCGCAGAGTTCCTTGGCGAGTTCGGCAATGCAAAAGGGCTGACGCCCAACCTGGACCGGTTGGCCCGAGGCGGGTTGCTGTTCACCAAGCTGTACGCCACCGGGACGCGCACCGTGCGCGGCCTGGAGGCGCTGGCGCTGTCGGTGCCGCCCACGCCGGGCCAGGCCATCGTCAAGCGACCGGACAACGCCGACCTGTTCACCGTCGGCGAGGTCTTCAGGTCGAAGGGCTATGAGGCGCTGTACCTCTATGGCGGCTATGGCTACTTCGACAACATGAACGCCTTCTTCTCGGGCAATGGTTACACGGTGGTGGACCGCACGGCGCTGGTCAGTTCGGAAATCCACTTCGAGAACATCTGGGGCGTGGCCGACGAGGATCTGTTCACGCTGACGCTGCGCGAGCTCGACCTGCGCCACGCGCGTGGCACGCCCTTCTTCGCGCAGGTGATGACCACCTCGAATCACCGGCCGTTCACCTACCCTGCCGACCGCATCGACATACCGTCCAAGACGGGACGCGACGGCGGCGTCAAGTACACCGACTACGCCATCGGCCGATTCATCGAAGAAGCCCGCGCGAAGCCCTGGTTCGTGAAGACGGTGTTCGTCATCGTGGCCGACCACACACACAACGGCCGTGGCCGCCAGGAGTTGTCCCCCGAGGCGTACCACATCCCGATGATCATCTACGCACCGGGCCTGGTGGCGCCCGGCCGGGTCGACAGCATCGCCTCGCAGATCGACGTGGCGCCGACGCTGCTGGCGCTCTTGAACATGAGCTACGACTCGCGCTTCTTCGGCCAGGACATCCTGAGCGAAGGCCGCACGCATCAGCGGGCGTTCCTGTCGAACTACCAGACGGTGGGTTACTACGAGCGCGGTCGCATCGTCGAACTGCGGCCCCATGGGCGCGTGCGCGTGGTCTCGGCCGCGAACGGCAAGGCGGCGCCAGACGACGCGATCAGCCGTGAATTGCAGGAAGAGGCCATCAGCTACTACCAACTGGCCTCGCAGGCCTACCGTGCCGGCGCGATGAAGTTGCACCACTGACCACACGGTCGCCATGGCGCGCCCCGGCGGTTGGATCGCAGCCCGTCGGCCCCGTGCCAGGATGTTCAGGTTACGATGGACGCTCGTGAAGGTTGACGGCATCGAGGTCCAGGTCGAAGGCGACGGCGCCGAGACGGTGGTGATGGTCCACGGCTGGCCCGACACGCTGCACCTGTGGGACCGCACAGTCGAGGCGCTGAAGCCGCACTGGCGCTGCGTGCGCTTCACGCTGCCGGGTTTCGACCTGTCGCGCCACGACCGGGCCTATTCGCTGGACGAGGTGGTCGAGACGCTCCACCACGTGGTCGCGCAGACCTGCCCGGGCCAGCGCATCACGCTGCTGCTGCACGACTGGGGCTGCCTGTACGGCTACCAGTTCGCGCTGCGCCACCCGTCGCTGGTGTCGCGCATCGTCGGCGTGGACATTGGCGATGCCGGCTCGGCGGCCCACCAGGCCGAACTGGGGTTCAAGGCCAAGCTGGCGGTGCTGGCCTACCAGCTGTGGCTGGCCCTGGCCTGGCGCCTCGGCGGCGTCCTCGGCGACCGCATGGCCCGGGCCATGGCCGCGGCAATGCGCTGCCCGGCCCAGGCACAGTCCATCGGCGCGCAGATGGGCTACCCGTACGCGGTGCTGTGGTTCGGCGTGAGGGGGGGCTTCGGCGCGGCGCGGCCCTTCGACCCCGCGGTGCCGATGCTCTACCTGTACGGCCAGCGCAAGCCCTTCATGTTCCATTCGCAGGCCTGGGTCGATGCGCTGGCGCGGCGGCCCGGCAGCCGCGTCGTCGGCCTGCGCACGGGGCATTGGGTGATGCTCGACAAGGCCGAGGACTTCAACGCCGAGGTGGCGCGCTGGCTGGCCGGGACCGCGCCCGCTATCGATCGCTGATGTCGCGGCGGCCGGCGTTCATCTCGGCCATGCGCTGCAAGGCCGCCTCGCTGACCATCGTGTCACAGAACAGCGTGCGTTCGTCGGCCAGGCCGGCGGCGGCATCGCCTTGGCCGGCGCGCCGCGCGAGGCGCTTGATATGCGCCAGTGCCGGTTGGGGCTTGTCCGCCAACTCGGCAGCCGCCGCCAGTGCATGCGCCATCACGTCGTCGCAGCACGCATGCACCAGGCCCTGCGCGGCCGCTTCGGCCGGCTCAAAAGTGCGGCCCAGCAGCAGGGTCTCCAGCGCGCGGGCGGCGCCCATCACGCGCTGCAGCTTTTGCGTGCCGCCGGCCCCGGGCAGCAGGCCGATGTTCACCTCGGGAAGGCCGATGCGGTAGCGGCCGGCCTGCGCATAACGCAGGTCACAGGCCAGCGCCAGCTCATAGCCGCCGCCCATGCAGGTGCCGTTGATGGCGGCGATGAAGATGCGGTCGCTGGCCTCGATGCGCGCCAGCGCACGGTGCAGCGGCGCCTCGGGCACCGGCCGGTCGAGCGCGAAGCGCAGCCCGCGCGCGGCCATGTCGCGGCCACGTTGCTCAAGCACGCCCACGTCGTAGTGGCGCACGAACACGCCGGCGTCGCGGCCGGTGAACAGCACCACGCGCCAGGCCGGCGTGACATCGACCCGGTCGAGCAGCGCCAGGAGCTCGGTTTCGGTCTGCGCGTCCATGCAGCCCAGCGGCGGGTTGAAGAGCTGCACCTGCAGCACCGAGCCCTGCCCCTGCGTGGCCAGCCGCTGGCCGTCGAAGCGTTGTGGGGTGTCGTGGGCCATTCGCAAAGATCTCCCTGGTGGGGCGCGACCCGACCTACAGCGTGCCCGCTGCGCCGAAGCCGAACAGGCTGGAAAGCAGCCGGGTGGGGAACTGATGCGCGGCCTCGTTGTAGCTGTGCACCGCATCGTTGAACATCTGGCGCGCGAAGCCCAGGCGCTGCGTCGCGTCGCGCAGGGCACCCAGATGTGCTGCCAGGTCGTCGTCACCAGCCAGGTCGCTGCGCTGTTCCACCAGCGCCAGCAGCCGCGACAAGGCCGCCTGCAGCGTGGCTTCGGCACCCGCCAGTGCCGCGGCGCGGGGCGCCTGCGCCGGCCGGGCGCGCAGCGCGTCGGCAGCCGACTGCAGATGGACCTGTGCCGCCAGCGCCGCATCCAGCGCGCCATGTTCGTCGGGCAGGTGGGTGCGCAGCGCCGCCACCAGCGGCTGCAGCGCAGCGCCGCGGCGCTGCAGCGGCTCGTCGACCTGCGCCCAGGCGGCGATGATGTCGTTGCGCAGCGCGACCAGCCGGTTGTGCGCGCCGAGCATCCAGAAGACCAGCAGCGCCGCACCGGCCACGAGCAGCAATTGATCGGTGCTCATGCGACGACCCTGGGCGTGGCCTTGCCGCCTAGAACGAGCCGAAGGCCGTGCCCAGCACGATCACCACCGCCAGCGCCAGCAGCGCGCTGACGATACCGACCATGACGATGTCGAAGTAGCTTTGCTTGTGCGTGGCACCGCACACCGCCAGCAGCGTGACCACCGCGCCGTTGTGCGGCAGGCTGTCCAGCGAGCCGGCGCCGATGGCGGCCACGCGATGCATCAGCGCCGGGTCGATGCCGTATTGAGCCGCCAGCTGCATGTAGGTCTCGCCGAGCGCGCCCAGCGCGATGGTCAGGCCGCCGGAGGCCGAGCCGGTCAGCGCCGACAGCACGTTGGTGGACAGGGCCAGGCCGACCAGCGGCCCGCCTTCGATGCCCAGCACCCAGTCGCTGACCACCTGGAAAGCCGGCAGCGCGGCCACGACCGCGCCGAAGCCGACCAGGCTGGCGACGCTGATCACCGGCAGCGCCGAGGCGTTCAGCCCGGCATCGACCGTGTCGCGCAGCGACTTCAGCCGGCCGCGGTTGAAGGCATAGAGCACGACGATGGCCGCCGACAGCGCGACGATCACCGACCACACGCCGCCGACACCGGCAATCGAGGTGCTGCCCCATTCGGGCTCGGCCAGGAAGCTGGTGTCCAGGTTCGGCAGGATCAGCATCGACATCGCCAGGTTCACCACCATCACCACCGCCAGCGGCAGCACGGCGATGCCAATGCTGGGCAGCTCGGTGCTGCGTTGGCCGTGCTCCACCTCGGCCGGGTCGAAGCTCTGCGCCGCGGTGGCGCGCTCGCGCACCACCGTGTCGTGGGCCGCATCGGACGCGCTCATCGCCGCCGGCAGCGGGCCGCCGAAGCCCTCGCCGGCGCGCCGCGCCGCCTTTTCGGCGCGCGCCAGCCACCACAAACCGAAGCCCAGCATCACGGCTGAGGCGATGATCCCCAACCCCGGTGCCGCAAAGGGCGTGGTGCCGAAGAAGGGCATCGGGATCGCGTTCTGGATCGCCGGCGTGCCCGGCATAGCCGTCATCGTGAAGGTGGTGGTGCCCAGTGCCACGGCCGCCGGCAGCAGCCGGTTGGGGATGTCGGCGGCGCGGAACAGCGCTTGGCCCATCGGCGCGATGACGAACATCGCCACGAACAGGCTGACGCCGCCGTAGGTGACCAGTGCACCGGCCAGCACCACGGCCAGCACCGAGCGGCTGGGGCCGAGTTTCTCGGTCATGAAGTTGGCGATGGCGCTGACCGAGCCGCTGTCGTCCATCAGCTTGCCGAACAGCGCGCCCAGCAGGAACAGCGGGAAGAACTGCGCCACGAAGCCGGCGGCCGAGCCCATGAAGGTCTGCGTCCAGTGGGCCAGCAGCGGCTCGCCGGAGAAGGCCGCCGCCACCAATGCCGCCAGCGGCGCCAGACCGAGCACGCTCCAGCCGCGAAAGGCCAGCCCGACCAACAGGCCCAGGCCGAGCAGGATGCCGAGCAGGCCCATGGCTAAAGCGTCGCCAGCAGCGCGTCGAGGTCCATCGACGAGCGCCGGCCCAGGTCGCCAGCATGGGTCTCGAGGAACTCACCCGCCGTGCGCCGACCTTCGTCGCGCAGTCCGCACAGGAAGCGCCACTCAGTGATCAACTTCGACGACGAATTCAGTTCGGTCACGCGATCGGTGGCAATGCGGTGCAGGCGCATGCCGGCCCACAGCGCGCCTTCGCCGCGCCCCGGGTCGGCCACCTTGTGCAGCAACGCGATCATGCGCAACTCCTTGAGCAGCGGTGCGTTGAAGGACACCTCGTTTAGCCGGTTCAGGATGTCGCGTGCACTGCGCGGGATTTCGTCGCGCACGATCGGGTTGATCTGCACCAGGATCGTGTCGCGCGACTCGCACTCACGCACCAGCGGCGTGATCGTCGGGTTGCCCGAGTAGCCACCGTCCCAGTAGAACTCGCCGTCGATCTCCACCGCCTGGAACATGGTCGGCAGGCAGCCCGAGGCCAGCAGCACGTCCGGCGTGATCTGCGCATTGCGAAAGACATGGCCGGCGCCGGTGCGCACGTTGGTGGCGGTGATGAACAGCTTGATCGGCGAACTGGCCAGGGCCTCGAAGTCCACCATGTCGGCCAGAATCGGCCGCAGCGGGTGGTTGCCCAGCGGGTTCAGGTCATAGGGCGAGAAGATGCGCGAGGCCATCTCGGCGGCCAGGTACATCGGCGAATAGTCCAGCGTCCATTGGCCGGTGAGCATTTCCATCGGGCCGCGGCGCATGGGGCTGAACTTCGAGGCGTCAGACACGCGCTTCCAGAAATCCTCCAGCGCGGCCTTGGCGCCGTCGGCGCCGCCGTGAGCATGGCCGCTGGCCATGACGGCCGCGTTCATTGCGCCGGCCGAGGTGCCGGAAATGCCGTCGAAGGTGAGCCAGCTTTCTTCGAGCAGGCGGTCCAGCACGCCCCAGGTGAAGGCACCGTGGGCGCCGCCGCCTTGCAGCGCCAGGTCGACGAGCAGCGGTTTGGGATGGGCAGCGGGCATGGGCGATTCCGAATTGTGCAGTGCAGCATCATAGCGCCCTGCGCACTCTGGCAGCCACGCCGGCCGCCAGCTCGGCCTGTCGTGTCAGCGACGCACTTCGCCCTGCCCCAGCACCACCCACTTCAGCGAGGTCAGGCCTTCCAGCCCGACGGGTCCGCGGGCGTGGAACTTGTCGGTGCTGATGCCGATCTCGGCGCCCAGGCCAAACTCGAAACCGTCGGCAAAGCGGGTGCTGGCATTGACCATCACGCTGGCCGAATCGACTTCGCGCAGGAAGCGCATCGCGTTCGGGTGGTTCGTCGTCAGGATCGCGTCGGTGTGGTGCGAGCCATAGTGGTTGATGTGGGCAACGGCCTCATCCAGGCTGTCTACCAGCTTGATGCTGATGACCTCGGCCAGGTACTCCTCGGACCAGTCGGATTCGACCGCGTCGATCACGTCCGCACCGGCCAGTGGCGCCAGCAGCGCCTTGGCGCCCGCATCGCAGCGCATCTGTACGCCCTTGGCGGCAAAGATCGCACCGATGCGCGGCAGGAACTGCGCCGCGGCGGCGCGATGCACCAGCAGCGATTCGGCCGCGTTACAGGGGCTGACCTTCTGCGTCTTGGCGTTGTCGGTGACGGCCACCGCCATGTCCAGGTCCACCGCCGAGTCCACATAGACATGGCAGTTGCCGTCGAGGTGCTTGATCACCGGCACGCGCGCCTCGGCGCTGATGCGCTCGATCAGCGACTTGCCGCCGCGCGGAATGATCACGTCGACGTACTCGGGCATGGCGATCAGCCGGCCGACCGCGGCGCGGTCGGTGGTCTGCACCAGCTGCACCGCATCGGCCGGCAACCCGGCGTCGACCAGCGCAACCTGCACCTCGCGCCACAGCGCCAGGTTGGACTGCAGCGCCTCGGAACCGCCGCGCAGGATGCAGGCGTTGCCACTCTTGATGGCCAGCGACGCGGCCTCGATCGTGACGTTGGGCCGGCTCTCGTAGACCATGCCGAACACGCCCAGCGGCACGCGCATGCGCCCGACGCTGATGCCGCTGGGCTGCCGCTTCAGGTCGCTGATCTCACCCACCGGGTCGGCCATCGCGGCGATCTGCTCGCAGCCTTCAGCCACGGTGTCGATGATCTGCGGCGTGAGCTTCAGCCGGTCGAGCAGCGGCGCGGCCAGGCCGGCGGCGCGCGCGGCTTCCAGGTCCAGCGCGTTGGCGGCCTGCAGTACGCCAAGCTGCTCGCGCAGCCTCTCGGCCAGCCGGCGCAGCGCCTGGTTCTTGGCCGCGGTGGAGGCAGCCGCCATCAGCGTGGCCGCCGCGCGTGCGGCCACGCCCACGTGGGCCATGTAGGCGGGAATATCGTTCGGACTCATTTGCGGCGGATTGTCCCAAATATCGGTGTAGGCATCAGGCCGGAAGCCGCGCCAGCACAGCCAGCCACCACGGCGCGGTCAGCACAAAGGCCAATGTCGAAAAGACGATAGCTGCCGTCGCCTCGGCTTGCAGCGTCTTGTAGCGCTGCGCAAAGATCAGCGCGTTGCTGCCCACCGGCAGTGCCGCCAGCATCACCAGCACCGACAGCGACAGGCCCGCCAGGCCGAAGCCCCAGTGCGCCACGATCAGCACCAGCGCCGGCAGGCCCAGCAGCTTGAGCAGCGTCACGCCCAGCGCGCCACGCACGCTGCCCTGCAGCCCGTAGTAGGCCAGCGACAGGCCGATCAGCACCAGGCACAGCGGCACCACCGCGCTGCCCAGCAGCTGCAGCACCTCGTCCGCCAGTACGGGCAGACCCAGGCCGAGCAGGTTCCACGTCAGCCCCGCCAGCACCGGCAGCACCACCGGGTGGATCACCGTGTTGCGCAGCGTGCTGCGCAGCATGAGCGCGAGGCCGGAGCCCTGCATCTGCCGCGCCTTGCTCCGCGCCAGGTCCATCTCCACCAGCGCGGTCAGCACCGTCAGAAGGATCAGCCCGTGCACGCTGACCAGCATCAGGTGGATGCCCAGCCCGGCCTCGCCAAACATGGCCGCCGACATCGGGATGCCCATCTGCACCGCGTTGCCATAGCTCACCGAGATGGCACGCACGGCCGGCAGCGCCGGCTCGGCCTGCGGCTGCCGGCGCTGGCGCAGCTGCTGCACGCCATACACCGCCAGCAGCAACGCGAGGGTCGGCACGAAATAGGCCACCAGCAGGCCCGCGGGCAAGGCGCCGAGATCGACTCGTGCGGTGGTGCGGAACAGCAGCGCCGGCACGAAGATGTAGAACGCTGCGTTGCTGAGGATGCGCGCCGGGTCCGATTGCGCATCGCCAAGCCAGCGCAACCGACCGGCCAGCCAGCCCAGCGCCACCGTGACGATGATCGCCAGCAGCTTGCCCAGCACTGCGGCGGACATGCCGCTACGCCCGCCCCGCCGGGGCGGCGTGAGGTCGTGTGGGGGCTACAGCCCGAGCCAGGTGCCCAGGGCCATCATCGCGGCGTTGTCGTACAGCGCGAAGCCCTTCCACTTGGTCGGCTCGAGCTTCTTCCTGCCGTCTTCGGTGCTGTCCAGCGTCAGCAGGTAGTCGCGCACCGCCTCGGCCTGCTCGGCCGGCAGCTTGGGGCTGGCTATGACATGCTTGATCGGCACGGCTTTGGACGTGGCCAGCACCTTGCCACCCTTGGCCTGCCAGGCCTTGACCACGGCATTGGCCGCGGTGGCACCGGCCGGCGTCAGGCTGTTCTCGACGAAAAAGGGCACCGCGTCCTGGTAGCGGGTGTAGACATAGGACACCTGCTTCGGATCGCCGAGCTGGTCGCGCAGGGTGGCGCGCACCATCCACGAGGTGATCGAATCCTCGTCCGGCGCACCGAGCTTGCGGCCCTTCAGGTCGGCCAGCGATTTCAGCGGCGAATCGGCCGCCACCAGGAAGTTGGCCTTGTAGTCCTGGAAGCCCTTGGTCACCACCAGCAGCTTGTAGTCGGACTTCTTGATGGCCTCGATCGACAGGTGCGCCGGGTGCACCAGCGCCAGGTCGTAGGCCTTTTCGGCCAGGCCCTTGCGCAGGCTGGGGTAGTCGGCTACCGGCTCGATCTGAACTGGCTGCTTCAGCAGCTTGCTCAGGTCGGCTGCGATGGCGGCGTAGCGCGCCCGGATTTCCTCGTTCGGCACACGATAGGTCACGCCCTCGTTGACGGCGAAGACCAGGTTGGCCTGGGCCAGCCCGCAGAAGGCGGCCAGGATCAGCGATGCGGCGACGCGCAGATGGGGGATGTTCATGCCGGGCATTTTGCGCTAGCGGCAAGTGCCACGGCGATGCGAACTGCCTCACGCGGCCTTGCGGGTCGTGGCCTTTTTCGCGGCCGGCGCCTTGGCGGCAGCCGCGCCGGCCGTCTTGGCGCCGGGCCGAGCCGGCCGCGGCTCGAATTCGAAGTTCACCTTGCCTTCCTTCTTGTCGTAGGCCAGATAGGCCTTGAACTTGCGCCGGGTCTTGTTGGACACGAAGTTTTCCAGCAGATCGGTCTTGCCGCCCTGCAGCAGCTTGCTCATTTGCTCGCGCGCCACAGGCTGCTGCAGGATGACCTTGCCGCTCTTGAAATCGCAGGTGACCTGGGCGCCGACCGCATGCTCACAGACGTAGCTGGTGCCGTGCTCATAGACATGACCCTGGCACTTGGGGCACGCACCCAGGCTTTGCTGCTCGGAAAAGTCCACCGGCTCGCCCGACTCGCCCTCACGCTTGGCGTCCTCGCCGAAGTCGAACTCCAGCTTCCAGTTGGCGATCTCGTCGTCGTAGGCCAGCTTCAGCTCCGCGGTGAAGGGCCAGCCGGCCTTGGAGCGGAAGCCCTCCAGCGGGCCGATCTTCTTGTGCGCCAAGAAGGCTTCCACCTCGGCCAGCTCGAAGCTGCGACCGCCCGGAATCTTGGTGATGGAGAAGCCGCAGCCGGCGTCCTCGGCCATGCCGGCCGCTCCGGTGCAGACGAAGCGGCGGTAGTTCTCCTTAACCACGCCGCCGCAGTTCGGGCAAGGTGTGGCCAGCGTCGCGTAATCGCCGGGGATGGTCTCGCGGTCGTATTCCTTGGCCTTGCGCACGATGCGCTCGGCCATCTGCGCGATCTCGGTCATGAAGGCCTGGCGCTGCAGCCGGCCATGCTCCATCTCGGCCAGCTGGAACTCCCAGTTGCCGGTGAGCTCGGGCTGGGTCAGCTCGATCACGCCCAGGCCGCGCAGCAGCGTCATCAGCTGGAAGGCCTTGGCCGTGGGCACCAGCTCGCGGCCCTCGCGCAGCATGTACTTCTCGTAGATCAGGCCTTCGATGATGGCGGCGCGCGTGGCCGGCGTGCCCAGGCCCTTCTCGGCCATGGCCTCGCGCAGCTCGTCGTCGTCGATCAGCTTGCCGGCGCCTTCCATCGCGCTGAGCAGCGTGGCCTCGGTGTAGCGCGCCGGCGGCTTGGTCTTCAGCGCCACCACGTCGACGCTCTCGGTGCGCACCAGCTCGCCCGGAGCCACCGCCACCAAGTTGGCGTCGTCTTCCTGCGCCTCCTTGCCGTAGACGGCCAGCCAGCCGGGCTTGACCAGCACCTTGCCGTTGGTCTGGAACTTGTGCTCCTTGGCATCGACCTTGACCGTGGAAATGCGCGTGGTCACCAGGAACTCGGCCGGCGGGTAGAACACCGCCAGGAAGCGCTTGACCACCAGGTCGTAGAGCTTGGCCTCGATCTCGCTCAGGCTCTTCGGAGGCTGCAGCGTCGGGATGATGGCGAAGTGATCCGAGACCTTGGCGTTGTCGAACACGCGCTTGACCGGCTTGACGTAGCCCTCCTTCATGGCGAGCTTGGCATGCGCGGCCAGCGGCCGCAGCGGCCCCGGCAGGTCTTCCTTGGCGATCATCTCGAAGGTGTTCTTCACCACTGCCAGGTAGTCCTCGGGCAGGTGGCGCGAGTCGGTCCGCGGGTAGGTCAGCACCTTGTGCTTCTCGTAAAGCGCCTGCGCGATCGACAGCGTGGTCTTGGCCGAAAACCCGAAGCGTGAGTTGGCCTCGCGCTGCAGCGTCGTCAGGTCGTACAGCGCCGGGCAGCTGCTGCTGGTGGGCTTGGATTCCTCGCTGACGCTGGCCGGCTTGCCGCGCACCGCCGCGGCAATGGCCTCGGCGCTGGCCGCATTCCACAGCCGGTCGGCGCGCTGTTCCGGATCGTCGGCGTTCTTCTTCCAGGCCGGGTCGAACCACTTGCCTTCGTACTGCCCGGCCTGCGCGTCGAAGGTGGCGCGCAATTCCCAGTAGTCGCGCGCCACGTGCTTGCGGATTTTTTCCTCGCGCTCGACCACGATGCTCAACGTGGGCGTCTGCACGCGCCCGACGGTGGTGAGGAAGAAGCCGCCGTCGCGCGAATTGAAGGCCGTCATCGCGCGCGTGCCGTTGATGCCGACCAGCCAATCGGCCTCGCTGCGGCTGCGCGCCGCATCGGCCAGCCCGCGCATCTGCTCGTCGCTGCGCAGCTGCTCGAAGCCGTCGCGGATGGCCTGCGGCGTCATGCTCTGCAGCCACAGGCGGCGAATCGGCTTGTCGATCGGCTTCTTCTCGCCGCCGGCGTACTGCAGGATCAGACGGAAGATCAGTTCGCCCTCGCGCCCGGCGTCGCAGGCGTTGATGATCTGCGTCACATCCTTGCGCTTGACCAGCTTGACTACCGCGTTCAGGCGCGACTTGGCCTTGTCGATCGGCGCCAGGTCGAAGTGCGGCGGCACCACCGGCAGGTGCGCGAAGCTCCACTTGCCGCGCTTGACGTCGTAGGCCTCCGGCGCCTTGATCTCCACCAGGTGGCCGACCGCCGACGTGACGACGTAGGCCTCGTTCTCGAAGTGATCTGCGGCCTTCTCGAACTTGCCCGAGACGGGGGTGAGCGCCCGCACGATGTCCTGCGCCACGCTGGGCTTTTCCGCGATGATGATCGTCTTGCTCATGTCTTCTTTGGTTGCTGTTTCAGGGTCGGCCGCGGGCCATGCCTACAATCGCCGCCGTCTCGCGCGCACGCACGCATGCGCACGCCCACAATTCAATGTACCCAATGAAGCAACCAGCGCAAGTCCCTGACACCAAGAGGTTCGCGCCCAAGCACAAAGGCCGGCGCGTGCAGGTGCGCCGCAGCGGAGTGCACGGCAAGGGCGTGTTCGCGCTGACCGCCATCCCCGCCGGCGAGACCATCATCGAATACACCGGCGAGCGCATCACCTGGAAGGAAGCACTGCGCCGCCATCCGCACGACCCGACGCAGCCGAACCACACCTTCTACTTCCACATCGACGACAAGCATGTCATCGACGCCAATGTCGGGGGCAATGCCGCGCGCTGGATCAACCATGCCTGCGACACCAACTGCGAGGCCGACGAGGTGGATGGCCGCGTGTACATCAAGGCCACCCGCGATGTGCTGCCGGGCGAGGAGCTGTTCTACGACTACGGGCTGGTGATCGATGAGAAGCTGACGAAGAAGCTGAAGAGGGAGTACCCGTGCCACTGCGGCAGCCCCCACTGCCGCGGCACGCTCTTGGCCCCGAAGAGGCGCTGACGCCCGAGCCGTCGCCGATGGCTGACAGCCGACACTTGCACTGGGGCGCCGAAGCGCTTTGGCAAGAGCTCGGCGCGCTGCTGCCGGGCCTGAGCGTCGAGGTGGTGGCCAGCGCCGATTCCACCAACACCCGCCTGCTCGAGCGCGCGCGCCTGTCCAGCGGCTGGCGCAATGCGCCGGTGACCACCCCCGGCCGGCTCGACACCACGCCCGCAGTCCTGGACACCCCGACACCACATGGCCGGCGCCACGACGACACGCGGCCGTGCCTGCTGGTGGCCGAGACGCAGACCAGTGGCCGTGGCCGACAGGGCCGGGAATGGCACTCCAGCGCCGGGCTGTCGCTGACCTTCTCGCTGGCGCTGCCGCTGAGCCCGCCGGCCTGGTCGGGTTTGTCGCTGGCCGTGGGCGTGGCGCTGGCGGATACCCTGGACCCGCCTCGCGGCGACATGCCGCCGCGTATCGGCCTGAAGTGGCCCAACGACCTGTGGCTGCTGGACGCACCCGGCCGGGGCCGCAAGCTCGGCGGCGTGCTGATCGAGACCGTGGCCGTCGGTGAGCGGCGCATGGCGGTGATCGGGATCGGCCTGAATGTGCGGCCGCAGCCGTTGCCGCAGGAGCTGAGTTCCGGCTTCGGCTGCCTGCAGGAACTGTGCAGCGACATCGATGCACCGCAGGCGCTGAAGCGTGTGGCGGCCCCGCTGGTCCGTGCGCTGCAGCAGTTCGAGCGCGACGGCCTGGGGCCCTTCGCCGCCGCCTACCGGCGGCGCGATCTGCTGCTCGGCCAGCCGGTGCATACCACCTACCCGGGCGTGCCCGAAGGCATTGCCGAGGGCATCGACGAACAGGGTGCGCTGCGCGTCAGGGCAGGCGAGTTGCACGCGCTGGTCAGCGGCGAAGTCAGCGTGCGTCCGGCCGCCTGAATGCGCACGCTGGTGACGCTGCTGCTGTTGGCCAACCTGGGCTTCTTTGCCCTGGCGAGTGGCTGGCTGCAGCCCTACGTCGGCCTGTCCACGCAACACGAACGAGAGCCGCAGCGCCTGGCGACGCAGGTCAATCCGGAATCGGTACGCGTGCGCGCTGTCGGCGCAGCCGGCTCATCGCCCACAACCAGCTGCATTCTGGCCGGGCCATTCAGCATCGAGCAGATCGAGGCCGTCGAGGCCGGGCTCGCGCCGGCGATGCGCGCTCCGACGACTTGGCAGCGGCAGCCGGCCGAGGTGGCCGGCGATGCCCGCGGGCCGATGTTCTGGTTGCGGGTCGAGCAACCCGATGCGCCGCTGCGGCGGCGACTGCAGGACCTGGTGGCCGCCACCCCCGGCGGCCAGCTCAGCGCCTGCGCTGCGGCGCGCTGAGGATCAGCGGCGCCGAGGGTTGCGCAGTGCCGGCAGCGTCAGTGCCGCCGTGGCCAGCGCCAGCAGCCAGAAGCCGCCGAAGGCGCCGCCACCGCTGCTCGACGAGACCTGCACCACGTTCGACGGCCGGTCCTGGGCTGCCAGCGCCAGCGCGGCGTCGATGTCGGGGTTGTCGATCACGGCAGCCTGAATTGGCGGCAGCACCAGGCCGCTGGCATAGATCAGCGCCCGATCCGCGTCGAGGATGCCGGCGCCGCAGCTGCTGGTGGTGCAGATGCAGCGGCCGGGATTGGTGTTCGAGCACTCGGCGATCTTCGGCGAGGTCACGTGAGGGCGCGCGCTGGCACGCAGGCCCTGCACGATCTGCTCGTAGCTCAGCGCCGGGTTCAGGCTCAGCATGTGGGCGATGGTCGCGGCCACCTGCGGTGCGGCAAAGCTGGTGCCGTACAGCCGCGCATAGCCGCCCAAGGCGGGCACGGTGGTACCGCGGTTCGTGAGCGTGGACAGGCCAGTGTCGGCCAGCACCGGGCCCCACGCGCCGCCGTTGTCATCGCCGGCGACCGTGGCAATGCCGCTGATGCCGATCTGGCCGCCGAAGTTGGAGTAGTTGGTCTTGAAACCTTCGCGGTTGAGGCCGACGACGCCGACCACACCAGGGCAACTGGCCGGACGCGACGGGCCGGTCCATTCGTTGCCGGCCGCCGCGACCACCACCACGCCGATATCGCGCAATTCGTCTACCGCGCCCTGGTACGCCGGGCCACAGTCCGCGCTGCCACCGAAACTGATGTTGATGATGCGCGCTGGTTTCGGGTTGACCGGCAGAGCTTTGCCATTGTCATCACGAACCTCCAGCCCGGCGGCCCAGCGCATGCCGTCAATGATGTCCCCCAACTCGGCGCCGCACTTGCCGGCGACGCGGACGGGAAGGATCAAGGCACTCCAGTGCACGCCGGCGCCGCCGATGCCGTTACCGGTGTGGGCTGCCACGATGCCGGCGATGATGGTGCCATGCCAAGAACTGTTCTCCACCGAGCAGCCCGAAAACAGCGGATTGGCCAGGTCGGCGCTGCTGACATAGTCACCCGGGTCGCTCGGATCCGTGTCCCAGCCGTCCCCGTCGTTGGCATAGTCCACGTCGCTCACGAAGTCGCGGCTGGGCAAGATGCGGCTGGTGCTCAAGTCCTCGTGGGTGGTGATGCCTGTGTCTAGCACCGCGACGACTACTGGCGTCGGATTGGCGCGCAGCCACGCCGTCTGGAATCCTGCAATCCCGCCATTGTTCGAGCCAACAATCGGCTGCAGCCACCACTGCTGTGTGAACAGCGGGTCGCTGGGCGGCACCTGCAGCCGCCGTTCGCGCAGGTTCGGCTCGACCCATTCGACGTCGGGGCGCGCCATCAGCTTCTCGCGCAGGGATGCGGCCTCGCTGCGCGACAGCGGGCGCTCGAACTCGATCAGCTGCTGGTCGCGGCCCACCGGTCGCAGCCGCGGCGCGGCCCGGCCCGACGCGCCGGACAGGCCGGCCTCACCCAGCACACGCTGCCAGCGCACCGACTCCTGCATGGCCTCGCGCGTGCGCGGGCTGTCGCCGCGCGGGTGCAGCCTGTCGTTGGCCACCGGTTGCTTCAGACGCACGATCAGGCCACGTGCCGCCGGGCCATCGGACGGCTCGGTCTGGGCCTGCAGCGGCAAGGCAAGCGTCGCCGCCACCAGTGCGATAGCCACGGGGAGTGCGGCGCCCAAGGGCCGGTGCGTTTTTGTCATGGTGCTCACAGCGAGGGGCGATTATCGCGGCGGGGTCTTGCCGCGGGCTGCGGCGCTGCGCCGACGGCCGTGCAGCAATACACCGACCGCCAGAGCCAGCAGACCGACCCACAACACCGACGACGCGCCACCGCCTCCCGCCGCAGCTGGCGCATCGGGCACTGGCGCGTCTGCAACACTGATGTCGCGCTGAACCGTCGAGCGCTGGCCGGCATCGTCGAGGAGCACCAGGCTCACGGTCACTGTGCCGGCCGCGACGGTCGGCAGTTCGACCTCCAGGCCGTTGGTGGCACCTGCAAAATCCGTCACCACCCCCGGGTTGGCAGTCAGCGCCCATTCGTAGCTGACGATGCTGCGCCCGCTGGCGACCAGGCTGCCCGCGGCGCTGAGCCGCAGCCTGTCGCCGACCACCGGCGCGGCCGGTTCCAGGCCGATGCGCGCCAGCGTGCCGGTAGCCGCCAGCGCCGCGGCATCGGCATCGACCATGCCCGCGCCGCACAGGCCGACACTGCAATAGCACTGCAGCTGGTCGGTGCCGTCGGGAGCGTGGCACATCGGCACCGGCACGCCGTTTTCGTCGTTGCCGGCACCGCTGGTCGGAAAGGCGCGCGCGCTGGATTGCATCAATGTGAGCACTTCCTGCGGTTCCAGCTGCGGCCGGGCCGACAGCATCAGCGCCGCGGTGCCGGCGACGATGGGCGCGGCGAAGCTGGTGCCGACGCTGTAGTTGTAGCTGTCGGTCCAGATGGAGCCGCCGGCGTTCGGCTGCTGCGTGCCGCTGTTGCTGCTGGTGAGGATCGGGTACAGGCAGGGCTCGTTGTCACCGATGTTGATGCAGTTGCCGGCCGGTGCGCTGATGGCGATGGCCGAACCCAGGTCGGAGTAGCCCACCTTCGTGCCGGCATGGCGCAGACCAGCCACCGCGATCACCCCAGGGCAGTTGGCCGGCAGCTCCACCGCATGGCCGGCGCTGTTGCCGGCAGCGGCCACCACCACCGTGCCCGCAGCCTGAAGCTCGGCGACCACCCGCGGATAGCCGGTATCGGCGCTGCAGGTTCCGCTGCCGCCCAAGCTCAGGTTGATGATGCGCGCCGGATTCGGGTTCACTGGCAATCCCGGCACCGCGAGCCCGGCCGCCCAGCGCATGCCGGCCTGGATGTCGGAGTCGAAGCCGCCGCACTTGCCCAGCACCCGCACCGGCAGGATCTTCACGCCGAAGGCGGTGCCGGCCATGCCCTGGCCATTGTTGGCGGCGGCGCCGATGATCCCGGCGATCTTGGTGCCGTGCCAGGAACTGCTGTCCGCGCCGCAGTCGTAGAAATCGCCGCCACGCGCGCTGTCCTCGGCGCTGGTGATCCAGTCGCCCGGGTCGGACGCATCCGCATCGCGGCCGTCGCCGTCGTTGGCGGTCGCCAGGTCGGACACCATGTCGTAGCCGGGCAGCACCTGGCCGGACAGGTCCAGGTGGTCGGCCAGCACGCCGGTGTCCAGCACGGCGACCACCACCCCCACGCTGCCGGTGATGCGATCCCAGGCAGCCTCGGCATTCACCGAGGAGAGCACCTCTCCGGCCGGCGCGCGCAGGTACCACTGGCCGACGTCCGGCCCACGCCCGGAGGCCGGGCCGCTTGCATACAGCGGATCGGCGGGCACCAGCAGGGCGCGACGGCGCTGGTCGACCACCGCATGCAGCACCTGCGGGTCGGCAGCCAGGCGACGCGCCAGCGTGGCGGCGTCGATGCCCCGTGCGATGACCACCTGGGCCCGATCGCTGATGGCCGCGCCGGTGCTCAACGGCACGCCGGCGCGCGCAGCCAGCTGGTCGGCGCGCCGCTGTGCCACCGCAGCCACCGTGGCCGGCGTCTGACGCACCGACAGGGCCTGCTCACGCAGCAGCGGCGCCTCGGCCTTGAGCGTGACGATCACCCGCGCTGGCGGCGCAGCCCAGGCAGGACCGGCCATCGCCATGGCGATGAACGCCGCTGCGGCGACCCAGCCGCCGCGAAGCCGGCCGCGCCGGGCCGCGGGCCGCGACCCGCCTGGGGGGAGCGTCGACGACGCTTCTGGGGCGGTCAAATCACCGCGCCATCACGCGGACCATCTCGAGCACCTTGTTCGAGTAGCCCCACTCGTTGTCGTACCAGGCGACGACCTTGACGAAGGTCTTGTCCAGCGCAATGCCGGCATCAGCGTCGAAGACACTGGTGCAGACCTCGCCGCGGAAGTCGGTGGCCACCACCTTGTCTTCGGTGTAGCCGAGCACGCCCTTCATCGCGCCCTGGCTGGCCGCCTTCATGGCCTTGCAGATGTCCTCGTAGCTGGCTTCCTTGACCAGCTCGACGGTCAGGTCGACCACCGACACGTCGGAGGTCGGCACGCGGAAGGCCATGCCGGTGAGCTTCTTGTTCAGCTCGGGGATGACCACGCCCACGGCCTTGGCCGCGCCGGTGCTGCTGGGGATGATGTTCTCCAGGATGCCGCGGCCGCCGCGCCAGTCCTTGTTGCTCGGGCCGTCGACGGTCTTCTGCGTGGCGGTGGCGGCGTGCACCGTGGTCATCAGGCCGCGCTTGATGCCGAAGGTGTCGTTCAGGACCTTGGCCACCGGTGCCAGGCAGTTGGTGGTGCAACTGGCATTGCTGATGATCGCCTGGCCGGCATAGGTCTTGTCGTTGACGCCGTAGACGAACATCGGCGTGTCGTCCTTGCTGGGCGCGCTGAAGATGACCTTCTTCGCGCCGGCGGCCAGGTGCTTCTCGCCGGCCTCCTTGGTCAGGAACAGGCCAGTGGCCTCGACCACGATGTCGGCGCCAACCTCGCCCCACTTCAGCGCGCCCGGGTCGCGCTCGGCCGTCAGGCGGATGCGCTTGCCGTTGACCACCAGCGTGTGGCCGTCGACCGAGACCTCGCCCTTGAAGCGGCCGTGCACGCTGTCGTACTGCAGCATGTAGGCCAGGTAGTCGGGTTCGAGCAGGTCATTGATGCCGACGATCTCGATTTCCGGAAAGTTCTGCACTGCGGCGCGGAACACCATGCGCCCAATGCGCCCGAAGCCGTTGATACCCACCTTGATGGCCATGATTCGATCTCCTGTGAAAGTGAAAGCAATCGCGAAGGAATGAGGTGCTCAGCCGGCCAGCACCTGGCGCACGGTATCGGCCAGGTTCTGCGGCGTGAAATGGAACAGCTTGAACAGCGCAGGCGCCGGCGCGCTTTCGCCATAGCGGTCCAGGCCCACCACCGCGGCGCAGCCGTATTTCCACCAGCCGTCGGTGACTCCGGCCTCGACGGCGATGCGCGGCAGCTTCGGCGGCAGCACGCTGGTCTTGTAGTCGATGCCCTGGCGGTCGAAGACGCTGGTGCTGGGCATGCTGACGACGCGCACCGCGATGCCGCCTTGCGCCAGCTCGGCTTGGGCATGAAGCGCCAATTGCACCTCGCTGCCGGTGGCGATGATCACCGCCTGCGCTGGTCTCTTCAGGCCCACCTCGGTGGGCTCGGCCAGCA
>Ga0209079_10000197_pt1 | contig 27893 bp, 45 predicted proteins | sample PPLLaktember2015_2_FD_187259 | JGI IMG/M metagenome (GOLD analysis project Ga0209079, IMG submission 187259) | Freshwater sediment microbial communities from Prairie Pothole Lake near Jamestown, North Dakota, USA - PPLs Lake P7 Core (6) Depth... | ecosystem: Environmental > Aquatic > Freshwater... | reverse complement strand
CCTTGCCTGTTTTGAGATCAATTATCTCGTCTTCTCCGTCTACTTCGGCATAGATGTCGAGCGTACCGCCGAAGCCGTATTCTTCTGATACAAGGGGTCGCTCGCAAAAATGCACAGCACCTATCTTGTGTGACTTTTCCCATTCCCAGAATGACAGGGCGCTATTTGTAGCCGAGTCTATCTGGTTCTGGGAATAATCGGACAGGTCGGTTTCCATGCCTGTCAAGCGATCCGTAACCATTGCGTGTGCAAGCGTCCCAATGGCAGCCTTGTCGTCAACGTACTTTGTCGAATCAATGCCCTGAAGCCCTAAGTTGTTGGCCCATTTGACAAGGGCGGGCTTGTTGAGCAAACCAAGCACAGTTGTAACGCCAGGAACGATGGTGTTGTCAGCCTTGCGATAACGGATGTGCGCCTTGTTCTTGTCGCTCATCACTCCTCCACAAACTCGTCAACCCGTTCTTTCTTCTTCGTCAGCTTGAGCAGACCGACCTTGATCTCAGCAACCTTCCGCTTCACGCCTTCCTTGTCCGTGTACTCCCTGTATTCCAGTTCTCCCGTTAGTTCAACAACATCACCCTTGCTTCCGCCGATGGCAAGCTCTGTCGCCTGACTTCCCCATACCACGCCACGATGCCATTGAGCACGGGGCTTTTCCTTTGTGCCGGAGTTGGTCGCAAAAGAGAAATTGCACACCACATTTCCGTTGGGTGTCGTATTGGCTTTGGGGTCATCTCCCAAGTGGCCGATGAAATGACAGTCGTTAAGATTCGGCATCGGTGGCCTCCTTCAGCTTCAGATAATACTTGTAAGCGATCTGCACATTCTTGTCGGTCTTGATTGTCAGGGGATTGTCAAACGCGCCCTTGGTCATTTTGCCGAACTCAATAAGGGCATCCGTGCCGTAGGTCTTTGTGAACCAGTCCGACATCTCGTGGCGCATACCGTCAACGGGGGTTTTCTCCACGAACACTTCTTCCGCCGTAGCGACATACTCTGCAACCGTTTCCTTTGCGGGTTTGGCGGTGGGTAAATCCTTCCCACCCTTACCATGCTCATTCGTGCTGTCGGCATCCTTGTTGTCATCGAGGAGAAACAATCCTGCAAGGGCATATTTGCGGGCATAGGATGATGTCGCACCCGTAAGTTGTGCCGAATCCATGCCCTTGCGGTTATCATCTTCGCGGGCGTAGGCGGTGTTGAATATGTTCTCCTTGCTGTCCGATAACCTTGCCGTTGCCTCGATATAATACCTGTCGCCCATCTGCACCACTTTATCGGACACGGTAAGCACGAGGCCGTTGAGTAGGGGCTTGACGGCTTCAAGGATGTCCTCGCATGAACGGTAATGGTACTTACCAAAGGAATTAAACTGGTTTTTGGGAGCTTTCAATGCGCCCTGAATCTTTGCCAACTGTTCGTATATCATTTTCCCTCCAAATGTTTCTTGCACTTGTAAAACCCCTTTTTGTACTCGATCAGGTCCTTCATCGGGACTATCTTCCCGCACACTTCGCAGACGGCCTCAACGGGAGCGACCTCTTTCATCACGGCCTCCCATCTCTTATACATTGTTCAAAATAAGCCCGCCAACAGCCAAGTTCTTCACCCTTGCAATCGTTTATCTTAGATGGGTGCATACAGCTTTCGACATCAAGCGGACACCCGCCATCTGCGTTAAATAGATATTCTATCGCCCTGTCTGCCACGGCTTTTTCCATTGCAAGGCGATCTCTCAATTCTGAGATCATTAATGCCTGCTTGTCGGCAAGGGCTGACCACTTATCGAATAATTCCATGATAGACTGGTTGAATGTTTGGGGCGAGGGGGATTGCTCCCCCTCTGGTATGCTCGTTTCCGAAGTTGTTTTTTGTACCTCCTTTCCATTGGCATTAAGATTCTTTTCAACAACAACACTCTCCGCTTCTACCGCATCTGCGGGATTTGAGGGAGCTTTGAGTTCATAAGAGGCGGGGGGTCGATCTTCCCCCCGCCGTGGATCCCGGTCGCTGCCGCCTATAGTGTTCTCATTATCATTTCCACCAAGCCCGCAACAGCCGGAAACCCTCTGCATCTTTTCATCCACCTCACCTCCTTGTGTTGCCGTTTGCGTATGGTCGCGTTCCCCGTTATCGAGGGGAGCTTTAAGATCATCTATACCGTCAAGCCGGAAATCGCTATGGAGCTTCCCGCAACGGGAGCAGAACCATGATACGGGCGATAGGGTGATCAGGGTCGGGGTCTTACAATGGGGACAGTTCATTTTACCTCCCCGATTACCGTAACTTTGCGACAGCGTAATTTTCCGGCCTGACAGGTGATAATATCCTTTTCGTGTACTTCCACGGCTATCAATGTGTCGCCTTCGTTCCAATACCACGGGGTCGATACATGGATACCCTCGGCGCAGGAAACAGTTTTATCTTCATCGGGATTGGCTACGGATACGGTTTCCCCGTCACGGTAGATAAAATTATGGTCATAGCCGGACGCATACTCGCCCTCATTTATTTTATTAACCCGCTTGTACAGGAGGTACTTTTTGGTTTTGGGATTGGGATAAACATTTAGGCTACAGGCGATATAAAGTCCCATATTTTCGAATATGTCCTCCAATAGCAACCCAAACGATACCCATGCGTCGCCGTATACCCATGCGTTGCCGTATACCTGTGCGTTGCCGTATACCCATGCGTTGCCGTATACCTGTGCGTTGCCGTATACCTGTGCGTTGCCGTATACCCATGCGTTGCCGTATACCTGTGCGTTGCCGTATACCCATGCGTCGCCAGATTGGGAAAGGTTTCTCTCGGCTTCAATATATCCCCCCAAATCACCCTTTTGCACATTCCCAAATGAGGCCGTGGCACGGATACGGAATAGTTTAACGCCTAAAAGCTCGATGAAAGAATCTGTTACGAGTTCATATTTCATCTCTGCCCCCTTGTCTTTAAAAAGCCATGTCCGGCAAGATCAACGTGCTGACCTACTTTTGTCTGCTCTATCTTTTTAACAAGCCTTATATTCTCCGTATCGGCAACGCAGATAAATAATGCCCATGCTCCGCAGACGAACATTGCGAGTATGGCGATGGTCCATAATACGTTTTTAAGTGCGTTCATGCTGCCACCTGCCTTTTTACCGTATGCTGTCCGTTGTTCTGCCTCCACCTTTGGGTCTTTTTGACATTCGCTTTTTTCCGACAATCGGGGCAACACACCCTGTTCGTTGCGAGGGACAGCCCTTGCTTCCCGCAATATTTACAGGTGTATGCAACCTTTTTTGTTCGGACATATGGCTTACGATCAACAAGGGGCGGGAGTTTTTTCTTGGGGACGGGGATCGATGTGATGCACCGCTTGAGCCACTTAAAGCGTCTATCGTCTGTCAACTCAAGCAATTCAATCCATCTGTCATATTCTCCCCCGTCATGGAAATAGGTGAGGGCTTCGACATAATCCCGATAACTCACCTCGTTTGCCCCGATGTGATAGTCCCGAATGTCGTCAAGCGCCTGATCGATTACTGCCAAAAAGAGCGTCCTGGTTTTCTCCATAAAATCGTTAAAATCCGCGTTTGTCATGCCCCCTCCTTTATTGCTTTAGTAATATATTTTAGCAAAACTGTCCCCACATCACGGCGTTCACTTTTATTCCTTCATTTTTTCAATAATTTGATCTAAGGCTTGCATCCATTCGTCCAGAGTCCACGCGAATCCACAGGTAGCTTCCGCATCAAACTCCAACGTTGCGGACAAATCGGGGAACTGCCTCATCAATGCCATTTTTTGCTTGATCCTGACGAGTTCGTTTAACACTTCCATGTGTTTCAACATTACCCCCCTTTGCTACTTTTTTTTAACTCTATCACACCTGCCCCCCCCCGCAAATATTACTAAAGCAATAGGTGAGAGCAAAAAAAATATCATTCTTTAAAGAACTCCTCCACGGGTACGCCAAGGGCATCGGCTATTTTTTTTAGGTTAACAATCCCTGGCAATTTTTTGCCGTTTATAATTTGGGACAGAAACCCCTGCGTGATCCCCGTTTTTTTCTCAAGGTCGCGTTGTAACATTGGCGGTTTTCTGGAGTCCATTAAGTCTTGTATCATCTTGCCTATGTTGCCCATAATAGATATTACCAAAGGAATATATGTTTGTCAAGAATTATTTTTAGCTCGGTAACAAGGGGCAAATATTACCATGCAAATATACCCCCTTGACCATAAATTATTACTATAGTAATATTTGGCATGGTTCACAATCAAATCGTAAATCTCCCATCTCCCACGGCTCTTTCTCATGTTGGTTGTTCCTCCTTGAAACGGGCGGGGGTCTGATGTCCAAGGCTCCCGCCTTAATTTAAACTTGAGGTGAAAGATGCCCATTAGCAAAAAACTTCGGTTTGAGGTTTTTAAAAGGGACGGTTTTAAATGTGCCTATTGCGGTAAGTGCCCACCACAAGTGACCCTTGAAGTAGATCACATTGATCCAAAATCAAAAGGTGGGAAAGACGACATTAATAACCTTATTACTGCCTGCTTTGATTGTAATAGAGGGAAAAGAAATATCCCACTTACAAAGGTTCCACAAAAGCTGTCTGATAATCTTATCGTACTTCAGGAACAAGAAGAGCAATTAAAAGCATACAGAAGGTTTGCTACCAAGATAGAGCGCAGAATACAAAAGGATATCGAAGAAATTAATGACATTTATACAGAGGCTTATCCTGGTTGGGAATTTTCAGATAAATTTAAAGCATCAAGTCTGAAATACTTCCTGCGTCTTCTCCCAAAAGACCAAGTCGCGAGATCGCTTGAATCAGCAATATGCAAATTTCCAACCAATAAAGACAGGGTGATCAACTATTTCTGCGGAATTTGTTGGCACAAAATTCGTGGGACAGAAAATCCAGGGGACAGATAATGCCACGGTCAAGAATGATTAAACCTGAGTTTTGGGACGATGAAGTATTGGCACAGTCAACGTCCAGAGATACCCGCCTTACCTTCATAGGTATGTGGACACACGCAGATGATTACGGTGTGGTTAAGGGAAATGCGGTATGGCTAAAAAGCAAGATTTTTCCTTACGATGAGATCAAACCCGAAACATTTATGAAATGGCTTACTGAGCTTGAAAAGGGGAAATGGATTACCCCGTTTGTAGAGGCGGGAGCAAAGTACTATTATATTCATGCATTTACAAAACATCAAACAATCAACAGACCTTCTCAGGTTAAAAACCCAACCCCGCCAGACACACTCACTGAGGACTCACTGAGTACTCACGACATACTCACTGACGAAACAGAAACAGAAGTTAAACCGAAACCGAAACCGAAGGATAAAGGGGAGGTTCCCAAAATCCCCCCCCAAATTTCAGAAGTAATTTCTTACTGCAAAGATCGGCATAACGGCATTGATCCGCACAAGTGGTTTGACCACTACGAGGCAAGGGGTTGGATGATAGGGCATAATCGGATGAAGGACTGGAAGGCGGCAATCAGGACTTGGGAAAAGAACGACTTCGGGGACAGGAAGGTAACAAGCGTTGACGATAACCTTGCCGAGCTTGACAGATTGATGAAGGGGGAGAAATGAACGTGGTGAAGTGGGAAAACGTAGTCAAGGCCGATTTCCTGGATAAGTTCAAAGAGATTGCCAAAGCAGAGTATTTTGCCAATCTCAAGGACTGGTCGATGGAAACCCTGTATAAGAAATACGGCGAGGATATGGACGAGTACGGCAAGTATCGTTCCTTCCTGCGCTCCCACGGCTGGTACAAGTCCTATCTTGAGCAGGGGGAACTGAAATTCATGTCCCTCTATCCTATCGAGGACCGCAACTACATATCCCTGTCCCAATACCTGACCGCAAGGGATGCCGACAGGATCGCCAACGATGAACAGGAGTATTACTCCGTCAAGGATGCGGTAAGAATGGCGATGCCTAAGCCCCGCAAGGATATTGACGGGGATGAGTTTGTGCCGGAGGAAGGCGATGATCTGTAGCCGTTGCAAGGTAAAGCAGGCGCACCTCGCCATTATTGATAAGGAGGGGTATTACGACCCCGATACAGGGTTGTTTTGCTGCCAATGCCTGATTGCCGATATGCGGGAAAAGCTGGCAGAGGCGAACAAGCATAAGGGGAAAGAGAATGTCAATTAACCGTGATCGTGGCAAGCGGACAGAAAGAGAGATAGCGAAACGATTGGGGGGCAAGCGTGTCGGGACTATGGGCGGTGAGGATGTATTTACTCCCGACTTCAGCGTGGAGTGTAAATCGCGCATTGCTTTCGTTGGCGAGAAGTGGATGCAACAGGCAGAGAGGAATTGCCCCAAAGGACGCACTCCCTTGACGGTTGTCCATCTGCAAAGCAAGCCCCACGGCAAGGACATTGTGATGATACGGCTTGCTGATTGGGAGGCATGGATGGGGGAAGGTAAATGAGCTATTGGATGATGGTTGCCCTCGGCGTGGCATACCTGATAATTATGGTCGCCTGCGGGGTTGAACGGAAATGGACGGACGCTATGTATTGGTTGGGAGCGGGTATCATAACGCTAAGTTTAATACTGAGAAGGGGGTAAGAATGTGTCAGCCGATAGGTAAAGAGAAAAAAGTATTTATTCCAGAGGAGTACGAGGCGCTTTGGTACATCAACCAGAAAGCATTGGCAAGGGTTATCTCCGGCAAGGGCAAGGAGCGCCACGCCAATGGGAAGCAGTTCATCGAACAGGATATATGCGTGTTCATCCGTGAGGAAGGATGGGGTTTTGCCATCGGTCAGGCGAGAAAGAAGGTGAACGAGGCAAGGAAGATGTTCGCAAACGGTGAGAAGTCCAAGGCTATCAACGAGGTGCTTGACGCATCGATCTATCTCCAGGCGCTCGCCCTCGTCATGGAAAGGGAAGTGCTTGATCTCTGGCACAAGGACAGGGGCGACAAGGGGTTTGTCCTCGAGGAGGTGAAGGGTTGAATAAGCGGATCCTGATTTTATCAGACCTGCATTGCGGAGCTTCAACGGGACTGACACCGCCGAAGGAACAGAGAACGGAATTACAGGCAACCCTGTGGGATCTCTATATCTCATGGCTTGATGAGTTCGCGCCCTATGACACCCTGCTCGTCAATGGTGATGCGATAGACGGCACGGGTGACAGGTCGGGCGGTACGGAACAGATCACGACCGATCGCTTAAAGCAATGCGACCTTGCCGTTGCCTGTTTGCAACAGGTCGGTGCGGACAAGGTACATCTTGTAGCGGGTACGCCTTACCATACGGGTTGCTCAGAGGACTTTGAAAAGGTCATTGCCGACAAGTTGGGGGGTCAGTTCCATTCCAGAGGGTTCTTCAATATCAATGGGCGGGAGTTCAACCTTAAACACAAGGTCGGGGCATCAAACATCCCTCACGGACGTTTAACCCCTCTCGCCCGTGAGATATTGCAGAACAGGGAATGGTATCTGGAAGGCACGGAACCGCTTGCTGATGTGCTTATCCGTTCCCATGTCCACTACTACGAGCAGATCGAGCATAGCGGGACATTGGGCTTTATCACGGCAGGCTTGCAGTCATTGGGGAGCAAGTACGGTTCAAGGCAATGCGGTGGGGTGGTTCACTTCGGCCTATTGGTCATAGACGTATCAGAAGCGGGGGAAATATCATGGATGTCGAGAAAAGCGAAGGGCGCAGTACAGGCCACGAAGAGCTGGCATTTATAGCCGTGGAACCGACAAGGCCCGCCTGTCCACGTTGCGGATCTCGCAACACGCGAAGCAAGGGTCCCGAATGGTGGTGTCCTGATTGTAGGCGCAGATGGATGAAGAACGCCGAGTATTGCCCTCATTGCGGGCAGGCTATAAGGGAGAATCAGCATGACCGATGACGAATACCCCGTAACCTCGAAGGACTTCGAGTATTTCAAAAAGGAATTTTTGATGTGGGTCAAACGGTGGGGGTTGCTCGATTGGGAGATATGGTTCGACATGGGTCAGCGTGACGACTGCCGCGCCTGTGTCTACATCGATGAGGTGGGGCGCATTGTCAAAGTGGTGATGGCGACAGAATGGCAATATCCCTTTGACAAAGAGGAGATATCCCGTGTCGCCTTCCATGAGGCAAGGGAGTTGTTCTACGGTGTGCTGACAAAGACCGCCATGAACCGATACGCCACGGACGCTCAGATCAATGAGGCTACGCATACCTGTATCCGCATCGACGAGAACACCATCTGGCAGGATTACTGGCAGGGGAAAAGAAGGGGGAAGAAGTGAGGGTGCGCCACCTTGATCTCTTTTCAGGCATCACAAAAGACCCAACGACGCAGGGTTATATCCCTTCCGGTCAATCAGGGCATGACAGGTCGGGCAGAGAATCCATACTTTGTCGAGTTGGGTATTATGCTTCGACCTCCATGAACCATTTCTCTCATGCCCAGGTTTGTGGGCTATATCCAAAACACGGTCTTCACCACAGGCTTGGCAGGCTTTTGGAGCATCAGGAAAACGGGCATAGAATCTTTTCAGGTTTCCATCTGCTCCATTTTTTAAACGACTTTTGGCATGATATTCATTCATTTTTTGCTTCTTTTTATCCCCGAACTTTTCCCAGAATTTGCTCCGGGACTCACGGGCAGACTGCTTCGCACATTCAGGAGAACAATGCTGTTTATTCTGTCCTCCCTCCATCGGGGGATAGAAGAGGGTCCCACATTGACGGCAGTAACGACCCTCGTCCAGTTTTCGTCCCTTGCTTATGCGATATTTCAAGGTTTCGCATTTACGGCTACAGTACCGATGCCATGCTGTCCTTGCTTCAAACTCCGATCCGCACATCACACAAAATTTGGTTGGCATATTGTCACCTCGATTTATTTATAGATATAATAACACAAAATGCGTCAAATGTCAAGAAAGGAGGTGATGCCCTATGTCGAGAAAATTAGTCCATTTGGACCTATTTTCTGGCATTTAGCTCGGCGGTTTCTCTCTCGCAGCCCAATGGACGGGAGCAATAGAAACAGTCGCCTTTGTCGAAATTGACCCTTTCTGCCAGAAGGTTCTCGCGAAACATTGGCCGGGCGTACCAATCATATCAGACATCAGGGAGGTTACAGGTGAGCGAGTTAGAGGGATTGTTAGGGACTCCGAGAGCAAACGATATACCCAGAACCGAGAGATTTGGCAAGGGTCGAGTCCCCACGCCATCGGAGTTGATACAGCAAATGAATGCGGGATTATTGCCGACGCCGAATGCGGTAGATGCAACGGGCAGACAATACCAATATTCGCAAGGGAATCACGACAAGAAAGTTATGTGTCTACCGGGAGTCATATCGACATCCTTACCGGCGGCTTCCCCTGCCAGCCCTTTTCTTGTGCCGGAAAGAGAGCAGGAACGGCAGACAATCGCTTTCTCTGGCCTGAGATGCTACGAGTCATACGAGAGGTTGAGCCGACATGGGTCATCGCTGAAAACGTTCGTGGCCTCCTTAGTATCGACAACGGCATGGTATTCGAGGACTGTTGCTCTTCGCTGGAAGCTCTCGGTTACGATGTCCAGCCATTTGTTATACCAGCTTGCGGTGTCGGCGCGCCCCACAGGAGAGACAGAATCTGGATTGTTGCACACCGCACGGACATCGGATGCGATAGGGGGCATGAGGCCAAACGATGGGAAGAACCGGATAGGGTCGGATGGGACGAACCCTGGCTTGAAGTTGCAACCCGCCTTTGTGGAATATTTAATGGGGTATCCCACTTCTTGGACGAGATTGGAGGATTAAATGGGGAGAAAAGCATTACAGTTGCCGGACAAGACTTGCCCTGTCTGTGGCAAGGTTTTCAACAGGAATCGTTTCAATGGGATATTGGAGGACTCGACTCGGTACAATTCAAGGCAAACGTGTTCACAGTCCTGTGGGAACTCTTTAGAAAATCCTACCGACAGGACTTCCTTTCATTTGAGAGCGCAGAAGTTCAAGAAGCCTACTTGCGAAACGTGTGGGTCGGATCAGAACCTGGATGCCCACCACAAGGATGGGGATATAACCAACAATATGCCGAAGAACATTCAAACTCTCTGTCACAGTTGTCATATGAAATTGCATTGGCAACGAAGGAAGTCATCTCGCGATATGGAAAAGACAGAACTTCAAGATTAAAGGCCCTCGGAAACGCCATAGTCCCTCAGGTGGTGTATCAGATACTGATGGCAATAATAGAGATTGAAAGGGGGAAGAAGTGAAAAAATATCTTAAACGCATCAAAGACGCATGGGCGGTGCTGACAGGAAGGAAGTACGTTGCGAAGTATCCGGGAAAACGGGATAGTTCAAAAATCGAGGTGGAAAAATGAAAGGTTATCTTTTGATTGGCGAGGAGGTGGACGAATGAAACCGACACAGCGCGAGTATGATGTCGATGTGTTCATGGTCAACTGGTGTCTGTTCTGCGCCAAGACATCCAAGTGTGCAAAGATGCCCGAACTACAGGCGACAGGGCAATGCGACGGGATAGAGCAGGGCGACCACGGTCTTGAATGTGAGGAGTTTGAAAGATGAGCGATAAATGGTGCGGTGAGTGCAAGAACGCCAAGTGGTGCAAGTATATCAATCCATATCAAGGGTTTTACTGTCCCGGCATGGAGATGATGATCGATAACAAGACGCCTCGTAAGGAACCATTGGCTGCAGACCTGATCGGCGAGGGGTACGATGGGTTTGTTGGCAAGGATTACAAGGAAGTGCTTGGCAGTATCCGCGAGAGCAAAGAGGATGAACACAAGCGCAGGCATGAGCAGATAATGGATATGCCGGACGATACCGCAAGCGATCTTACATTAAAGGCTATAGCCGCGCTCGCGTTTTTTTACATCACACCCGCCAAGATACAGCGTGTGCTGAAGATAGCCAAAACCACGTTTTACCGTATGTTTGAAGGATAGAACGGGTCCCAAGCTCCACGATTATCAATATCGTACCCACGGCTTGGGACTCTTATCCCTTTAGTATCATTAAGAATACTCTCCAAATCGGGAAAAATCCGCGTATATATATAGAGAGATACCTATTGCCGCGATCTTCTGGGCGGCAGGCATCGCAGTAAAGATTGGGAACAGATCAAACCAGAGGGATACAGAGAGGCAAGAGTGGCAAAACAAGCGGTAGCGGAAAAGCTGACCATCAGAACCGTAAAACCTCCAAGGAAGGGTACTGCACGGGAAAGGATCGTAAAGATCAAGACCGACAATCCTACGCTATCTGAGAGGCAGGTGGCTGAGCTGGCAGGATGCAGTAAATCAAGTGTTCACATAGCGTTAGAGCGATATGGCATCAAACCTGAGAGAATAGAGGATTACAAGAGCAACAGGGCCGATATCTTTGCAGGGTTGCAGGATAGGATAATCTCAAAGTTAACCGATATGGCTTTAGAAAAAACACCTGCTATCCAGCTCGTAACCGCAGCCTCGATCCTCTATGATAAGGAACGCCTAGAGCGGGGCCAGTCTACAGACAATCAGTCAGTCATTGTGACCCATATCAAGGACCTGCAATCCAGGCTAAGAGAGCAGGATGTTAATGTCGATTGAGTTTAGTATCGTGTTACCAATATGCTACGTTTCAGAGGGTGCAAGACGCTTGACTGGATACCCCCTCAACAGGATAAGTGGTTGATATGATAGGGATAAACGCTATGTGTTCACATAATAACGCTTATCTGCACCAGCTGTCAGCCTTACAGTATCAAGGCGCGGATGTGATGCCATATCAGTTTAATATATCAAACATCGCGTATAACAAATATGGCAGGTAGGGGGCAGGGTGTCTGAGAACGATCTATGCCAGGGTGCAGGGGGTACGGCAGGGTATCCATACAGAGTAGCTCCAGGGGTGCAGGCGGTTGATAGTCAATGGATCACAGACGGTGACGATGTATGGGCAGGAGCAGGCGCGCAGGTGGCCCCTTGGGGGGTGCCGGGGGTACTCGCTTCGTGGTATCTACCCTATACACCCGAAAAACAAAAAGGGTCTTCATGTTAGTTCAAACGGCGTATGAATATCATCTCTACGCAATGATGGGGCTTGATGGACTGGGGTTAAGCACGCAAACCAGGTTCGCTATAGCCGCCATTCTCAGTTGGTATGAGGGCTTCGGCAAAAAGAGGTTTAAATGGATTTCAAAGACTGCATGAAACTCATCAGCATCGGCCTGTTCCTTCTATTCGCTTCACTCCTGTTCCTGTTCCCCGCACTCTGTATGGTGGTGAAATGACCGGGGAGAACCTGTACTGTCCTGAACAGCGCGGCGTGACGAACGCATACCGGGACAATTACGATCTCATCGAATGGGGTAACGACGACGATGATGAACTGGCTGAAGACGAACAGGAGCGAGGTTGAGTTCTGGCTTCTCCTTTTCCTTATTCTGCTCATAAGCAGGTGCGTGCCGTGAGGTGTACCCGGTTTGTGTGCGATGTGTGCGGTTCCCTGGTTATGTCCCACATGGGCGTGAACGGCATTGCCGTCCTTGCCTGCCCGCAATGCGGAAACGTTATGAGGAAGGTTGATGAGCGAGAAGAAGGTGACTTGCCCGTGTATGACCTGCACCCTGTACTCAGGTGATTACGAGGACATCCGGAATGGTCAGTATATCGTGCATTGCGAGGATGGGAAGGCAAGATGCACTACATTGGATGCAGGTTGCGCATGGTATCAGCATGACGAGTTCAGCGAGTTGATAGATGTCAATTAAGAAGGCAAACGCCCTTACCCCGGAGCTTAAGGCAAGGCAGAAGGAAATCGACGACGAGATAATGCGGGACAACCCGCTTTATTTCTTTGAGATGAACAGGGCGCAGAGGCAGTTCATAAGGGTCAAGACGCCCGAAGGGGCTACGCCGAAAAGACGGCTGTTCGAGGCTGGCAACAAAATTGGCAAAACCGAGGTCGGCATTGCAGAGGATATAGCCCACGCCATAGGGTTTAGACCCTGGCTGAAGGAAACGGATCCAGATTACAAGATAAACGTGCAGATCCCCAACAACGGCCTTATCGGCTGCGAAACGATGATGCACTCCGTGCCGGAAAAGATAGACCCGACATTGAAGCGCCTCATCCCGAAGGTATGCAAACCCATTTTTAAGCCGGGACCGACGGGCATCACGATCAGGGTCACGTTACAGTATGACGTTTACGGCGGGAAGTGCGGGTCTGTCATCCATATCAGGTCATACGATCAGCGCCCCGATACGTTTGAGGGCATCGACTTTGACTGGATACATTGGGACGAACCGCCCCCGAAAGATATATTGCAGGCGGCAGAACGCGGGAAGATAGTTACAAACGCTCCCTCGTGGTTCACGATGACGCCCCTGAAGGAACCCCATATATATGACAGCTTTAGCCTCAAGGCGTTTACTCACGGTGGCGATGACCACGAGATTGCCGTCATTCGGGGTTCCATCTGGGATAATTGTCGTGACTTCTGCCGCCCCTGCAATTTGATCGTTGACGAGAACGCTGACATACGGACGGTCAAACGATGCCCCAAGTGCAATAAGGTCATGGGCTTCATCCCGAAGGCGGGCATCGACCAGTACCTCAATACCCTTCCGTCTGACGAGAGAGAGGCAAGGGAAGAAGGTAAGTGGCATCACCTGTCAGGACTCGTCTACAAGGAGATCGACAGGGAACTCCATGTGTACCCCGATTTCGTCATACCGCAGAACTGGATGAAGATCGAGGCGCTTGACCCCCATGATGCCCGTCCCGTCCATTGGCTGTTCGGCGCTGTGTCCCCCGAAGAAATAGACATCATGGGCAAGACGCGCCACCGTATCTACTGGTACGACTATGTGCTTGCCAAGGGCGATGTTGACGAGATAGTGCGCCAGGTCAAATCCAAGCGGGCGCTTCACGGATATGAGAAGCCGTACTTTGTTGTGCTTGATGCCAAGTTCGGGGAAAAGACGCAGATGGAGCAGAGATCATGGCACTCGGAGCTTGAACGCAGGGGTATCAGCAGAATACGCCTTTCCCATTCAGCCCCCGGTGATGTTGAACTCGGTCACAAGATAGTCAGGGAATACCTGAAATCGCAATACTCGCAACTCCTTGGGACCCCCAAGCCCGGTATGCTGTGGGCGAAAAACGCCTGCACCGGGAAGGACAGCCCTTTTCATGCCATGTGCAACTATCAGTACAAGGAGAACAAGGACAAGCCCGAAGAAGAATACAAGGACTGGTGCGACACCGTAAGGTATGCCGCGATGGAACAACCGCTATACAAAGCGCCCGAATCTGAAAAGAAGGTCATAGACCTTATCACGAAAAGGAACAGCGACAGTATGCGGACGAGGAGGCTCAACTTTGCTCGTGTCTAAGGAACGGCTTCTAATTTTCATTCGACATTTGAAGGGAATTTTAAGGGAGCTTGAAAAAATGGTGGAGGAGCTTGATGTTGAACGGACCAAATGATGCGGAACTTATCAAACTCAGGTGGCTTCTCGCCCTGCTCCAGAAGTCTGAGGAATATTGCCGTCCTTACTTTGACCGGGCGAAACGGCATTATATGCTGTACCGCTTTTCAACGGCAGTTGCGGACTCTGACTGGCCGTATGTGAACCGTGTACGTTCCCGCGACATCCTTGCCTTTGTCGAAGATACGACAGCCATGCTCGTTCAGACATTGTTCGCAACGACCCCGTTCATTTCCATCATCCCCCGCGAAACGGGGAACTCCTACATTAAAGAAATGGGCATCGATCTGCTCAAGGTCGGCAAGCAGATAGAAAGGGTGCTTGATTATCAGCTTTCCCATGAGGATACGGACTTCTTTGAGGAGATAATCGACTACTTCAAGGGCGGGGCTGTCCACGGCAATTCATACCTTGGGGTTTACCCATCATTTGAGGGTGGGGAGTATGTCCTTCCCCTTCTGAAGAACACGGGGTTCTGGGATGTTCTCCCTGTCCCCGGAAGCAACAGGATAAGCAAGGCGCGCGGTGTGTTCGTGCGCGAGTTCGCCACACTTGACGACCTGAAAGAGATGGAGAAAATAGGTGCGTATGTCAACGTTGACGATGTGAGCGACACATCGGAGGACACGAACAAGTGGCACAAGATGCTACTTGAGGAAGTAGGGCTTACGGGCTACGCCGATACAAACGATATTGAGGTCATTCACTACTTTTCCGGCGGCCACGTCATCACCTTTGCTAACAGACGGGTCTTTCTACGCGATTCAACGACACCATCTGCCAACGGATCATTGGTGCAACCGTACCCGTATGCCAACCCGATCGTCCAGTACAAGAACGTCCCCGTCCCCGGTGAGTTCTTTGCAATGGGCATCCCTGAAATACTCGAAGTCCTTCAGGAGGACAAGAACCTTATCAGGTCGGCAAGGCGCGACAACATCGACCTTTGTATCAACAAGATACTCCAGACCAAGGAAGGGGCAGATGTAAACTATGATCTCCTCAAGTTCTTCCCTGGTGCAATATGGCCCGATACGATGGGCAAGATAGAGGCTTTTGAGGTCAACGATGTAACACAGTCATCTTACGCGGAAGAAAAGCAGATTCAGGCCGACATGGAGAACGCACTATCCCTGTTCGGGTACGCAAGGGGACAGACCCCCGCGCATACAGAGCAACCCACGACCGTTATGAAACTCCAACAGGCATCCATGAACAGGCAGGACATCAACATTAAGCTGGCCGAGTTCACGGTCCTTCAGGAGATTGCCCGCAAGATAGTTATGCTCAACAGGCAGTATATGTCGCAACAGACCTACGAGGCCATTGTTGGCGAGCCGGATGCCGGGTTCTACAAGATACCTATTGATTACATCAACAGATGCTATGTCATGAAACCCGTCGGTTCATCCATCACGAATATAAAGGAAGTCAGGCAGAACCAGATCAAGTTTGCGCTCGATACGGTCATGGCGATACCGCCGCAGTTGATGCAACAGAATGTTCAGCCCTTTACCGTGGATTACTACGAAGTGCTTCGCGAAGCGCTTGACGTTGCCGATGTTAAGACCATCGACCGCATCCTCAAGATTACGCCTCCTCCCGACCCCATGATGCAACTGCTCGGCGGGCTTGGCGGGGGACAACCGGGCGCAGGCGGACAGGGCGGACAAGGCGGCGGCCTCATGCAATTACTGTCAGACCCGAAGATAATGCAGGGTCTATCGGGCATCTTGCCCGGAATGGGGGGTTAAAGCATTAGAGTCCTTCTCGTAATGGGTGGTATGGGAGGCGGTAATGGGTAGATTAATAGACCTTACCGGAAAAAGATTCGGAAAACTTGTTGTTCTATGCCGAGTCGAAAACGACAAGTTGGGGCATACAAGATGGCATTGTGTGTGCGACTGCGGAAAAGAAACCGATGTTTGGGCGCATTCTCTTACGACAGGGCACACCAAATCTTGCGGTTGTTACATGAAGGAATGGGAACGCAAGAACCCAAGCGGAGAGAAAAGTCCTTTGTGGAAAGGTGGCAAACGGATAGCGCGGGATGGTTATGTAAGAATAAGGCTAAGAAACCATCCTTGTTCAGACAAAACTGGGTGGATAGCAGAACACCGAGTGGTTATGGAAGATTACTTAGGTAGATACTTGCAGCCCTGTGAGGCTGTCCATCACAAAAATGGAAACAGACACGATAACAGACTTGAAAACTTAGAATTGTGGAACAGGAAACATCCTACTGGAATAAGGGCGAAAGATATAGAAGAAGGTGTTGTAGAAATAAAAATACTTAGGAGACAAAATCCGAATATTATTAGTAGTTTATGATAATTCTTCGTACATAAGTTGGTTCCCCCAGGGATTAGCCTACCTCGCCTCAACCCTTGTGAAGCACGGGCATGAAGTTGATATTTACAGTCAGGACGTTCACCATTGGCCGGACGAACACCTGACATCGTTCCTTGACAACAATGAATATGACGTTGTGGGCCTCTCTTTTATAGCGGGGTACTATCAGTATCGCAAGGCTATAAAAATATCAGAGGCCATTAATAGATCGAAACACAGGCCGTTCTACATTTTGGGCGGTCACGGCCCCTGTCCTGAACCTGAGTTCTTTTTGCGCAAGACGGGGGCAGACGCAATAGTCATGGGAGAGGGCGAGGAAACAATTATAGACCTGCTCGCCGCCCTCAGCGATAAGCGATCCTTATCGACCGTGAGGGGCATTTCCTATCAGGAAGGCGACAGGTGTGTTGTCAATGAGCGCAGACCGCTTATTAGCGACATAGACACTATTCCCCGCCCTCTCTATGAAAAGTTTCCGATGTGGTATTACCGTCTGATTCGGCAACCGAATTGCAGTATCACCGATTTCTGCTTTCCCATGCTTACGGGCAGGGGATGCACCTTTAACTGTAATTTCTGTTACCGCATGGACAAGGGTTTCAGGCCGAGGAGCAACGAGAGCATCATTGAGGAAGCGGAACTGTTGAAAAAGGATTACGGCATTACATACATATCCTTCAACGATGAACTTCTCATGGTGTCCAAGGAACGGGTAATCAGTCTGTGCGAGGACTTTATCAAGCACAACCTTAACGTGAAGTGGTACTGCAACGGACGGCTGAATTACGCATACCCCGAAGTCCTTGACCTGATGAAGAAGGCCGGGTGCGTGTTTATCAATTACGGCATCGAAAGCTACGATGACACGGCATTGAAGAACATGAACAAGGCGCTCACGACCAAGCGGATAAAGGAAGGCATCGAGGCCACGCTTGAAGCGGGGATAAGCCCCGGCTTCAATATCATCTTCGGCAATATCGGGGAGGACCTTGAGGTGTTGAAGAAAGACGTTGACTTTCTCCTGAAATATGACGACGGCGCACAGATGCGCACGATAAGACCCGTCACGCCCTATCCCGGCTCTCCCTTGTATTACCTTGCCCTTGAGAAAGGGCTGTTGAAGGACTGCGAGGACTTTTACGAGAACAAGCACCTTAATAGCGATCTCCTTGCCGTCAATTTCACGGACATGACGGACGATGATCTTCATGCCAGTTTGAATTGGGCGAACGGGATACTCGTTGAGAACTACTTTGACAAGAAGAAACAGTCATATAAAGACCAGATGCGAACGCTCTATGCCAAAAAAGACCTTGGCTTTAGAGGCTTTCGCCAAACTTAGGGGGTAGCTTTGACACAACCTATCTTATCAAGCGGTAACATAATGCGAGAGATACTTGCAAATTCAGAAATAACGGGGATTCGCAAGCGCATGAAACAGACCCTCACCGTTGAACAGCGCGGGGATTTCGCCAACATGGGCGATGCCTTTGAAAAGATGGTGCAGACTGACGGGTGGATGTTTCTCCAGACATACATGATGAAGATTATCATGGGCAGTATGCTTGGCGAACCGCATGAAAGCACCAGGGGGTTCATCAACCTGTTTCACTATATCGATCAGATCATCAGACTTCGCGACGATATTCGGGAACAGGAAATGGAAGAACGGGGGAAGAAGTGAAAAGAATAGATATTGATACAATCCCCGTCTATCACGAAAAGTTCAAGAACGTCATCGACAAGATACGGGTCATTTTGAAGGATTATCAGCACGAACTTCAGGTGACACAGAAAGAAAACGGCGGCATGGCTACTTCAGTTGAGGTAACAATCAGGCTGACGAAATAGAAACGAGGCCATCCCCGCAAGGGCATCGCCAACAAATACATCCCACTCAATCGGATAGATAAAAACGGAGCGCTTATGTCAACAAACAATGGCCTCCCGGAAATCGACGGTCTTACAGAGTTCGTTCAGGCGAACATGGACACCGACGATACGGACAAAGGCACAGCAGAAGCAACGGATGTGCAGGCCGATCCTGCACAGCAACAGGTCCAGGCCCCGGTAACTGACGGGCAAGCCGATGCGGAACTTGCGGGGATATTGAAGGCGTTTACTGACCCTGACGGCAAAATCCGCACAAAGGATGTGTTGAAGTCTTACAAGGAGATTCAGGGATTCACAACGAGGGTGTCACAGGAAAACAAGCAACTCAAAGAAGAAATGGAAAGGATAAGAGAGGAAGCCGAATTAAGACAGTATCAGGCCCCTCCCCCCGTTCAGCAGCCCAAAAGGTCCTTTGAGGAGTTGTTCATCGAGAACCCAGAACAGGCTATCACGGCAAAAGCTATGGAAATAGCCAATACTCAGCGCATTACAGAAGTCCTCGACGAAAAGAGGATGGAAAACCCTGAGAAATATCAGGAGCGCATGGGATATGTGCAGATGATCGCGCAGAACCCTGAGTATTCAGGGCTACAGTACACGCCGAAAGGTGTGGCGAAGCTCTTTGAGATAGCCGACAAGACGCGCTCAAGAATGATGGAAAAGAACGCGCACGAAACCCTGAAAGTTCTTTTTGGCGACGACTTTGATATTGACAAGATCAAGGCGTTAGCCAGAAGGGACGGACCGGCAATTAACAATCAACCCACTACACCGAATACTCTTAATGCCTATATGCCAAATAGCGGAACCTCATACAGAACGGGACAGGACGTCAACATGGACGTCAACGATTTGGAAAGACAGAAACAGGAAGCAATCGCATCAGGGGACGCGGATAAGGTGGCGGGGGTATTGCTCCGGCAAGCCCTCCTAAAATAAACAGGAGATAGATCATGGCCTTATCGTCACTCGGATTTATGACCAGAACGGGTGGTTATACAACTACCCTTGCAAACAAACTTGACAAAATCGACTGCAGCCAGGTACTCGACGCCCTGCTCATCGCAGATAAAGCCCTTTTGGGCCACATCAAGATGGGGAAGGCCGCAACGACCATTGAGCATAACTGGATTGAAGACCAGTTGAACCAGCCGTACTTTTACGCGCAGTACGGCACAACCCTTAAAATGACCCTCATCACGTCCGTCGTGTCATCTACACAGGCACGCCTCAATGTGAGAAGCAACTCCGTCATCCAGAGGGAAGGAACCGAAGCCCTGTGGCTTGTAACAAGCACGATCAGCGCAATCGGCACGATGGCGGTCACGAAGGCATACGGCGGTTCGCCCACGATTGCCAAGTCCTCGACGGTATCAAAGTTCTACGTTGTGGCACAACCGTACACGGATATTGCAAGCGCTTCAAGCGATATTTCCAGAAGCAGGCAGAAACGTAGAAACTTCATGCAGATTTTTGAAAGGGCCATCGAGATCACGAAGACCCGCGAGAACATGAGCATGGAGGCGATGGTAAACGAGCTTCAGTACCAGATCCAGAACCGCACAATGGAGATCAAGCGCGAACTCAACATTTCGCTTCTCCGTGGCGGTGCATACTACTCATCCGGCTACAGCGGCAGGATAGAGCGTGGAACCATGCAGGGCATAGTCCGCTACCTGTGGGACCCCGACATGGATGGGACAGACGAGAAAACAACTGTCCTTCAGCCGAGCGCGGCGCTTACCCAGGCCCTCATTAATACCCTCGCATACCAGATATACGACAAGGGCGGGCTTGGTGAAGGTTCTGACCCGATAATCGTCGTAGGCCCGAAACAGCAGAGGATCATCTCCGGCATGGAGAAGGAACTCCGCAGGGTTGAGGCGGGCGAGAAAACCGTGGGCTACTACAAGAATGTTTTCTTGAGCGACCTCGGCATTGAAATGCCTGTCGTTGTTGACAGGTGGTGTTCGGATGACAAACTGCTCATCCTTGACAGAAGCAAGCTGTCCCTTATCCCGATGCAGGGAGATTCATGGGGCATGGAGAAAATGGCCAAAACGGGCCGTTCCCAGAAATGGCAGTTGTCGGGGCAGTACACCCTTGAAATGAGATACCCTGACGCTTGCCACGGCGCACTTTACGATCTCTCGTAAGGAGAACCTGTGGGCAGAACAGACTTTCTCGAAAGCAGACCCCTTAAAAACGAGTTCGTGGATAATCTTTCTGCGAATACAGGGGGGACGCTTGGGGAACAATGGGAACCCACATTAAAGGCGAACAAGAAATACGCAAAGCAGTATGGTTGGGCTTGTGAGGCTTTCCAGGGTACGGGGAAGGAAAAAGCAACCGTCATCATGGGGGCCTCACCTGCCATTAATAAGCAGATACCCATGCTCAAGGGAGTGCAAAACGATCCCGATTTCACTTTGATAGCGGTAAGTTCGTTGATGAAGCTCCTGTGCGAAGAAGGTATCAAGCCCAAATTCGTATTTATAGCCGAGGTCAGGGAAGTTGTACTTGAATGGTTCAAGGGCGTTACCGAAGAATGGATGAAGGACGTTACCCTGATAGTGGACACCCATACAAACCCCAGGGTCATGGATGTCTGGAAGGGAGATGTAAAGTTCCTCGCCACATATAGCGCCATAAAGAAACTGGACAAGAAAACCCGTAAATGGATGTATCCGGTAAACGGGATAGACGCTTTCTTCCCCGCGCTCGGCGCACAGCACGGATCGGCAACGGCATTTTCAAGCCTTGTGTTGGAATCGCCAGTAACGATATTCGTCGGGAGTGAGTTTGGTTTCCCTTCGGCAGACCCGAAGGACAGATACTATGCGAACCGCGACGATAGCAAGGATCATTTTGAAAGGCAACCCCATACAGACATCTACGGCGGGGTAGCGTGGACGACCTACGTTCTTTTGCAGAACAAGTATGTTTTGGAGGACTGGTGCGGCAAGATGCCGGGCTATTTCTTCAACGCTACAGAGGCGGGCATATTGGGCGTTGACGGGTGCGGCGAGAAAGCCAAGCACCTTCCGTGGATACACCAGTTCCATCTCTCTACCGCCATTATTCAGGCAAAACAAATCCTGCATACTGGCTCACCTCTTACAGCAGAACCTACAAAACCAGAACGGAGAATAATCCAGTATAAAGGTGCAAAAGCACCATTTCAGTTAGGAGGGTAACATGGCAACAGATTTTTCGGCATTATGCCCGCTTTTCAATACGGGCGTATATAGCGAACTTACAATACCCGGCCCACTTGTTCAGGATAACCTCGCGTCAACGACAACCAAGTTGGCGGGCATCCTGTTCGGCAGGTCGGTAATAGTCACGGCGGCTTATCTCGCCAAGATGACAGCGATCGCAACGGTATCGTCAAACCCCACGGTAAAGCTCTGGCGGCAATCGTCATGGGGCGCGGTCGGTACGGTCTTCGCATCATTTGAGATAAGCAAGACAACGACAGTCCAGATAGTCAACAAGTGGCTTGCCTTCACGTTGGCCGCCGCAAAGACATTCTCGGCAACACAATGGCTGACCGTCAGGGGCGACAAGGGCAGGGAAAACGGGAAATCCATCTTCGGCGTTATCGTGAGATACAAAGAAAAATAAGGGGGGCGCGCAATGTCAGACTTTTCAGCTTTATGCCCCCTGTTCAACACGGGGATGTACTCGGAATTAACGATTCCGGGTGTTTTTTCAACCGCCAGCAAGTCCACAACGACCCGCTTTGCCGGGATAATATTCGGCAGAAGCGTGATAGTCACGGCTGGATACCTGGCGAAGATGACGGCGCTTGCATCAGCAACGGCGAAGTGCAAGATAGCCCTGTGCAGGGCGGCATCGTGGGGCGCAACGGCTTCGGTCTTTGCGACTCTCCAACTCAGCAAAACAACCACGGTTCAGGTACTCAACAAGTACATAGCCTTCACACAAGCCGCCGCAAAGACGTTCAGCGCGACGCAGATGCTCATTGTCAAGTCAAGGACAGCATCCAAGGCTACGGGCAAGAGCGTCAGGGGTTTCGTGATCCGCTACAAAGAGAAATAAGGGGAGAAAAGGGGAGGGGCAACCCTCCCCAATCTTATGACCGACGAAGAAAAACAAAAGATTTGCATGGAATGTCAGGCGTGTTGCAAATACATTGGTTATCTCTGCGGACCAACTCCGCAAGAGGCTAATTTCCTTGCCGCATGGGGTTACGAATTGACCCCCGTTGCAGGTACGGGCAAACTCACGGCTACGATTTATCACCCATGTCAGCACATTACAGATAAGGGATGCGACATCTACGACACAAGACCTATTTTTTGCAGGGAATACTACGCTTGCGATGACCCTGCTCTGGCGCATCTCTGCAAACTCAAACCCTCAGAGGAGGCTTAATGAAGGTAGCAGCTCTTATACCCGCAAGAACAGGTTCCAAGCGTGTACCAAACAAGAATTTCAGGGATTTCTGCGGAAAACCGTTATGGCGATGGACGTATGATGCGGCGATAGAAAGCGGGATATTCGATTTTATCCTTATCAGTTCGGACGGTGGGTTCTTTAGCGACGAGTTGATTGTCGGAGATCAGGTGTATGTCGATAATAAACGCCCTGCCGAGTTAGGGGAAGATGGAACCACGATGGAGCAGTTATTGGCGTATTACGCCGATAAGTACCCCGACATAGGCATCTGGTGCATCCTACAGCCTACAAGCCCGCTACGTGAAGCACAGGACATCTCAGGGGCATATAAGATGCTTGTTGAGGACGAGAGGGACAGCATCGTATCGGTTTTCAACGATCCCCTCCTGTTTTGGGTAAAGGATTGTTGTGAAGTGCAGGGTCAGCAATGCCCTGTCGCATCATTCCACATCGACAAGAGGCCGAACAGTCAGGACAGGAAGGATTGGCTGAAAGAGAACGGGGCGGTATATTTCACGCCTGTTTATACGCTCAAGGCAGCGAACAGCAGGTGCGGTGGCAGGGTTGGCCTTTATATCATGCCACAGGAAAGAAGTTACGAGATAGACAGCGAACACGACTGGGAGATATGCGAATTCCTGATGAACAAAAGGCTCGGCGGACAGGGGGTGGCACGATGAACTGGTCAAAGGTCAAACTTATCATTTGGGATTTTGACGGCGTGTTCACCGACAATAAAGTCTATACAGACCAGAATGGGATTGAGTCCGTTATGTGTGACCGTGGCGATGGGATGGGCCTTGAACTTCTACGAAAGGACAAGCCCTTCATAAAAAACTTTGTCTTATCGAAAGAAAGAAACCCCGTTGTATCTGCAAGGTGCAAAAAAGTAAAAGTAGATTATTTGCAGAGTCAGGATGATAAACCGACAGTCATAAAATCCCTAATGGAACAGCACAATTTATCCAAAGATGAAGTCATGTATGTCGGGAACGATGTGAACGATGTCCCATGTTTTGAGGTGGTTGGAATTGCCGTAGCGGTTGCCAATGCCGTGGATGAGGCGAAGGAAAAGGCCCACGCTACAACCAAAGCATCCGGCGGCAACGGGGCTATCAGGGAAATATGCGACAAATTAAGGAAGTTATGAGGGGCGGTTGGCTGAAAAAAGCGGTTGACGAAGGCGATACCCTGAGCGCAATGGGTGCGAATATCGGCACATACAACTTCATATCGTGGGGCAACGCCATAGATGCCAACGAAAGCCTCCCAAAGATATGGGCGGAGAACTTCCCTATCAACCTGAAATATTGGGACGAGAACCCTGAAAAGGTCATCGGGTCCGCTATGGATATGCCGAAGCACGAAGGGCAGTGCGCCATCTTTGTCGGCAACGGACCCTCCCTGATGAAAGCTATTGATATGTTCCCGAAGGGCGAGGACCGCAAGAAGTTTGTTATATGTTGTGCCAATTCAGCCCTTGAAACGCTTCTAAAACATGACATTGTACCCAACTATACGATTCTTGTTGACGGACGGACGGGTCATTGGACGCTCGATATAGCCGATGACAGGTGCAAGGACGTTATAGCCCTTTTCTCTCCGGCAGCGACACCCGAAGCGGTAAGCGCATGGAAGGGCAAGTGCTACGTCATACCGTACAAACTGGAGGACGAGGATCTTACAAAGACCATTCAGGAGCGTTGGGGGTACGAATACCCGACATCGGGCGGGAACAGCATCAACTGCGCCATATCGGTCTTTGTCCATTATTGCCATGTCAGCATGAACATACTCGTCGGTAACGATCTCAGTTGGGTTGACAAGTATTACGCCGACGGACGGGATCATAACATCAACAACGCCAACAGCGTCAACACGCACAACATATATGGGGAACCAGTCAAGACATCGGTAGGCCATTTTGAGTACAAACTGTGGCTTGAGAACTACATCAAGGGACTTTACCCTGATTATTATTTCTGCAACTGCTCTGAGGGCATTGTCGGCGTTGAATCAGACGGAACGATATGGCCTCACCTCGATCATAAGCCTCTCGACCTTGCCGTACAGGAAGTTCTCAACGCCCTTACGTTTGAGAGCAAGGACGTTCTGGAAAAGACAAAGGAAATGTACGAGAGGATGTATGCCACCGGAAGGTATGGAGAGTTTAACGGCGGGCATGAGGGGAATGACAGGCATGGGAATTATCATGCCCTTGAAGGATACCTTGACCCCGGCAACATCTACGCATGGGAACCTTTTGACACCATTCTCGATGTGGGATGCGGACTCGGCAAGGCAGTAAAGATACTGAGGGAAAAAGGTTATGACGCCTGGGGATGCGACATAGCAGAGCTTTGGGAACAATGGAAAGAGAGCGGTGTGAACTGCCATTGTTATCCTGCCCCGGCGCACGAATTACCGCACGATGACAACGCCTTCGACATGGTGATGTGTACCGATGTGATGGAACACATACACCCCGATTACGTTGACAGGACGCTCGACGAGATAATCAGGGTCGGCAGGAAGTATTTCTACTTCTCGATTGCCTGTTGCCCGGAAAGCATTGTCAGCAAGGAATACGGTGTCCCGCTTCACTTGACCGTAATGCCCCCTATATGGTGGATGGACAAGCTCAAGAAGCGCGGCATCAAGACTATATACCACGGCATAGCAGACAAGGAAACGTATGTGTTCGTATATGGAGAGAAGATATGAAAAAGGTTGAATGTCAGATAACTTCGTGTTTTTGGAATGACCGTTCAGGCAATAAGTGCGGGAACTGCATTAACGAGGAAGGGATTGTCCTGAAATGGCGCGTCGGTCTTGATCTCGGCAAAGGGAGCATGATCCTGGTCGAATGTCAAAACTTCACCTTGCCCGACGGTGAGGTGACTATATGAGTTGCTACCTTTGCGGATGCGCTGATTATGTGACCCGCAAGGAAGGCGTAAGGGACAACCCGGAAACCAATGTTCTTGAATGTTGTAACTGCGGGCTTGTCTATCTCTCATCCCGTGTACCGTCGCCCACTATTCACAGGCTTGTCAGGGACATTGAATCATGGAGCAAGCGGACGCTGGCTGACGATCTCCGCAGGGCAAAAGACCTGAAAGACACGACCAAGGGCAAACTCCTTCTCGACTTTGGGTGCGGAAACGGTAATTTTCTCATGGCGGTGGATGCGGGCATAGGCATTGGCATTGAGATAGACGAGGAAGCGCGGGAGTTCTGCAAAAAGAGGGGCTTGACCGTAACGGGGGAACTGGAGGCCGTTGGAAGCTATGACGTTATCACCATGTTCCACGTTATCGAGCATATCCCTTATCCTACTTCCCTGTTGGAGGAGATAGGACGGCATCTCAGGCCGGACGGCAAGCTGATAATAGAAACGCCCAACGCCGACGATGCCCTGCTGACCCTGTATAACTGCGGGGATTTTGCAGAGTTCACATATTGGAGCAAGCACCCGTTCCTGTATAACGAAGCCACGCTGTCTGCCCTGGCGCATCAATCGGGATACAGGGTAACGAACATGGAACAGTATCAACGATACCCGCTTGCGAATCACCTGTACTGGCTTTCAAACGGCAAGCCGGGCGGACACGATGAATGGCCGTTCCTGAACGATCCCGAATACGCCCGTAATCTCGCAAAGGTCAAGCATTGCGATACGATCATTGCGACATTGGAGAAGATATGAAAACCCTGTTGATTGCTGACATAGGGATCAATCACAACGCCGACCTCAATATAGCCAAGCAACTTATACAGGTCTGCAAACTGGCAGGGGTAGACGTTGTAAAGTTCCAGAAGCGCAACCCCGACAAGTGCGTACCTGAACACCAGAAGAATGTCCTCAAGGAAACCCCGTGGGGAGAAATGACCTATCTGGAGTACAAGCACCGCATGGAGTTCAGCGATGTTGATTACGCAGAGATAGACGATTTTTGCGGTTATATCGGCATGAAGTGGACGGCATCGGTATGGGACATAGACAGCCTTGATTTTATGTCAAGGTTCAACGTGCCGTTTATCAAGATACCGTCAGCGCTCATTACCGACAAGAACCTTCTCTCTGCCTGCTCATTCCTAAAGCGTCCCGTTATCCTGTCCACGGGTATGTCGGACATGGATATAGTTGACGAGGCCATGGGAACGCCGGGGCTGAAGGTTGACGGTTTACTGCATTGTGTATCGACTTATCCCTCTGCGCCGGAGGAACAGAACCTCCTGTGCATACAGGCATTGAAAAAGCGGTATCCCAAAGTCCAGGTAGGATTTAGCAACCATCATCCGGGGCTGACCTTCCTGACTGCCGCGCCCGCACTTGGGGCAGAGATCCTTGAGTTCCACATCACGCTCGACCGCGCCATGTGGGGGACAGATCAGGCGGCGAGCATAGAACCCGAAGGGGTCTTTCACCTCGTCAAGCGGGTGAGGAACATTGAACGGGCATTGGGTGACGGCAAAAAGCGGGTCATGGATAGCGAAGTACCAATAATGAAGAAGTTGCGAGGGTAGCATGAAAGAAACACCACTTGCCAACATCAAACCGTCCGAGGGAAAAGTCTTTAAAGTTGATAGTTCCATTTCGTGTGTTTTGCTTGGTTCTGCCAATATTAACAGATTGGGGTTTATGATATACAATAATTCTACCAAAATTTTGTATGTCAGGTTCGGTGCTAACGCTTCCTTAACTGATTTTTCCCTCCAAATTGGTGCTGGCGAATA